>Ga0209172_10007210_pt1 | contig 11665 bp, 10 predicted proteins | sample LarsenN4metaG_FD_184113 | JGI IMG/M metagenome (GOLD analysis project Ga0209172, IMG submission 184113) | Hot spring sediment bacterial and archeal communities from British Columbia, Canada, to study Microbial Dark Matter (Phase II) - Larsen... ... | reverse complement strand
GGACGGGATCACTGCCCGGCCGGGGATCCGTCGGGGCGATGTGCGCGTGGTGTTCTCCGACGCCGGCGAGGAGGCTGACGAGGTCGTCGTTCGGGAGGTCGCCGCGCTCCCGAAGCGGGTACCGGTGGTGGTCGCGTCGTCGGACGCGTGGGTGCGTGAGCACGCGCGAGCGAACGGCGCCGTCGTCGTCGGTGCGGACGCGCTCGTCGCGCTGGTCAAGGCGGCGCGCTGACCCCTCGTCGCCTTTCCCCTGCCCGTGCTACCTGGTCGCACGGCCCCTTCCGAGCCGGTGTCACACCCCACTGGCACACTGCTCGCATGGAGGACATCCGCGGGTCCCGGCCGTCGTTGCCCACCGTGCGCATCGACTGCGCCGAATGCGTGATGGTGGGCACTGCCGCGTGTGACGACTGCGTGGTCAGCTTCATCCTCAACCGGCAGCCCGGCGATGCCGTCGTGGTCGACGCCGACGAGGAGCGGGCACTGCGCGCGCTGGGCGAGCACGGGCTGGTCCCGCGGCTCCGTCACCGATCGCGCGACGCCGGATGAGCTGGTCGCAGTTCGCGGCCGCGATGCCGGAGATGGCCGCGGCGGGGCTCCGGCTGCTGTACCAGTACGGGCCCGGGTTGGGCTTCCTCGCGACCGTCCGTCGCGATGGCGGGCCGCGCCTGCATCCTGTGTGCCCGCACGTCGTCGACGACGACCTGTGGCTGTTCGTCGTGCCGCGCTCGCCGAAGCGACACGATCTCGAACGCGACGGCAGGTACGCCGTGCACGCGTTCCCGCCCGCCGACACCGACGACGAGTTCGCCGTGATCGGTCGAGCCCAGCGCATCGACGACCTCGACACGGTCGAACGTGTGCGCGCCGGGTTCGTCTCCACGACGCAGCCCGACGAGCTCCTGTTCCGGTTGACGGTCGAGCGCGCGTTGCTCGCTGTCTACGCGGGCCGCGGTGTGTTCCCGCCGACCTACACGCGCTGGAGTGCGACGACTTGACGGTGATCGCGGCCGCACGGCCCTTCCGGTGTGTCACCACTGGCGCTCGCAGTTGGTCCTCCGCAGGGTCAGCGAGGTCGGTGGAGGCCGCGGGCTCGCCCGGTCGGCGTCCGGCGACAGGTGCTCCCAGCGCAGGTAGTAGTAGTCGCCCGACTCGTCGTCGGTGCCGTCGAGATGGATGTCGAGGTCCGGGCGGCTCCGCTGCACGTCCGCGACCATCGTCGCCCCGTTGACCGGGTCGGTCCACGGCTGGGACACCGGGCCGCGTACGACGACGTTGTTGCACGGGGCTCCGGGCGGCGCGAACGAAGGTGCGCTGCTCACGGTGCCGGACGCGACGTCGAGCGCGAGCCAGCCGGTGCTCGACGACGGTGCGCCCGTCCGTGGCACGATCCCCGCGCTCACGTGCCACACGGTCCCCGACGCGGGCGGCACGACGTTGTTGAAACCTGTGTAGCTGCCGTGACCGGGGTGCCACTGGTCCCAGTCCGACAGCTTGACCCGCCTCCATTCCTTGCCGTCCCACCACGCGGCGTACGCCTGCGTCCTGCCTTCGACGCCGTTCGCGGACCGGAGCGCGTCGAACGTCTCGTACACGATCACGATCCGGCCGTCGGGACCGACGCCCGCTCCCGTCCAGAACAGGCCGCCGTAGCGCGCGGGGTCGACGAGTGTGCGAGGCGCGTTGTGCGGTGTGATCGGCAGTCGGAGCTTCCGGTTCGAGACGTCGTAGAAGTTCACCCAATCCCGGGTCTTGAAGTAGGTGAGCTGGCACAGGTCGCGCGCGTTGGCGTCGCCGCAGTGGTGCTTCTGCTCGAAGTTGATCTTCGCGACGATGTGGTATTCGCCCGCGTGCTCGAACACGAACGAGTAGATCCCCGCGGTGTCGTCTGGTGCGACGCCGGCCAAGCCCGAGAAGTACGGCTGCTGTGTCAACGCGTCCCACCGCTCACGGATCGGGTCCCACGCGCGCACATAGAGGTTCGCGCCACGCGTCCCGCCGGCGCCGCGGTACCTGAACATGAAGCGACCGTCGGAGTTCGTCCAGAAGCCGGGGTAGGTCACGATCGACTCGTTCGAGCCGACCATGGCGAGCGGACCGTCGAACACGAGCTGTGCGGGATCGGTGACGGGCCGGCGCGTGCGGAAGTACTGCAGTGGGCTCACGTGCATGTTGCCCGCCACGTGGAGACGGCCCTCTGGGTCGAACGCGAGCGTCACGTAATTGTGGAAGTCGAGGACGTACGGCCATTGCGTCGCGAGCGGGTACTTGTGCCACGTCGTCTCGCCGAGGCGGCGGATCGCGACGGTCATGAGGCCGTTGTCGTTGTCGTAGTACGCCACCGCCTGCAAGCCGAGGTCGGCGCGGGTGACGAGGTCGAGGCCGGCCCATGTTCCCGACCACACCGAGTCGTCCACGGTGATCTCGCCCGAGCGCGGCACGGCGTCGCGGTCGGCGACGAAGTTGTGGAGGTCGTGGACGTGCTCGACGGCGCGCACGTTGTCGTGCTCACCGGGTTCGCCATCGTTCGCGACGTTGTCGAACGTGACGACTGGCCGCTTCGGACGCTCGTGATACACGACGGTGTCGGTCCCGCCGTTGCCGATGATCGCGTCGGCGCCCGGGCCGCCGTCGAGCCGGTCGTCGCCTCCCTGGCCCTTCAGCACGTCGGCCTCGCCGCCGCCCCGCAAGCGATCGTTGCCCGCCTGCCCGAAGAGCCGGTCGCCGAACGGACCGCCGACGAGGTGGTCGTCGCCCTTCCCGCCCTTGAGCACGGCACGCACCGGAGCGGACACGACCAGCCAGTCGTTGCCGCTCCCGCCTTTGACGACGACCTCGGTCGTGACGCCTCGGCACACGACCGTCGCGACCTCGTCGGTGCAGCCCGGCTGGGACGACGGGTGCGTTCGCACCGTGAGGAACCCGCCGCCGATTCGGACGCCCTCGGGATGCTCGACGACGAACAGCGTGTGGTCGGCGGGTTGCGCCGGCCACACGGTGACCGTCGTCCCGGACACCGACACCCAGGCGTGCGGGAGCGGCGGCTCCGCGGACGCGGGTGCGACGGTCAGCGTCGCGGCGGCGACGACCCCGGCGCAGAGGAGGCGTGCGATGCGCATGCCCCGGACACTACGTCCGCTTTAGGTGGTTTGTCCCGAATATTCGGTACGGGTATGTACGCGATGTTTGCCGTTCGGCGAGGCCTCAGGCCCGGCCTTGGCTCATCCGCAACAGGTCCATCGCGCCGGTCCCGGTCGCCTTGATGCCGCGCGAGACGACGCTGACGTCCCAGCCCGCGGCCTGCTCGCGCAGCGCACCGACCGTGCAGTTCTCGCGCCCGAGCGTCGAGAACGGGTCGTAGTGGAACAGCCGCATCGCGTTGAGGTGCGAGATCTTGTCGATGTCCTCGTCGGAGCACTGTGCGGCCTGCATCTGCTTCAGGAACTGCTCGGGCGACTGCGGCCACGTCGAGTCGGAGTGGGGGTAGTCGCACTCCCACGTGATCATGTCGATGTTCATCTTGTGCCGCATCTCCACCCCGACGGGGTCGTCGATCCAGCACACGACGACCTGCTCGTCGAACACTTGCGTGGGACGGCGGTCGCCCATGTCCTGACCGGTCCAGAAGCGGTGCCGCTCGTACGTGTAGTCGATGCGCTCGCGGAAGTACGGGATCCAGCCGATGCCACCTTCACTCAACGCGTACTTCAGGCGCGGGAACTTCTTCGGCACCGGCGACCAGACGAAGTCCGCGGCAGCCTGCACGATGTTGACCGGCGAGAGCGTGATGAGCACGTCCATCGGTGCGTCCGGCGCGGTGATGACCATCTTCGACGACGAACCGATGTGCACGCACACGACCGTCCCGACCTCCTCGCACGCAGCGAAGAACGGATCCCAGTGGCCGGAGTGGATGCTCGGGTGACCGAGATGCACCGGGTTCTCCGAGAAGGTGACGGCGTGGCAGCCCTTGTCGGCGACGCGGCGCACTTCCGCGGCCATCTTCTCCGGGTCCCACATCATCGGGATCGACAGCGGGATGAAGCGGCCGGGATACGCGCCGCACCACGACTCGATGTGCCAATCGTTGTACGCGCGCACGAGCGCTTCGGCGAAGTCGGCGTCGTGCTGCGCCGTACGGGCGAAGAGCTGGCCGCAGAACTGCGGGAACGACGGGAAGCACATGGAGCCGAGCACGCCGTTCGCGTTCATGTCCTTGACCCGGTCGTGGATGTCGTAGCAACCGGACCGCATGTCGTCGAACGAGGTCGGGTCCATCGCGTACTCCTCGGGCGGGCGACCCGCGACCGCGTTGAGACCGATGTTGGGGAGCTCGGCCCCCTCGAACGACCACACGTCGATGCCGCTGTCCTTGCGGATCAGCTTCGGGGCCCGCTCGGCGTACTCGCCGGTGAGGCGTCCCTCGAAGAGGTCCGGTGGCTCGACCACGTGGTCGTCGACGCTGACGAGGATGAGGTCTTCGACTCGCATGCCGTCCCCCTTCACTGACGCTCGTGTCAGTGTACGCCGAGCACGCGGCGCCGGCACCTGCACCGGCCGCACCTTGCGTCGAAAACGCAGATGGAGCGCGCAAATTCAACGCAAGAACGACGACGGCGTAGGTTCTCGGGTCATGTTCGAGACCGTGGACCCCGACCAGATCAACCTCGGCCTGCTCGCGCTGCGTGTCGCCGTCGGCGCCACGATGCTCGCCCACGGCGTGAACCACGTGTGGCGAGGCGGCAGGATCCCCGGGACGGGGCGGTGGTTCGAGAGCCTCGGCATGAAGCCCGGCGTGCTGCACGCGTGGCTCGCGAGCGGCACCGAGCTGCTCGCGGGTCCGGCGCTGATCGTCGGACTGTTCACGCCCTATGCGGCAGGCGCGCTGGCGGGCGTGATGCTCGTGGCGTGGATCACGAACCACCGCAAGGCCGGGTTCTTCGTCTTCCGCCGGCCCACAGAAGGGTGGGAGTACGTGATGAACCTCGCGGTCGCGTGCTTCGCGATCGCCTGCCTCGGGCCCGGGGAGTGGTCGGTCGACAACGCGATCGATTTCGACCTCTCCGACTGGTGGGGTCTGATCTCGGCCCTCGTGATCGGCGTCGGGGGAACGGTCGCGCTGCTCGTCGTCTTCTGGCGGCCGCCGAAGCCGGAACCCGCGTCGTCGTAGCGTTCAGCGCGACTGGAGCTCGTCGACCAGGAGTGGCACGGCCTCGTGCCAGTCCCCGACGATGCCGACGTCGCACGCGTCCCAGATCGGCGCGTCGGGGTCGGGATTGATCGCGAGCACCGTCCCGGCCGCCCGCAACCCGACCGTGTGGTTGAACTTCCCGCTCGCGCCGATGCTCACGACGAGGCGGGGCGCGATCGACCGGCCCGTGATACCGATCTGGCGGGCGCGCGGCAGCCAGCCCTTGTCGGTGACCTTGCGCGTCGCGCCGAGCTCGGCGCCCAGCAACGCGCGCAGGGGCTCGAGGCGTGCGTACTCCTCCGGCTTGACTCCCGTTCCCACCGCGATGACCGCGGTGGCGTCGGCGAGGACCTCGATGTCGTCTTCGCGTGTGCGGGCGAGCACGCGGACCCGACCGCGCGGCTCGACCTGCAGCGTCGTCACGGAGATGTCGGTGGTGGCGCGCGGCGCGGGCGCGACCAGCACGCCGGCGCGCACCGTCGCCATCTGGATCGGTGACGTCGTCCCGATCGCCGCGACGAGCTGCCCGCCGAACGCGGGCTTCCACGCGATGAGCCGGTCGCCTTCGACGTCGAGGTCGACGGCGTCGCCCGTGAGGCCGGCGTCGAGCGCGGCAGCCGCGCGCGACGCGACCTCGCGTCCCCATGCGGTCGACTCGGTGAGCACCGCCCACGGCTGCACGGCGCGCGCCCACTCGGTCAGCGCGCGAGCGATGTCCTCCTCCACCGCGCTGCCCGTGACATGGACGACTTCGTCGGCGCCCCAGCTCGCGAGCGTCGGCGCGTCGGGTGGCTCGACCGTGACCGCGACGACTGGTCCACCCATCCGTGCCGCCGCGCCGAGCAGCTCGCGCGTGGCGTGCGCGCGATCGGGCTCGGCCACGACTGCGACCATGCGGCCGTTCCGGTTGACCGTCGGCACCGCGCCCGCGTCGTTGCGCTCCGCCGATGGAACGAGCGCTGCGCGTTCGACCAAGACGCCGACCGCGGCGCGGACCTGGTCGGCCAGCGGCGCGCCCGGCGTTCGCCGGCGGGCGCGCGTCACCGCCATCACCTTCACGGGACCGACCCAGGTGGGCGACGCGGCCTGTCCCCACGGACCGCGGCCGAGGTCTGCGGCGCCGAGCGTGCGGATGCGATCCGCGGGCACGGCCGCGCGCCCCGCGGGTTCGACCTTGCTCGGGTCGGTGAGCCGCTCGGCGCAGGAGATCACCGCCGGAAGGTGCACCTGCGCCTGGAGCCATCCGTCGTCGTGCTCGCACCGGGCGTCGAGCCGGACGCCGTGCTCGTCGTCCGCGACGTGCAGATACCGGACGCCGGTCAGGAACGGGAGGTCGAGGAGCTGCGCGACCTCGGGGCCGACCTGCCCGGTGTCGGCGTCGACCGAGTTCCGGCCCGCGAGGACCAGGTCGAACGGGCCTTCGCGCCTCAGGGCGGCGGCGAGCGCCTTCGCCGTCGCGAGCGAGTCGGAGCCGGCGAACGCCGGATCGGTGACCAGCAGCCCGGTGATGTGGACGTCGCGCTCGAGGCCCCACGCGATCGCTTCGCGCAGCGTGTCGTCGGCGGCGGGCGGCCCGAGCGTGATCACGACCACCGACGTGCCCGGACGTTCCTGCGCGATCTCGCACGCTTTGGCTACTGCGCGCCGGCAGTACGGGTTCATCTCGAGCTCGATGCCGTCGCGGCGCAGCCGTCCGTCGGGGCCGAGCTCCATCTCCTCGAACTTCGGGACCTGCTTCACCAAAACGGCGAGCCGCATACGATCCCAGGCTATGACACGTGAAGCCGTGATCGTCGACTGCGCCCGCAGCGCGTTCGGGAAGCGCAAGGGCGCGCTGGCGGGCTGGCACCCGACCGACTTGCTCGGGCTCGTGCTGCGCACGTTGCTCGCGCGCAACGACGTCGATCCGGGCCGTATCGACGACGTCGTCGGCGGTTGCGTCACCCAGGCGGGGGAACAAGGCGTCAACGTGACGCGCAACGCATGGGTCGCCGCCGGTCTGCCGTTCCACGTACCGGCAACGAGCGTCGACCGGCAGTGCGGTTCCTCGCAGCAGGCGATGCACTTCGTCGCGCAGGGCATCATCGCGGGCGCGTACGACGTCGCGATCGCGTGCGGCGTCGAGTCGATGACTCGCGCGCCGATGTCGTCGAATGCCCGCGGCGGCACCGGCCCCTTTTCTCCGGACTTCCTCGCCAACACCGATCACACGCTCGGCATCCAGTTCTGGGTCGCGCAGGTGCTCGCCGACAAGTGGGGGATCACGCGCGGCGAGATGGACGCGTACGCGTTCCAGTCGCACCAGCGCGCCGCCGCCAACACCGACAACGGCTTCTTCCCGGGCGAGATCGTCCCCGTCCCGATCAAGGACGAGCACGGCGAACCGACCGGCGAGGTGCTCGCGACCGACGAAGGCATCCGGCGCGACGCGTCGCTCGACAAGATCGCCGCGCTGCCGCCGGCGTGGGTGTCGGACGACCAGCCCGCTCCCGACATCACCGCGGGGAACTCGTCGCAGATGACCGACGGCGCGGCCGCGATGATCATCGCCGAGCGTTCGTTCGCCGAGCAGCACGGGTTGCCCGTGCGCGCCGTGTTCCGCCACTTCTCCGTGGCCGCGGAGGACCCCGTGCTGGTGCTGTCGGCGCCCGTGCCGGTGACCTACAAGCTGATGGAGCGGACCGGGATGCAGCCGGACGACTGGGACGCGGTCGAATGCAACGAGGCGTTCGCCGCGATCGCGCTCATGTGGCAGAAGGAGTTCGGCTACCCGATGGAGCGCTTCAACCCGCGCGGCGGAGCGATCGCGTTGGGCCACCCGCTCGGCGCTTCGGGCGTCGCGTTGATGACGCGCCTGCTCCGCCACCTCGAGCACACCGGCGGCCGCTTCGGTTTCCAGACGATGTGCGAAGGCGGCGGCCAGGCCAACGCCACCGTCATCGAACGTGTTTGAAGAGAAATGGCCCCTCACGGGCACGCTCGTCACCTCGTAGGCTGACGGCACCGCTTCCCCCGGACCGACACCTCGTGCGGGAGGAAGCAATGCCGGCCAACCTCGACGTCGAAGCACGCCTGCGCGAGCGCCTCGCCACGCAGTACGGGCTCGTCACGACGGCGCAGGCACTCGATGCCGGATTGAGCCGCAAGGCGCTCCGCCATCGCGTCGACACCGAACGCCTGGTGCGCTGCCATCGCGGGATCTACGGGGATCCCGTGGTTCCGCAGAGCTGGGAACGGCGTGTGATGGCTGCCGTGCTCGCCTCCGGGGAGAACGCGTTCGCTTCCCACGCGACCGCGCTCCGCTTGTGGGGGTTGACGGCGTACCCCGTCCCCGACGACGCGCCGATCGAAGTGACGACCATTCTCGAACGCGACCCGGAGATCCCCGGGGTCGTGTCGCACCGCAGCGGGCTGCTGCTCGAGCGCGACATCCGCGACGTGAGGGGGATCCCGACGTGCAGCCCCGAGCGCACGTTCCTCGACGTCTCGGGGCGGTGCAGCGTCCCGAACCTCGGGCGGCTCGTCGACGATGCGCTGCGCATGGGGATCACGTTCCTGCATCGCATCCTCGATTGCCTCGAGCGCCTGCCACGCGCTCCGGGACGAAGTCCGGCGACGGTGCGCGAGGTCCTCGCGTCGCGTGCCGTCGACTTCGAACCTTCGGAGTCGCTCCTCGAGCAGTTCGTCCTCGATGCCATTCGAGGGCACGGACTGCCCTCGCCGCGGGCACAGGTGTGGATCGAGCTCCCGAGCGGTCCCCGCCGTCTGGACCATTGTTACGAGCGCGGACGTCTGGTGATCGAGTCCGACGGGTTCGGTCCGCACTCGACCCGCACCGCGTTCGACGACGACCGGCGGCGGTCGAACGAGCTCGTCCTCGCGGGCTATCGCATCTTGCACTTCACGACCGACTTCACCGACTGGGAGATTGCGTCGACGGTCGCGGAGGCGTTGGGCATCCCCGTTCCGAATGCCTCTGAGGGGCCAAAACTCTTCAAACAATGGATCGAAGCGCGGCCAGCTGTTCGCAGTAGTGGGATCGCGAGTGGTGGACGAAGCGGACGTTGACCACGGTCGCGCCGATGTCGGCGAATCGCTGCATCTGGTCCCCGACGCGCTCGGGCTCGGCCGACGGGTCGAGCGGGTGTTCGTTCTGGAGCACGATGTCGAAGGGATGCTCGCGTGCCGCCCACGCGTCGGTCGCGCGCACGCGAGCCAGCATGTCGCCCAGCTCCGCGGTTCGCAGCCCGAAGGGCGCCCACCCGTCACCCAGCTCCACGGCCCGCCGGAGCGAGCGGTACGTCCGGCCGCCGACCCACATCGGCATGCGTGCCTGTGTGGCGCACGGATCGATCAAGAAGTCGTCGAACGAGTAGTGCGGTCCGCGGTACGACGGCTGCCGCTGGCCGAGCGCGGCACGCAGCGCGCGCATCGCGTCGTCCGCGCGGTCGCCTCGATCGTCGAACGGCGCGCCGAGCAACTCGAATTCCTCACGCAGCGATCCGACGCCGACGCCGAGGATCAGCCGCCCTCCGGCCACGACGTCGAGCGTCCCGTACCGCTTCGCGATCGCGAGCGGGTGGTGGTAGCCGAGCACGAGCACGTGCGTCGCGAACCTGATCGTCGCCGTGACGGCAGCGAGATAGCCGAAGGTGGCCAGCGGGTCCCAGTAGCGCCCACCGCGCACTGCGGCCACGTCGACCGGCACCCCGACGTGCTCGCTGCACGTGCAGTGGTGGTACCCGAGCCGCTCCGCTTGCTGCACGACCGCGACGACCTCGTCGAACGTCGCGTCGCGCTCCCACGTCGCGTGCGCGCGCGGGAGCATCGTGAGAACCGGTGTGACGATCCCGAGCTTCACCGGGGGCTGAGCACGCGCTGCACGGCGTCGACGACCGCGGGGATGTGATCCGGTGCCTCGGCAAGCCGGTTCGTCTCGGCCAGGTGCACCATCGATTCGGTGATGATGCCGAGCACGCCCATCGCGATCGCCTGCGCGTACTTCGACTCGGCGGCGTCGCGGTCGAGCTCCGCCCACATGTCTCGGATCAGGTCGGCGAGGTCGCGGCGTGTGCGGGTGCGCAGCGCGTTGACCTCGGGCGAGACGCCCCGGCCTTCGATCAGCATGATGCGCGCCGCGGCGTCGTCCTTCGCGAGGTACTCGATGTACGCGCGGATCGCCGTCGCGAGGAAGTCGTCGCCACGGTTCGCGGCGAAGAGCGCTTCGCGTACGTGGTCGAGCACGCCGCGCAACGACGCCTGCATCGCGCCGTACATGGCGTCCTCGCGGTTGTCGAAGAACGTGTAGAAGGCCGTGCGACTGGTGCGAGCGCGCCGCACGATGTCTTCGACGGACGTGCGATGGAACCCGCGCGCGGCGAACTCTTCGATGGCCGCCCGCACGAGGCGTTGCCGCTGATCGGCGCGGCGCTCCTCTGCCGACTTCCCGCGGTAGCGCCGCCCCTCGGTGGCAGGCGCTGATTCGGCAACCACGACTGCCCAGGCTACCGGCCTGGGGCTGGCTAGCGTGCCGCCCGTGCCCGACAAGCGCTCGACGCTCGCCGACGCGGTGGCGCGGCACGTCCGCGCCGGCGACGTGCTGCATCCGGTCGTCGGTCATACCCGATGGACCGCCGCGACGCGGGAGGTCGTGCGGCAGTGGTGGGGTCGCGATCCGGGGTTCACGCTGGTCATGCTCTCGCTGTCGAGCCTCGGCGCGTTGTTCTTCCGCGGCGGGCTCGTGCGCCGCGTCGTCACCGGCTACTCCGGCGACACGTTCCCGAACTTCACCCCCAACCCCTGGTTCGCGCAGGCATACGAGCGGGGAGACGTCGAGGTCGAGCACTGGTCGTTCCTCGCGTTCACCCAGCGTCTCGAAGCGGGGGCACGGGGCCTGCCGGCGGTGACGACGCGCTCGATCGCCGGGTCGTCGATGGAGGGCAACCGTGCCTACGCGCGAGTCGAGACGCCGTTCGGCGCGATCGGTCTCGTCGAGGCCCTGCGTCCCGACGTCGCGCTGTTGCACGCGCCGATGGCCGACCGCGAGGGCAACGTGGCGTTGCACCCGCCACTGCTCGAAGGTGTCTGGGGTGCGCTGGGCGCGACGCGCGGTGCCATCGTGACGGTCGAACGCGTCGTCGACGACATTCGTCCGTGGTCGCACTTCGTGCGGATCCCCGGTCATCGTGTCCTCGCGATCGTCGAAGCACCGTTGGGTGCTCACCCCGGGGGCCTGTACACGGGTTCGCTTCCCGTCGACGGCTACGGCGAGGACTACGAGTTCTGGGTCGAAGCGCGTGCTGCGACACGCCGGGACGACTACGACGAGTGGATCCGTCATTGGATCCTCGACGTCGAGACGCAGGAGCAGTGGGTCGAACGCCTCGGCGGCGAGCGCGTGACCGCGTTGCGCACCAAGGCGGCGCCCGATTCGTGGCGTGCCGAGCAGCGTCTGCGCCCCGATCTCGAGCGTGA
>Ga0209172_10007209_pt1 | contig 11668 bp, 9 predicted proteins | sample LarsenN4metaG_FD_184113 | JGI IMG/M metagenome (GOLD analysis project Ga0209172, IMG submission 184113) | Hot spring sediment bacterial and archeal communities from British Columbia, Canada, to study Microbial Dark Matter (Phase II) - Larsen... ... | reverse complement strand
GCTCATCCTGCTGCTCATCGTGATCGTGGCCGCGTTCAACATCGTGAGCACGCTCACGATGGTTGTGACCGACAAGACCCGCGAGATCGGGATCCTCCGCGCCATGGGGCTCCCGGCGGCGGCGGTACGGCGCGTGTTCGTCTGGCAGGGGGCGGTGATCGGGGTGGTGGGAACCACGCTGGGCACCGGATTGGGAATGCTGGTGGCCCGCCTGGTAGACCGGCGGCAACTGATCGCTCTGGACCCGACGGTATATTTTATTGACCACCTGCCAGTACGCGTGGACCCCGTGGACTTGGCGCTGATCGTGGTGGCGAGCGTGGTGGTCGCGACGGTGGCCACGATCTACCCGGCGCGCCAGGCCGCCGGGTTGGACCCGGTCGAGGCCATTCGGTACGAATGACGGCGATACTCGAAGCCCGGGCGTTGCGGAAGACCTACCGCGGCGGCGACAACGAGCTGGTCGAGGTCCTGAACCAGGTTGACCTCGCGGTGGGGCGGGGTGAAGTGGTGGCGGTGGTGGGGGCAAGTGGGGCGGGGAAAAGCACGCTGCTCCACCTGCTGGGCGCTCTGGAGGCACCCACGGCCGGAGAGGTCATCCTGGACGGCGTGGCCTACAGCGCCCTGTCCGAGGACGAGAAGAATGTGCTTCGCAATCGGCGCCTGGGCTTCGTGTTCCAGTTCCACCACCTACTGCGCGAGTTCACCGCCCTCGAGAACGTGATGATGCCCCTGCTGATCGCCGGGCGGGCGCCGGCGGAAGCCGAGAGCCGCGCGGCCGAGCTGCTGGCTGCGGTGGGGTTAGCCGGACGACTGACCCACCGGCCGGCCGAGCTCTCGGGGGGCGAGCAGCAACGGTGCGCGGTGGCCCGCGCCCTGGTCCATGACCCGGAGGTGCTCCTGGCCGACGAGCCGAGCGGGAACCTGGATCATGCGCACAGCGGACTGCTGCACGACCTGCTGCTCGGCCTGGCGCGCACACTGGAGACCGCCCTGGTGGTGGTGACCCACAACCGCTTGCTCGCCGAGCGAGCAGACCGGGTCCTCCTGCTGGAGAACGGCCGGCTGCATCCGGCCCGTCCCGTGGAGGTGTTGCCCTGATGCAGTGTGACCGCTGCGGCGGGCGACCGGCCGCCATTCACTTGACGCAGATCGTCAACAACTCGGTGACGACGCTGCATTTGTGCGAGACCTGCGCCGCGGAGAAAGGGGTTCAGACCGGGGCCAGCGTCGCCAAGTTCCCGCTCTCGGACTTCCTGGCCTCGATGGGCAAGGGGGCGGCGGGAGCCCTGCCGACCACCACGGACGATACGCCGTGCGGATTCTGCGGGGCCACCCTCAAGGACTTCCGGGAGGCCGGCCGGCTCGGCTGCCCGCATTGCTACGCCAGCTTCGAGACCCATCTGCGGGACCTGTTGCGCCGGCTCCACGGGTCCAGCCGGCACGTCGGGGAAGTCTACCTGCCGCCGGAAGCGACGCGGACCGCCGGCGCCCCGTCCGAGCGGGGCGAACTGGGGGAGCTGCGCGACCAGCTCCGGCGCGCCGTTGAGGCCGAGAACTTCGAGCTGGCGGCGGAGCTGCGCGATCGGATTCGGGTGCTCGATGACCATTGACCTGAGCCTACTCCCGGACGGCGGGATCTCCTGGGCCGACGCCAGCGGGCCGGACGGGCACATCGTGCTCTCGACCCGGATTCGTCTGGCCCGCAACCTTCAGGGGGCGACGTTCACCATCCGAGCGCGGAACGAGGATCGCGAGCGCATCCGGGAGCAGGTGGTCGGGGCCGCCCGCGCGGTCAAGAGCCTGGCCGACGCCGCCGTGTTCCGGGTGGACGGGCTGGACCGGGCCGATCGGCAACTCCTCTACGAGCGGCACCTCATCTCCAAGGAGCTCGCCGGTCTGGAGCCCGGGGGCGCGGTGCGAGCGGGGGCCGCCCTGGTGCTGGGAGGAGACCTGGGCGTGATGGTCAACGAGGAGGACCATCTGCGGATGCAGAGCCTGCATTCCGGGTTCGCCCTCCAGCGAGCTTACGCGCTGCTGGAGCGACTCGACGCCGAGCTGGGCGCGCGGCTCCCGTTCGCCTTCCACCCGGAGTTCGGTTACCTTACCGCGTGTCCGACGAACGCGGGAACGGGGCTGCGGGCGTCGGTGCTGATCCACCTGCCGGGCCTCGTGCTCACCAAAGAGATTGCCAAGGTGCTCCAGGGCCTCTCCCAGGTGGGCCTCACGTTCCGCGGCCTGTACGGCGAAGGGAGCGAGGTGGTCGGCAACTTCTTCCAGCTGTCGAACCAGACCACGCTGGGGAAATCCGAGGAGGAGCTGCTGGATCACCTCGGCAAGATCGTGCGGCAGGTGATCGAGTACGAGGAGCAGGCCCGCCGGGTCCTGCTGCGGGACGCCCCCAGCGTGATCGAAGACAAAGTCTGGCGGGCCTACGGGCTGCTCCGCTACGCGCGCAGCCTGTCGTTTGAAGAAACCATGAATCTCTTGAGCGGCGTGCGTCTCGGGGTCGGTCTGAACTTGATCAGCGACCTCGGGGTATACACGCTGAACAAGCTGATGATCTTCGCGCAGCCTGCGCACCTCGCCTACGTCGCGGGTCGCGCGCTGGCGGATCCGGACCTGGCGATCGCGCGCGCCGGCTTCGTGCGGCGCACGTTGGAAGAGGAAGCGGGGCGGTCGCGGCCCCGGGCGAAGTGACTTTCACCACCAGGGTGCGATGAACGGCTACAACTTCACCGATCGCGTGCGCAAGGTGCTGCAGATGGCGCGGGAGGAAGCCGCACGGCTGCATCACGAGTACGTGGGCACTGAGCATATCCTGCTGGGCTTGATCCGCGAGGGCGAGGGGGTGGCGGCCGCCGTGCTGACCAACCTGAACGTGGACCTCGAGGAGATCCAGCAGAAGATCGAGGAGACGGTTAAGAAGGGGAAAGCCCCCGCCGCCGCCGGGCCGGACCTGCCATACACCTCCCGCGCCAAGAAGGTGCTCGAGCTGGCCATGAGCGAGGCGCGCGAGCTCAACCACTCCTACGTCGGGACCGAACACCTGCTGCTCGGCCTGCTGCGCGAAGAGAAAGGCATCGCCGCGCAGGTGCTGACCGACGCCGGCGTGAATCTGGAGCAGGCCCGCGCGGAAACCCTTCGCCTGCTGGGGAGCGACATGCCGGCGGCCGCGAAAGGGCAGTCGGGGCAGGCGGCACCGCGCTCCGAGAAGAAGTCCAAGACGCCGGCATTGGATCACTTCTGCCGTGACCTCACGGCCCTGGCGGCCGAGGGACAGCTGGATCCCACCATCGGGCGGGAGAAGGAAATCGAGCGGGTGATCGAAGTGCTGTCCCGCCGCAAGAAGAACAACCCGGTGCTGATCGGCGAGGCGGGCGTGGGCAAGACCGCCATCGTGGAAGGCCTGGCCCAGCTCATCGCCTCCGGCAACTGCCCCGAAGCGTTGCGTAGCCACCGGGTCCTGGCGCTCGACATGGCGGCGGTGATCGCCGGCACCAAGTACCGGGGGCAGTTCGAGGAGCGCCTCAAGGCGGTGATGAACGAAATCGCCCAGAACCGCAACGTGGTGCTGTTCATCGACGAGCTGCACACGTTGGTCGGGGCCGGGGCGGCGGAAGGCGCCATCGACGCCTCGAACATGCTCAAACCGGCGCTGGCCCGGGGCGAGCTGCAGTGCGTCGGGGCCTCGACGCTCAACGAGTACCGCAAGTACATCGAGAAGGACGGGGCGCTGGAGCGGCGGTTCCAGACCGTGATCGTGGATCCTCCCACCGTGGAAGAGACCATCGAGATCCTGAAGGGTCTCCGGCAGCGCTACGAGGACCACCATCACGTCCTGATCCCCGACGCCACGTTGAACGGGGCGGCCCACCTTTCCGAGCGCTACATCACGGACCGGTTCCTGCCGGACAAGGCCATCGATGTCATCGACGAGGCCTCCGCTCGGGCGCGGCTGGCCGCCCAGGCGCCGCCCCCGGACGTGGCCCGCCTCAAGGAGCAGCTGGAAGGCATCAACCGCGAGAAGGAAGCCGCGGTCCGGGACCAGAACTTCGAGCGAGCCGCGGCCCTGCGGGACGAAGAGCGCGAGCTCCAGGCCACCATTCGGCGCCGCCAGGAGGAGTGGGAGCGGGAGCGCCAAACGCACCGGCCCACCATCACCGAAGACGACATCGCCTTCATTGTCTCGCGCTGGACCGGGATCCCGGTGACCCGCCTCCAGGAGGCCGAGACGCAACGGTTGCTCCGCATGGAGGAGGAGATCCACAAGTCCGTGATCGGGCAGGACCAGGCGATCGAAGCGATCGCCCGCGCCATCCGGCGCTCCCGCGCCGGCCTCAAGGACCCGCGCCGGCCCATCGGCTGCTTCGTGTTCAGCGGCCCCACCGGCGTCGGCAAGACCGAGCTGGCCCGGGCGCTGGCCCGCTTCCTGTTCGCCGACGATCAGGCCCTGATCCGGGTGGACATGTCGGAGTACATGGAGAAGTTCAGCGTGAGCCGCCTGATCGGCGCGCCGCCGGGGTACGTGGGTTACGAGGACTCCGGCGTCCTCACCAAGGCGGTTCGGCGCAAGCCCTACTCCGTGGTGCTGCTGGACGAGATCGAGAAGGCCCACCAGGACGTGTTCAACATCCTGCTCCAGGTGCTGGACGAAGGCCGGCTCACCGACAACTACGGCCGGGTGATCGACTTCAAGAACACCGTGGTGATCATGACCTCCAACGTGGGGGCCCGCGAGATCACCCGCTCCAAGCCGCTGGGCTTCGAGCAGCCCGACGCGCGGGTCACCTTCGAACGCATGTCGGAGAAGGTCAAGGACGAGATCAACAAGGTCTTCAACCCCGAGTTCCTGAATCGGCTGGACGATATCATCGTGTTCCACCCGCTGGACCGGCAGCACATCGCCCAGATCGTGGGCATCTTGTTCGGGGAAGTGGAAGCCCGGCTGGCCGACGAGCGCCTGACGCTGCGACGCACCGACGCCGCCACGGAGTTCCTGGTCAACCACGGCTACGACGAGCATTTCGGTGCCCGGCCGCTCAAACGCGCCATTCAGCGCTACGTGGAAGACCCGCTGTCGGACAAGATTCTGCTGGGCGAGTTCTCCGCCGGGGATGAGATCGAAGTGGACGTGAGCCCCGAGGGCGACAAGCTCGTCTTCCGGGCCCTCTCGGGCACCAAAGCGGAAGGCTAGGTGCGGGTGCTCCGACGGCTCGCGCTGGTTGTGCTGCTCGGCGCCGGAGCTTCCGCCGGGCAGGCGCAGGTGCGCCCGGACCAGACCACGGTGCTCGACAGCATCGTGGTGCTCGGAAACACGCGGGTCCCCACCTCCACGGTGCTGGCGGTGGCGGGCATTCCCACCGGGAAGCCGGTCTCCTACCGCGATATCCAGCGCGGCCTGCAGGCGCTCTACGCCACCGGGCAGTACGAGGATATCCGAGTGCTGCAGGGCACGGTGGGCGGTCGCGAGGTCCTGCAGATCGAGGTGCTGGAGTACCCCTTGTTGACCGGCTGGAGCGTACGCGGAGTCGAGAAGCTCACGGAAGGCAGCGTGCGGGATCGCATCAAGCTGATTCCGCTCCGGCCCTACGATCCCGCCGGCGTGGAACGGGCGCGGGCGAGTATCGACTCGCTGTACCGCAAGCGGGGCTACTACCTGGCCTCGGTGCAGGTCCGGAAGGTGGACCAGCCGGACGGCTCGGTCCGCGCCGTGTTCGAGATCGACGAGGGCCGGCGGGTCGCGATCAGTCAGATCCTGATCCAGGGCAACCGGCGGTACTCCGCGGAGCAGATCGCCGATCATATGAAGACCGGCGCCGAGGGTTTCTTCTGGTTCCAGAAAGGCGAGTACAAGGAAGACGACCTCGACAGCGACATCCGCGAGCAGCTGCCGGCGTTCTACGGCCAGCACGGCCTGGTGGACTTCCGGGTCTTACGCGATTCGCTCATCGTGGCCGAGGGCACCGGCAAGGCGACCCTGGTATTGGAGGTGGACGAAGGGCCTCAGTACCGGGTGGGCGGTCTGGAGATCGTGGGCAACCGCCAGATCCCGACGGCGCAGCTCCAGCTCTATTACCCCTTCGCGGACACCACCGGCGGCGGCTTCCTGGGCTTGGGGGGAAGCAGCGGGCCGCTCCTGTTCGACGAGAAGAAGTGGAACGAGGCTACGCAGAACGTTCGCACCCTCTACTACAACCAGGGCTACATCTACGCCGACGTACGCCCGGTGCTGACCCGCCGCCTGGCACCGGACAGCCAGCCGGTGCTCGACCTGCGCTGGCAGATCGTCGAGGGAACACCGGCCATCGTGAACAAGGTGACGATCAAGGGCAACACCATCACCCACGAAGACGTGATCCGGCGGGCGATTCTCATGGTTCCCGGCGACGTCTTCCGGCAGGACGCGCTGATCCAGTCGTACCAGCGGATTTCCAACCTGGGCTTTTTCGAGCAGCCGGTGCCACCGCCCACCTACGAGCAGGCCAACGAGCAGGGGGACGTGAACGTCGTCTTCGAGGTCAAGGAGCGGCGGACCGGGAACGTGAATTTCGGGGCGTCGCTGGGGCAGGGCACCGGCGTAGGGGGGTTCATCGGGCTGGATGAGAAGAACCTGTTCGGACGGGCCAAGCAGATCTCGTTCCAGTGGCAGTTCGGCCAGAACATCAACGACTTCAACGTGACCTACACCGACCCGGCGTTGTGGGGCACGCTCACGTCGGGCACGGTGAGCCTGCACAGCTCGCGGCTGCGATACACTATCGCCGATCTCGGACGCTATCGGACGCGGGGCGTCTCGCTCCAGCTGGGCTTCCCGGTCCTGGGATCCCGCTACACCCGGATTTACCCGTCCTACACCCTGGAGCAGAACCAGCTGGAGTCGGAGACGCTGTCCAGTTCGTTCTTCTGCCGGAATTGCATCCTATCGGCCGTGGGGGCTAACCTGGTGCGGGATACCCGGGTGGACCTGCCGTTCGCCACCGGGGGCGTGATGCACCAGGTGCAGCTCACCCAGGCCGGCGGCGCGCTGGGCGGGAGCGGCAATTTCCGGCGGGCCAACTTCGAGGGGCGCTGGTACGTCCCCCTGGCCGAGCTCGGCGGAGGCGGCCCCACGGGCAGCCCGCTCAAGCTGGTCTTGGGCTTCACCGCCAAGAGCGGGTTCGTGTGGGGCAATGTTGGGCCCCATTTCCGGCAACTGTTTTCGCTAGGCGGAACGCAGTTCGGTATTCCGTTGCGCGGCTACGACGAGTTCTCCATCACGCCGCAGGGCTTCGATCCGAACGCCCGTACCTTCTCCGCCGGCGCCAACGCGTTCGGTCGGGCGTACTTCGCGAGCACCACGGAGCTGGGGCTGCGTGTGAGCCAGGCGTTGTACGCCAACGTCTTCGCGGACGCCGGGAACCTGTGGGCCACGCCGGGGCAGTTCAATCCCACACGGCTGTTCCGCGGGGCGGGCGTCGGCGTCAGCGTGATCTCGCCGCTGGGCCCGCTGGGGCTCGACTACGCCTATGGGTTTGACCGCACCGACGCCTCCGGCAAGCCCGCGCCGGGGTGGAAGTTCCACTTCAAGCTGGGCAACTTCTTCTGATCCCCGGGGCCTAGCACCCGACCTTTTTTCCGTGCACCTGGAGCGAAACATGGCACGTTGGGCTCTCCCGGCCCTGGCCGTCCTGGTCGTCGCGGGACTCGCGGCGGCGCCGCAACAGCAGACCTCTGTCCGCATCGCGCTGGTGAACTCGCAGGCCGTCCTGCAACAGACCCCTGGCTACGCGTCGGCGGAGTCCACCTACACCAAGGAGTTCGAGGGCTTCCAGGCCGAGATGCTGCGGATGCGCCAGCGCTTCGACTCCACCGTGGCTGCCTACCAGCAGAGCTCTGTGGGCTTGTCCGCCGCCCAGCGGCAGACGAGGGAGGCTGAGCTTCGGCGGATGCAACAGCAGCTGGAGCAACGCTCCAACGAGCTTCGCCAGCGAGCCGACGAGCGCCAGCGGGAGCTGATCCAGCCGCTGGAGGACCGGGTGAAGGCGGTGATCGAAGGCCTGCGGGCGGAACGCAACATCAGCATCGTGTTCGACGTCGCGGCTCCGGGGAGCGGGATCATCGCCGCCGATCAATCCCTGGACCTGACCGCCGTGGTGGTCCAACGGCTGAAGGCCGGCCAGCAGCAGCAGTAGCCATGCCGCTCACGGCCGGCGCGGTGGCTCGTCTGGTGGACGGCGAGCTCATCGGGCTGGGAGAGGTGGAGCTCGTCGGGGTGGCCCCGCTGGATCGGGCCGGCCCCGGGGAACTCACGTTGCTTGACTCCTCACGCTACCTTCCCCAGCTTCGCGGCTCCCGCGCGGCCGCCGTATTGATGACCTCGGCCTTCCGCGACGTCACGGCTGGTCCCGCCACCCGCATCGTCGTGCGAGACGCGCACCGCGCCCTGCGAGCCGTGCTCGAAGCGCTCTACCCCCAGCCGATGCCGACCTGGGGCGTGCACCCCAGCGCTCGCGTGGGCCGGGGCACCACGTGGGAGGGGCGCGTCGCCGTGGGGCCCCAGGCCGTGCTCGGCGCCAGGGTCCGGCTGGGTCCGGACTGCGTAGTGGAGGCGGGTGCGGTGATCGGGGACGATGTGCGTTTGGGAGGCCGATGCCGGGTGGGCGCGTACGCCGTGCTGGCCCGCGGCACCGTGCTGGGAGATCGGGTCGTGATCCATGCCGGGGCGCGGATCGGCGACGAGGGGTTTCGCTTCACCTCCTCCGGCAACGGCGCCGAGCGGCTCCCCCACGTGGGCCGGTGCGTGCTGGAGGATGACGTCGAGGTCGGTGCCAACACCACCATCGACCGGGGCAGCATTGGAGACACCGTCGTGGGCCGGGGCACCAAGATCGACAACCTGGTCCAGGTGGCCCACAACGTGCGCATCGGGACCCATTGCGTGATCATGGCCCAGGTCGGCATCGCGGGCAGCACGGTGATCGAGGACGATGTCCTCCTCGCTGGGCAGGCTGGGCTAGCCGGTCACCTCACCGTGCATCGGGGGGCACGGGTCGCCGCTCAGGCTGGGGTCATCGGCGACGTGCCGGCCGGCGCAACCGTATCGGGTTACCCCGCCCGCAACCATCGAGACGTCCTGCGCCAGGCGGCCGCTCTGCGGCACCTGACCCCGATCGTCCACCACCTCGAGCGCATCGCCGAGCGTCGTGCCCCGTCGCGTCGGAGACCGACGCTCCCCGGAGGATGCGATCCGTGACCGGCGGCACGAGGCGGTCAATCACCCGAGCCGTGGAGGTTTCGGGCACTGGAATCCACACCGGCGTCGCCACCACCCTGACGTTCCGGCCGGCGGCGCCGGGGGAAGGAATCGCGTTCCGCCGCACCGACCTCGCCGGGCAGCCCCGGATTCCCGCCCTGGCGGACCACGTGAGCACCGTCGAGCGCCGCACCGCCTTGAAGGCGGGCGAGGCCACCGTCAGCACCGTGGAACACGTGCTGGCGGCGGTCGCGGCGCACGGGGTGGACGACGTGCTGATCGACCTCGACGGCCCGGAGGCCCCCAACGGTGACGGAAGCGCGAAGGCGTTCTTCGAAGCCCTGGCGCACGGGGGCATCACCGAGAACGGCGGCAGCGCGGTCGGCGTTCGGGTGAGCGCGCCGCTGGTGGTCCGCGAGGGCGATGCCAGCTACGTCGTCGCCCCCCACGACGGCCTGCGGCTCACGGTCACCATTGAATGGCCGCACCCCTTGATCGGGCGGCAGTCGGGCTGCTACGACATCAGTCCCGAGCGCTTCGGGGTCGAGCTGGCGGGGGCCCGCACCTTCGGCTTTCTCGCCGAGGCCGAGGCGCTCAAGGCCAGGGGCCTGGGCCAGGGCGCGGGGCGGGACGGCGCCATTCTGCTGTCGGATGCCGCCGTGGTCGGCACTACCCTTCGGTGGCCGGATGAGTTCGTCCGCCACAAAGCCACCGATCTTCTGGGCGACCTGGCGTTGTTAGGGGGTCGGCTGGAGGCGGACGTCATGGCGTTCCGGCCCTCGCACCAGGGGAACGTCGCCCTGGTGCGTGCTCTGCGGCACCTGGCCTCGCTCACCACGCCGCCGGCCATGGACATCGAGCGCATCCTCGGCGTGCTGCCGCACCGCTACCCCATGCTCCTGGTGGACCGGATCGTGGAGATCCACGGGCGGGAGCGGATCGTGGGCATCAAGAACGTCACCATCAACGAGCCCTTCTTCCAGGGCCATTTCCCCGCTCACCCGATCATGCCCGGCGTGTTGATCGTGGAGGCGATGGCCCAGGTCGGGGGCCTGCTGTTGATGGGCGCCGTCGAACACCCGGAGACCAAAGTCGTGTACTTCATGTCGCTGGACAACGTGAAGTTCCGGCGCCCGGTGGTCCCCGGGGATCAAGTCCGCTTCGAGCTGGAGATGCTCCAATTCCGCGGCCGCACCTGCCGCATGCGCGGCGTGGGCTACGTGGAGGGCCAGGTGGTGGCCGAAGCCGAGATGATGGCGCGCATCGTGGACCGATGACGACGGGCATTCACCCCACGGCGATCGTCGATCCCGGCGCGGCGCTGGGACCCGACGTGGTCGTCGGTCCGTACTGCATCGTCGGCCCGGGCGTCCGGATCGGCGCGGGCGCCTCCCTGGGCCCGCACGCGCTGATCCAGTGCAACACCACCCTCGGCGCCGGTTGCAGCGTCGGCCCCGGCGCCGTGCTCGGCGCCGATCCCCAGGATCTCAAGTACCACGGCGAATCCACCTGGCTCGAGATCGGCGATGACACCCGGATCCGCGAATACGCCACCCTGCATCGGGGCACGGCGGCCACGGGCCGAACCGTGGTGGGGAAACGCTGTTACCTCATGGCGTACGTCCACGTGGCCCACGACTGCGTCGTCGAGGACGACGTGGTGATCGCCAACGCCGTCCAATTGGCGGGCCACGTGCATGTGGAAGCCAACGCGATGATCGGTGGCCTCACCCCCGTTCATCAGTTCGTCCGCATCGGCCGGTTTGCCCTCGTGGGCGGCGGCTCACGCGTCCCCCAGGACGTCCCGCCGTTCACTCGTGCCGCAGGCAACCCGATGCGGCTCTACGGCATCAACTCCCTGGCGCTGACCCGCGCGGGCGTTCCGCCCGAGGTACGCGCCGCGCTCAAGCACGCCTACCGACTCCTGTTCAACTCGACCCTGAGTCTCGGCCAGGCTGCGGAGCGCCTCCGTCTCGAGAGCCCAGACGTCCCCGAGGTGATGCGACTCGTGGACTTCGTGGTGAGCTCGCAGCGAGGCGTGCCGCGTCCAGAGCCGGAACGAGGCGCGCTGGTATGATGCCGGCCCCAACGCTCCGCGTGTGCGTCTGCGCCGGGGAGCCGTCGGGAGACCGCCACGCGGCGGGCCTGATCCGGGCCCTGCGCCAGCAGCGAGCTGACGTCCAGATCGAGGGCGTGGGCGGGGACTCGATGGCCGCCGCCGGCGCCTTGCTGGTGGCGGGGGTCGAGTCGCTTTCGGCCATGGGGTTCGCGCAGCCGCTCGCCCGCCTCGTGGCACACACCTCGGTGCTCCGCCAGCTCCGGAGGCGGTTCCACGAGCGGCGGTACGACCTGGTCATTCTGGTGGATTATCCGGGCCTCAACCTCCAGGTGGCCCGAGCGGCCGCCGCCGCCGGCATTCCAACGCTCTACTAT
>Ga0209172_10007207_pt1 | contig 11670 bp, 11 predicted proteins | sample LarsenN4metaG_FD_184113 | JGI IMG/M metagenome (GOLD analysis project Ga0209172, IMG submission 184113) | Hot spring sediment bacterial and archeal communities from British Columbia, Canada, to study Microbial Dark Matter (Phase II) - Larsen... ... | reverse complement strand
AACAACGGCGTCGAGGCGCTCGAGGCGATGGATGAAAACCCCGATTTCGACCTGGTGCTGATGGACATCATGATGCCGGAGATGGACGGCTACGAGGCCATGCGGCGCATCCGCGCGCAGGAGCGCTTCAAGACCGTGCCGATGATCGCCCTGACAGCGAAGGCCATGAAGGACGACCGCTCCAAGTGCATCGAGGCCGGCGCCAACGACTACTGCTCGAAGCCGGTGGACATGGAAAAGCTGACCGCGCTGATGCGCGTCTGGCTGCACAAGAGCTGAGCCGGACAGGAACGGGTTGAGGTGCCATGAACGAAAAACTCCCGAGCATCGGCGAGGATGACCTGGACCGCCAGGACATCGAATTGCGCCTGTTGCTGGAGGCGATCTACCAGATGTACGGCTATGACTTCCGCGCCTACAGCAAGGCGTCGGTGAAGCGGCGCGTGCAGCACCGCCAGCAGATGTCGGGCATTGCCAACATCTCGCAGATGATCGAGAAGGTCATCCACGACAAGGAGTTCTTCGTCCAGTTGCTCAACGACATGACGGTGAACGTCACCGAGATGTTCCGCGACCCCTGGTTCTACAAGGCCTTCCGCGAGGAGGTCATTCCGCGCCTGCGTTCCTACCCGTTCATCAAGATCTGGCATGCCGGCTCGTCGACGGGCGAGGAAATCTACTCGATGGCCATCCTGCTCACCGAGGAAGGCCTGTACGAGCGCACGCAGATCTACGCCACCGACATCGACAAGGTGGTTCTCGAGCGTGCACGCAAGGGCATCTACCCGCTGGCCTCGTTCAAGCAATACAGCGAGAACTACCTGAAGGCTGGCGGCAAGGCCAACCTGTCCGATTACTACACGTCCAAGTACGACAGCGTGATCATGGACCAGCGGCTGAAGAAGAACATCGTTTTCGCCGACCACGACCTCGCCACCGACCAGGTGTTCGGGGAGATGCAGGTGGTCGTGTGCCGCAACGTGATCATCTATTTCGACCGCGACCTGCAGAAGCGCGTCTTTTCACTGTTCCGCGACAGCCTCGACATCGGCGGGATTCTCTGCCTCGGCAGCAAGGAGACCATGCGTTTCTCCGGCTGCGAGGAAGAATTCGAAGTGCTGGTGAAGGACGCCCGCATCTACCGCAAGAAAACCCGGATCTGAGTTACCGCCATGACCGACGAAACCGCCAGCAGCGAAGCGATCATCCAGAACATCCTGATGGTCGATGACACGCCGGAAAACCTCTATTCGCTCGAAGCGATCCTCGAGGCGCCCGGGCGCAACCTGATCAAGGCCAACTCCGGCCCCGAAGCGTTGAAGGCGCTGCTGAAGAACGACATCTCGCTGGTGTTGCTCGACGTGCAGATGCCCGGCATGGACGGCTTCGAGGTGGCCGAGATCATGCGCAGCAACCCGAAGACCAAGAACGTGCCGATCGTCTTCGTCACCGCGATCAACAAGGACCAGAAATACGTGTTCAAGGGTTACCAGACCGGCGCCGTCGATTACCTGTTCAAGCCGCTCGACCCGGTGATCCTTGCCAGCAAGATCGATTTCTTCCTCTCGCTGGACATGCAGCGCCGCGAACTCGAACGGAAGATCCGCGAGGCGCAGGCGCACCGCGCCGCCTACGAGCGGGAAAAGACCACGAAGGTGTCCGCGATCCAGATCCCGCCGCCGTCAGACAAGCGCTGACCGGCGATGGCGGCGGGCATCGAGGCCGTGGTGATGGGAGCGTCCTGGGGCGGCCTGGCCGCCGTGACCACCCTTTTCTCGAAGGTGCCCTGGAACGTCGCGGTGCCTATCGTCCTCTGCCAGCACCAGTATCCGCACGCCGTGAGCAACCTGCCGGCAGTGATGCGGACGCGGACGAAGCTCCGCGTGATCGAGATCGAGGACAAGATGCCGCTGGAGCCGGGCAATCTTTATGTGTGCCCGCCGAATTACCACACGCTGATCGAGCGCGATCGCCACTTCGCGCTCAACATCGACCCGGCCGTGATGTACTGCCGCCCGGCGGTCGATGTGCTTTTCGAGTCCGCGGCCGAGGCCTATGGCCGGACGCTGGCGGGCATCATCCTGACCGGCGCCAACGAGGATGGCGCCGCCGGGTTGCTGCACGTGTCGCGCTGTGGCGGCATGCCCATCGTGCAGAAACCCTCGACGGCGGAAGTGGCCGTGATGCCCGAAGGCGCGCTACGTCGCGTGCCCTGGGCGCAGGTCATGACACTGGAAGAGATCGGGGACCTGGTTGGCAGCCTGGTGGCGGCCTGAACAATGACTGAACGGCAGAACAAGAAGCATCACGCATGACCACGCCAAGCCTCGTGCAGACCATCCTGCTCGTCGACGACCGTCCGGAAAACCTGATGGCGCTGGAAGCCATCCTCGAGGGGCCTGAGCGCCGGTTGCTCAAGGCGTCGAACGGGAACGACGCATTGACCCAGGCCCTGAAGCAGGACATCTCGCTGATCCTGCTCGATGTGCAGATGCCGGACATGGACGGGTTCGAGGTGGCGGAACTGTTGCGCCGCAACACCAAGACGCGGCAGATCCCGGTCATCTTTTGCACCGCGATCAGCAAGGAAAAGAAATACCTCGCGCGCGGCTTCGACGTTGGCGCCGTGGATTACCTGTTCAAGCCCATCGACCCTGACCTGCTCACCGCCAAGGTGCGCGTGTTCCTGGAACTGGACATGCAGAAACGCAAGTTGCAGCAGACCGTGTTGCAATTGCACCGCGTCCAGAAGGAAAACGAGCGGCTGCTGCGCGCGATGGGCGAGGGCGTGATCGGCCTCGACAAGGGCGGGCTGGTCACCTTCGCCAACCCGGCGGCGGCGTCGCTGCTGGGCCGCGAGACGCAGCAGCTGATCGCGCAGCCGATCGAATCGCTGATCTTCCTCGATGCCGGCGGCAAGCCGCAGTGGCTCTGGCCGGACTCGCCGGCGTTCAAGGCGATCATGCGCGGCGAGCCTTACCAGTCGGCGGACATGTACTGCAAACAGGCCGGGCGCCTGAAAGCGATCGAGATGACCATCACCCCGATCCATGACCGCAACAGCGTGCTCACCGGCGCGGTGGCGGTGCTGCGTGACGGCGGCACCCGCGAAAAAGTGCAATCGACGTTCCAGGAGCGGCGCAAGAGCGTGCGCAAACGCCTGTCGGCGGACCTGACGCTGTTCGATCGCGCCACCGGCACCAACGTCGGCCGCCTGCTGAACCTGTCTGAAGGCGGCATGCGCGTGGTGACCAAGAAGTCCTTTACCGACGGACAACGCTCGGTGTTCAGCATGATCCTGCCGCGCATGATCAACGGCAGCACCACCGTCAGCGTCGATGCGATCTGCGTCTGGTCGCAGCAGGCAGGTTACGGTGGCGATACGCTGGTCGGCTTCCGCTTTGCCGAGATGAAGCCGGAGTCCATCGAAGTCATCCGTTACCTCCTCGAAAAGTATTGAGCCCGGGCCACAAGGACGCGCATGCCAACCAAGCAGAAAATCCTTTGCGTCGACGACCAGCCGGCCAACCTCACCGCGCTGGATGCGTTGATCGACCGGCCGGGCGTCGAACTGCTCAAGGCCGGCTCCGGCGCCGAGGCGCTGCAGATGCTGCTGGAGCACGACCACATCGCGCTGGTGCTGCTCGACGTTCAGATGGCCGCGATGGACGGCTACGAAGTGGCCAAGCTCATGCGCAGCCACAAGCGTTCGCGCAACATCCCCATCATCTTCCTCACCGCCATCAACAAGGACCCGCGCCACGTCTTCAAGGGCTATGACAGCGGGGCGGTGGACTACATCTTCAAGCCGTTCGAGCCGCGCGTGCTGCTGTCGAAGATCAACGTGTTCCTCGAACTCGACAGCAAGTCGCGCCAGCTGGAAGAGGCATTGCGTGAAGTGCGCTCGCTGCGCGACAACAACGAGGCGCTGCTGCGCAGCGTGGGGGAGGGCATCGTCGGGGTGAACCGCGTCGGCCTGGTGACCTTTGCCAACCCGGCGGCCGGTGAGGCGCTGGGGCTGTCGCCGAATGAACTGGTCGGCCGGCGCTTCACCGACTTTTTCGAACTCGCGGAGGCACCTGCCGACGTGGCGTGGGCGAATACCGCCCTGGTGCGTTCCTGCCTCGCGCGCAACCTGTCGATGCAGGGCATGCAGGGCACGCTGTTGCGCGACAACGACACGCGCACGCCCGCCGAGTTCACGGCCTCGCCGGTACGCGACGAGCAGGGCGAGGTCTCGGGCATCGCGGTGGTGTTCCAGGACATCAGCCAACGGCGTGAATACGAGAAAAAACTCATCCAGCTGGCCGAGTACGACACCCTTACCGGCCTGGCCAACCGCTATCTCTGCCTGAACATCATGGGCCAGGCGACGGCGCGTGCGACGCGCGCCGGCCACTCGGTGGCGGTGCTGTTCCTCGATCTCGACCGCTTCAAGCAGGTCAACGACACGCTCGGCCACGCCGCCGGCGACGACCTCCTGCGCGATGTCGCCCGGCGACTGCGCCGCTGCGTGCGCGAGGGCGACACCGTCTGCCGCCTCGGCGGCGACGAGTTCGTCATCATCCTCGAAGGGCTCAACGCCGGCCGCTACGCCGCGGTGGTGGCCGAAAAGGTCATCGCCGCCCTGGGCGAGCCCTTCAGTGCTGCCGGTTCCACGGTGTTCATCGGCGCCAGCGTCGGCATCGTCACCTTCCCGGAAACCGAAGGCGACCCGAACACGCTGCTGCGTTGCGCCGACATCGCCATGTACCAGGCCAAGCAGCGCGGACGCGGCAATTTCCAGTTCTTCACCACCGAGATGCAGGACAGTGTCCTGCGCGCGCGCCGGCTGGAGACGGACCTGCGGCGCGCGCTGAGCAACCGCGAGTTCGTGCTCTGGTACCAGCCGCAGGTCAGTGCCGATGGCCGCCGCGTCACCGGCATCGAGGCACTGGTGCGCTGGCATGCGCCGGACGGCCGCATCGTCGAGCCGGACGAGTTCATCCCGCTGGCCGAGGAAACCGGCCTGATCCTCGAGCTGGGCGAGTGGGTGCTGCGCGAGGCGGCCTACCAGACGCAGCGCTGGCATGACGACGGGCTCATCGATGTCCCGGTCGCCGTTGCGGTGAACCTGTCGCCGCGGCAGGTGCGCGGTCACAGCATCATCGAAACGCTGCAGCAGGTGCTGTCCCGGCTGACCATCAGCCCGAACCAGCTGGTGCTGGAAATCACCGAGATGATGGTGATGAACGACCCGGAATCGATGATCGCCATGCTGAAGGACATCAAGTCTCGCGGCGTGCGTATCGCGCTCGACGACTTCGGCGTCGGCTACTCCTCGTTCGGGCAGCTCAAGCGGATGCCGCTGGACATCCTGAAGATCGACCGTTCGTTCATCGACGATGTCGTCGAATCGACACGGGCGCGCGATATCGTGCAGGCGATCATCGGGCTCGGGCACAACCTCGGCCTGCAGGTCATCGCCGAGGCGGTGGAAAACGGGGCCCAGATGCGGGTGCTGGCCGAACTGGGCGTCGACGCGGTGCAGGGCTTCTGTTTCTACCATCCGATGACCGTCGACCGCCTCGAAGAGGAACTGCGCCGCCTGAAGCGCGTGCGCTCCTGAGCGGCGGTTACCGATCGTTACTTGGCCGCCTGTCGGTGCTGAATTAGACTCGGTGCCGGTTTTTTCTTTTCTTTCAGCAGGTTGCCGCTGCTTCCGGCGCCAGCGAGTGGTCGATGTCCGTCACCGAGTTGCCCGTTCCCGACGCCGATAACCCGTCTCCCGCGCTGGCCTCGCGGCCGCTGCGCCTGCCTTTCGGCTTTGCCAAGCGCCACGGCGTGCTGGTGGACAGCCTGCGTGACGACGGCGAGCCCGGGCTGCGCCTGCTGCTGCGTGCCGACGCCACGCTGTCCGCGCTGGCGGAAGCACGTCGCTTCCTCGGCCAGCCGTTGCGCTTCACGCGCGTCGATGCCGATGAGTTCAACAACCGGCTCGGCGCGGTCTACCAGAGTGATTCCGGCGAAGCGATGCAGGCCGTCGAAGGCCTCGGCGACAGCATGGACCTCGCCAGCCTGGCGGAATCCGTGCCGCAGACCGAAGACCTAATGGAGCAGGAGGACGACGCCCCGATCATCCGCCTGATCAACGCGCTGCTGACGGAAGCGGTGCGCAGCAATGCCTCGGACATCCACATCGAGACCTACGAGAAGCGGCTCGTCGTGCGCATGCGCGTCGACGGCGTGCTGCGCGAGATCGTGCAGCCGCGCCGCGAGCTGGCGCCGCTGCTGGTTTCCCGCATCAAGGTCATGGCGCGCCTGGACATCGCCGAGAAGCGCGTGCCGCAGGACGGCCGCATCTCCGTGCGCCTGGCCGGCCGCGAAGTGGACGTGCGCGTTTCCACCATGCCGTCCGCGAACGGCGAGCGCGTGGTGTTGCGCCTGCTCGACAAGAAGGCGGGGCGGCTGGATCTTTCCCAGCTGGGCATGGAGGCGCGCTCGCTCGAGTTGCTCGACGAGCTCATCCACAAGCCGCACGGCATCATCCTTGTCACCGGCCCCACCGGTTCGGGCAAGACCACCACGCTGTACGGCGCGCTCGGCCGGCTCAATGACCGCACGCGCAACATCCTCACGGTCGAGGATCCGATCGAGTACCAGATCGACGGCATCGGCCAGACGCAGGTGAACACCAAAGTCGAGATGACGTTCGCGCGCGGCCTGCGCGCAATCCTGCGCCAGGACCCGGACGTGGTGATGGTCGGCGAGATCCGTGACCTGGAGACGGCGGAGATCGCCGTGCAGTCCTCGCTCACCGGCCACCTGGTGCTGTCGACGCTGCACACCAACTCGGCGGTCGGCGCGGTGACCCGCCTGCACGACATGGGCATCGAGCCCTTCCTGCTGTCCTCGTCGTTGCTCGGCGTGCTGGCGCAACGGCTGGTGCGCGTGCTCTGCGAAAACTGCCGCGAGCCCTACGAGCCTGATGCCAAGGAGTGCGCGCTGTTCGGCATCGACGTCGCCACCCGGCCGGTGTTCCATCGCGCCAGGGGTTGCCCGGACTGCAACGGCCAGGGCTACCGCGGGCGCACCGGCATCTATGAACTGATGGTGGTGGACCACGAGATGCGCACCCTGATCCACAACAACGCCGGCGAGCACATCCTCGAGGCGCAGGCGCGCAAGCTCACCACCAGCATCCGCCATGACGGCCTGCGCAACGTGCTGTCCGGCCGCACGACCGTGGAAGAAGTGCTGCGCGTGACGCAGGAAGACTGACGTGCCTGCCTTCACCTACGAAATCCTCGACGAGAAGGGCCGCAAGCGCAGCGGCGTTCTGGAGGCCGACAGCGCCCGCCAGGTCCGCCAGCAGTTGCGCGACAAGGGCTGGACGCCGCTGCTGGTGGAGGCAAGCGTCGAGAAAGAACAGCGCGCGCAGCGCTCCGCGTTCAGCCGCTCGATTTCCGCCGCCGACCTGGCACTGATCACACGGCAGATTGCCACGCTGATCCACTCCGGACTGCCGGTGGAGGAGGCCCTGCGCGCGGTGGCAAGGCAGAGCGAAAAGCAGCGCATCAGCGCGATGGTGCTGGCCATACGCGCCAAGGTGGTGGAGGGCCACACGCTGGCCTTCGCGCTGGAACAGTTTCCCGGCTCCTTCCCCGAGCTGTACCGCGCCACCGTCGCTGCCGGCGAAAAGTCCGGCCATCTGGACCTGGTGCTGGAAGAACTCGCTGACTACACCGAGCGCCGCCATGACCTGCTGCGCACGGTGCGCGGCGCGCTCATCTACCCAATCATCCTGGTGCTGTTTTCCTTCACCATCGTCACCGTGCTGTTGACGGTGGCCGTGCCGAAGATCGTCGGTGTCTTCGAGCGCAACAACCAGGAACTGCCGTGGATGACGCAGTGGCTGATCGCCACCAGCGACTTCGTGCAGGCCTGGTGGTACCTGCTGGTGCTGGTGCCGGTGGCCGGTGTCTTCATTTTCCGCAGCGCAATGAAGAACGAGGCGACCCGCAAGCGCTTCCATGCCTTTCTGCTGCGCGCCCCGGTGATCCGCCGGCTGGTGCGCGGCACCGACAGCGCCCGTTTCGCCAGCACCCTGAGCATCCTCACCTCCAGCGGCGTGCCGCTGGTGGATGCGCTGCGCATCGCCGGGCAGGTGACCTCGAACCTCTGCATCCGCGACGCGGTCAAACACGCGTCGGTGAAGGTACAGGAGGGGGCCAGCCTGAACCGCTCACTGGACCAGAACGGCTACTTTCCGCCGATGATGATCCAGATGATCGCCAGCGGCGAAAGTTCCGGCGAGCTCGACACCATGCTGTCGCGCGCCGCCAAGTCACAGGAAAAGGACCTGCAGGTGATGATCAGCGCCTTCCTCGCGCTGTTCGGGCCGCTGGTACTGGTCCTGATGGCTGTCCTGGTGTTCGGCATCGTCATCGCGATGATGCTGCCCATCATCAACATGAACCAGATGATCGGCTGAAGGGCCGAAGGAAAATCCGCATGCACGCCGCCGTTATCCGTCACGCACGCCGCAACGCCCCGACCCTGCGTGGCCAGGCTCGCGGTTTCACCCTGATCGAGATCCTGGTGGTGCTGGTCATCATCGGCATCCTCGCCGCGATGATCGCGCCCAACATCATCGGCCGCGACGACCAGGCGCGCGTCACCGCCGCAAAGAGCGACCTGCAGGCGATCAGCCAGGCGCTGGATCTCTACAAGATGGACAACTTCCGCTACCCGACCACCGACCAGGGCCTCGACGCGCTCGTCAACAAACCGGCCGAAGCGAAAAACTGGCCGGCCAACGGTTACCTGAAGGTCGCCCCGAAAGATCCCTGGGGCAATGACTACGTCTATGTGGCGCCCGGCTCGAAAGGCCCCTACGACCTGCTGTCCTACGGTGCCGACGGCAAGGAAGGCGGCGAGGGCTACGACGCCGACATCAACGTCCTCGACCGCTGAGACCGGGCGCGCGCGCCGTGACTACCCGCGCGCCGACGCCGTTGCGCACCGCGGTCCCCGTGCGGGCGTCGGGCGGTTTCACGCTGCTGGAAATCCTCGTGGTCGTGGTCATCATCGGCATCCTCACCGCGCTGATGCTGCCGAACCTCAGCGCCGGCGGCCGCAGCCGGGAACTGCAGCGCGAAACCCAGACGCTGGCGGCGCGCATCCGCGTGGCGCAGGACGACGCCATGTACTACGGCCGTGAATTCGGCCTGGTGTTCAGCGCGAACGAATACCGCTTCGTCACCTGGGACGCCACCCGCGGCAAGTTCATCGATCCGGAGCCGGCGACGGCCTGGGCGGTGCGCACGCTGGAGGACGGCATCGGGATTTCCGCCGCCAGCGACAGCGCCGACCCGATCCTCGTGCTGCCGGAAGTGGAGGCGCCAGCAGCCGACGCCGAAGCCGCCGGCGCAGGCAAGTCAGCCGGCAACGACGAGCCCGCCTACGCACCCTCGGTCTATGTGCTCTCCAGTGGCGAAGTGACGCCGTTCACGGCCGTTTTCCGCGCCGAAGGCGAGGAACAAGCGGTCGAGGTGCGCATCGATGCGCTCGGCAACCGCGTGGAGCAGGACGCGGCAGCGGCGGAGCGCGGCGGTGGCTGAGGGCAAGCGCGTGCCGCGCGGCTTCACGCTGATCGAGGTGATGGTGGCGCTGGCCATCTTCGTCGCGCTCGCCATCGCGCTGAACAGCGTGATGAGCGCAAACCTCTCCGGCACCGTGCGCATGGAGGAGAAGACGCTGGCCACCTGGGTGGCCGCCAACAAGCTGGTGGAATTGCAGGCCTACCAGCGCTGGCCCGGAACTGGCCGCCAGGACGACGAAAGCGAGTTCGCCGGCCGCCGCTGGTTCGTGCAGACGGAGGTCGGTAACGGGCCGTTTCCCGGCACCCGCCGCGTCGACATTTCCGTTGGGCTGCAACCCGAGGGCGCACTGGCCGAAAAGAATTCCGTCGCCACGCTCACCGCCATGCTGGCCAAGCCCGTCGAGGCGCCGGCAGCGCCGGCACCGCCACCATGAATACGTTGCGCCGGCAGGCCGGCTTCACCCTGCTCGAGTTGCTGGTGGCGTCCGCCATCGTCGTGATCATCGGCATCGGCGCCTCCATGGTGTTCAGCCAGACGCTGGAAAACCGTGAGCATGTCGGCGCCCGTGCCAGCGCGCTGGCCGACCTGCAGCGCACCTTCGTGTTCATCCAGCGCGATCTCGAACAGATCGTGGCGCGGCCGGCACGCGACGAACTGGGCGACCTGCAGTCGGCGTTGCTCAGCGACGGCGACGGCGGCGTGGAATTCACCCGCACCGGCTGGATGAACCCGCTGTCGACGCGTCCGCGCGGTGCCCTGCAGCGCGTGCGCTACCGGCTGGAGGATGACCGCCTGCTGCGTGAATACTGGGAACATCCCGACCGCCAGGCCGGCAGCGAGCCGGTTTCCTCCACACTGGCCTCCGGTGTGCAGTCCTTCAAGGTGCAGTACCTGTTCCGCGAGGGCAGCGCCGATTACGTCTGGCACGACACCTGGCCGTTGCCCGCCGACCAGGAGAAGCCGCCGCTGCTGCGCCGGCTGCCGCTGGCGGTTTCCATCGAACTGGAGACCACGCAGTTCGGCGCGATGAAGCGCTTCTTCCGTGTCGTTGCCAACGCGCACGCGAGGGAAACATGAAACGCCATGCCGCCATGCCGCCGTCGGCCGTGCCGGGCCGTTCCGCGCCACGGCGTGCGCGCGGCATCGCGATGGTCCTGGTGATGCTGCTGATGGTGATGACGGTGCTGCTCTCGGCCGAGATCATGGAACGTCTCGAGCAGGACCGCGTGCGCACCGCCAACCTGCTGGTGCTCGAACAGTCCTGGGCCTACCTGCTGTCCGCCGAGGCGATGGGCATCCGTGCGCTCGGCACGGATCTGGAAGAAGACCGCAAGGACGGCAAGGAAGTGGATGCCTGCAGCGAGGAGAGCTGGGCGATGCGCCTCGGGCCGCTGCCCTGGGACAACGGCATCTTTTCGCTGTCGATCCAGGATCTGCAGGGGCGGCTGAACATCAACAACCTCGCCAGCACGAAAGACGGCGAGCGCGTACTGGATCGGCTGCAGGTCGAGCGCCTGAAGCGGCTGTTGCAGCCCCTGTTGTCATCCGAACACCAGGACGCGGCGACGGCACTGGCAGAAGAAGCTGCCGACTGGACGGACGCCAACACGCTGGTGGATGGTCTCGGCGGCGCCGAGGACACCGAGTACGAGCAGTGGCGAACCGGCAACACGGTTTTTGCCGAGGTCTCCGAGTTGCGCGCCCTGCGCGCCAGCAAGCCGGCGCTGTGGCGGGCCGCGGATGATAAGCCCCTGTTCAGCCGCTATATTACGGCGTTGCCTGAAGGAACCCGCGTCAACGTCAACACCGCGCCGGCGGAAGTCCTGCAGGCGCTGGTCGCCGGGCTGGACAGCGGAAAGATCGACGCCATCCTCGCGGCGCGCAAGGGCGGGGCCCTCGATTCCATCGAGGAAGTGATGGCGTTGCCGGAGTTGGCGGCGCTCGGTGCCAACGAAAAGAAAGAATTGCAGAACGCCCTGGCCGTCAACAGCGAGTATTTCCAGATCATGTCGGAAGTGAGCATCGATGGCCGCACCTTGCGGCTGGTCAGTGACGTCTACCGCCCGCGCGCCGGCGGCCAGCCGCG
>Ga0209172_10007205_pt1 | contig 11677 bp, 8 predicted proteins | sample LarsenN4metaG_FD_184113 | JGI IMG/M metagenome (GOLD analysis project Ga0209172, IMG submission 184113) | Hot spring sediment bacterial and archeal communities from British Columbia, Canada, to study Microbial Dark Matter (Phase II) - Larsen... ... | reverse complement strand
GGGACAGATTTGTGCCCCCTATCTTGCCCCAACGCGCACGGAAGCTGATTTTGTCCAGCATATTGAGCAGGCGATAGAGCGCGACCCAGATGGAGCGTGGGTCTTTGTGGTGGACCAACTCAATACCCATCAGTCCGAATCCTTAGTCCGTCTCGTTGCCCGCGAGTGTCAGTTGCCGGAGGACTTAGGCATTAAAGGGAAGTCCGGTATTCTAAAGTCGATGCGCTCACGCCAAGTTTTCTTGAGCGATCCGAGCCATCGGATTCGCTTTATCTATCTACCCAAGCACACCTCGTGGCTCAACCAGATTGAATGTTGGTTTAGCATCTTGGTGCGGCGGTTGCTGCGACGGGGAACTTTCACCTCCACGGCTGATTTAGAGCAGCAGATCTTGAACTTTATTGACTATTTCAATCGCACCTTTGCCAAGCCTTTTGTATGGAAGTTTAAGGGATTTGATCAGGTCATTGAAGCTGGTTAGTTACTCCTGCAAGTCTGCACTAGTTTGTTGTCTGGCTAAAAGACCAAACTGCTCGATCTCCTCTTTGGTAGCGATCGCCTCAATCAATTCGAGGGCTTGTTTTAGAGGAATTAATGCTTCTGGTTCATGGAATATTAGAGATGTTAACTTAACTTCTGTAAGTGAGCGATCGATAGGGATATCCAATTGCCGAAGAAGCGCAGTGACTCCATCTAAAGCATTCATTCGACCCAGTGGTATGTTGGTCACGACAGTTTTACTCAGAAATTGTCGGTTTAATTCATTGCAACAAACCTATCTTCTTCTGTCTTGCCATTCGATCCTATTTGACTGAATCTCTCGATCAGAAGCTGGCATCATTTCTGCAAATGTAAGCGGCGAAACTCTCGTGGTGAGATACCTGTCCAGCGTTTAAATGCCCGTGTGAAATTGGCTGCATCGCTATAGCCCAGATCAAAAGCAACATCAATCAGCTGATTGGTTGGATCTTGTAGAAGTTTGACTGCCTGATCAAACCTGACCTGTTCCACTAACTGAGAGTAGTTGAGATTATTGTTTTCTAAACGGCGTTGAAACGTGCGGACACTAATCCCTGCGGCTTCTGCTGCAAATCGAAGGCTGGGATCTCCTTGTGGTAGAAGAATTTGAATCAGTTGGTAAAGTGAGTCTTTAAACTGGGTTGCAGGCGCTGTTGACTTGAATGATTCTTCCATAGAAGTCGGGTTTGAAGAGGCATTACTAAGGTGAATTATCGGTTGACTTAATAATGCTTTTGGAAAACGAAAGGCATTACTGGGTTGATTGAATTTAGTCTGTGCCTGAGATAAACCTATAAGCTCTAAAAATACTTTACTTTTATTGCTCCGTAGATCGAGATAATCCGGTTGCCAATGCAAATCACCACTCAAATAGATGACATTCAGATACACCATAACCGAGAAGCATTGAGCTTGGTAAGTTTCAATATGTTGAGGAACAGTGTATTGATGATGGAGCCAAACATAATCGTTTTCTTTGGTAAACCAAATTTTTTCACCCGTTACAAACGTGTTATGGAATTGGACTATCTTCCTAATTAGGTCATGCAATGTAAGAGATTGGCTAACAACAGTGCCAAAGTTGCCTAGATGCGACAAATTAGTTTGTTGTCCAACCAGAATGCCAATATTATCAATTCCTTCGGCTCGAGCTGCGAGTTCTGCAAAGCTAAAACCCTGGTTTAACGGAACTAAATTCTCTGGATCGTCTAGGATGCAGGGAGGCAAATTCGCTTTTTGTAATAACTGCTCAGTTGGCGCACCAACTTGATTTAGCAAAGTAACAAACGGCAGGACAGCACTCGACCGAACAAACGGAATTGCTTGCATGAGCGAGGAACATTCGTAAGGGAACCCAGGAGTTTATATTTACTGGCCAAAAGTTGTAGTTAGTCAGTAGCAGGTTGAAGAACGAATCTTACGCATGTAGAAAAATACAATGTTGGCATGAAATGACAGGAAAAAAGCAATAAATCGTAAAAGTATAAAAATGCTTCAGTTGCTTGATATCTGTTCTATTTAACTGTTTGGCAGTTTTTGAACCGCTCCAAAAACTTTCAAGGCTTTTATTGGCAAAATCAAGCATTTTTTCAACACTAATCTCCAGTTCCTCTACACGGGAGTCCAAAAGCAACGGGGGCGACCCCGCAAGTATGGGGCAAAGTAGACCTGAGCAACCTCTGCAACGACGGCATGATTACGGTCTGATTCTGTCTGAACTATTGTATTTAAGTACAGCGAAAACTAAATGGTTCAGCCAAATTATTACGCAGTGGAACACCTGAAATAAAGGTTGGCTTCCTTTCAAAAAGTCTTGTTAAAGGGCTGATAAACCTGGGAGTACTGCCGTCTATCTGGGCATATTGAGTTACCAAAACACCAACGGGTTCGTCCTTGAAGGAGTTCTTTGTATGGGTCTCAATTATCGAATCGGTGGCTATCAATCAGGTACTCGCCCAGAAAATGCTAAATCTCATCAAATTGGCCGACTTCAGCCAGAAAAACTACCACATCGGGTTGATTTGCGGAAGTTTATGACTAATGTAGAAGAGCAGGTTGGTAATAGTTGTGTTGCCAACGCGTTTGTAGGTGCTTACGAATATTTAGCTAAACGTGAACAAGGCGAGTCTGGAGATGTGAGTCGCTTATTCGTGTACTACAACTCACGAGTACGTCATGACAGTCAACATCAAGACTCTGGCACGGCGATGTACTGCGCGATCGAAAGTTTGATTGAACATGGGGCTTGCTGTGAGGAGTTGTGGCCCAACGATGAGTCAATGATTTTTGATGAACCGGATGAGTCTTCCTACGAAAATGCCGCTAATTTTACGATTACTGAAGCTGAGTTTATTGAAACTAATTTAGATGTGTGGCGGCATACCTTGGCTGAAGGCTACCCGATCGCGTTTGCGTTAAATCTGTTTGAATCTTTCAATTACGCGACTGAAAATCGAGGCCGCATTTCCCTTCCTAAAAAGTCTGAAAATGTGCGAGAGACGCACGCATGGCACGCAATGCTGTGTGTAGGATATTCTGACAAAGATCGGATGTTTACTGTTAGAAATTCTTGGGGGCAAAATTGGGGCGATCGCGGCTACTGCTACATCCCCTACGACTATGTAATGCACCAGGAATATAACGGTCATGATTCTTGGATCATTAAATCAGTTAATGAGTTGAACTTCACAACAGAACTTTGGGAGGAAGACGAGTCTTCTTTCAATGACGAAAACTCCTTACTTCTTTACGACTTCTACCTTACAACAACTGATCCAGAGGGTTTTGCAGAAGCACTTGACCAACTGTGTCTAGAGTATGTTGAAGGGGAGGAAGAATACTATTTTGATTACGATTACGAAGAAACAGATGAGGAATCGACTCACCTCACGATCCTTAACTTTGACCTGACCATAGAAGACGCCACAGAGTTTTTAGAAAATCTAGATGCACTCTGTGAAGAATATGCAGTTGATTCTGACTATGATTACACTTTTGATGGAATGAGTCAGGAGTCAGAGACAGAGGAAGAATACAAAGAAAGTGAAGAAGAGGAATATGAAGAGGTAGAGGAAGAATTTGAGGAGGGGGAAGAAACAGAAGAGGAATACGAAGAAGAGGAGGAAAGCGATTATTAATTAGCTCAGCTTACTTTTATCTTTTCAAAGCCCAGGTGTTACTGCTACGTATCAAACTGGGCTTTTTTATGTCAGTTGATTAGGGAACTGGAGTTTGAACTAATTCCAAAAATACACCACATTTAGGAGGGGTAAATAGCCGTTTGCCCTTATATGTAGTGGAAAATTACGTTTAGTCTAAAGTCCAATAATTAGGGATGGCAACTTACAAAGGTTTGCTGCATTGATCAAGTCGCAAAAAGCTAAGGTCGTGTTGTTGTATCCCGCTAATGTTCAGCCAAGAGGGAAAGCTTGTTAGGTTACGTTTGTCAAGAGGCTTAAAAAAGTGGCAGTGGATAGTCTGAAACCTATACCAAGTAGGCTTTTTTTCAGTTTCTGCTAATTACTCTACAGCAGCAAAAATCGTGAGTAGGGGTGAAACCCATCAGCTCACCTATTTAGTGAATATTCGTAAATAGGTTGTTGTTTTTATACGCATAAGTACAGCATACTTTACCCATATAGAGATTAATCCGTGTAATTCCTGACTTAATTGCTTCAGGTCTTTCAAATTCTTTTTATGAAAAATTTGAGCGTAGTCCATCTGATTGGCACTTTTATTCTCTAGAGATTCTTCTGTTGATGATTTTAGGTGAGAAAATGGTTCACTCTACTGCATCTACCACGGCCAAACTATCAGTCGTTTCAAGCTCTGCCAGTATCGGCAAGTCTACGCAGAAAACCTCTCAATCAAACGCCATTTCTCTCGCGACGCTCTGGGCCAGAAATTACTTTGTTTCGGTTAATACCCGGAATGATGCGAATCAGGCATTACAGGCAGAATCGATCAGCGAAGCGACCTCTAAAGCGGGGCGTTTACAAACCACCGATCGCCTGAAAGCCAATCTTTCTTTGTGTAGTGCCCAGGCCTGGTCAATGACCGAAAATCTGCTGAGTGATGAAATTCGGCGGCATGGCATTGATCCTGCTCTGATCAATCCCTGGGAGATTGCAGCCGATTCTCACAAACTTTTTGAACGCACGTTAATCGCTTACGGCGATCGCGTGACTCCGCGTCGGCTCTCGGTTCTGATTGGCAACGAGTTTGGTCAGGTGCGAGCAAAGTATACAGAAAATGACCCCAGGGCGATCGGCTTTGTCAGCATGCAGTTTCACTACACCGGGCAAATGCTGCTGGAGTTGCTCTCAGCTCCCGAACGCTTACTGGTAGAGCCTTACTTTAAGGTCATGGATGATCATCTGTACATGCCTTTGCGGGCTGCGTATTCTGCCGCCGCTAACCATGACTATCAATCGCCTGCACTTCAAGCAGTTCATCACTTGCTGCCGTTAACCACAAAGATTGCCTTTAACGTTTGCCAACAGGTCAGTCGCCAGCATCCGGGTTATCAGACCTACAACGGGGCGTTAACTTCTCCAACCGTGAGAACATCCAGTATTCGTGATGTGGAGATGTTTCAGGTTTACCTGTGCCTGTGCGTTCTAGAAGACAGCATTCAGTCAGTGCAACGAGAACTGTTTCCCTTGTGTGTGATGCTGTACCCTCGCTTAAACGTAAGCTGGCGTTTGGTTCAAGATATGCTGCAACAAATTGGTTGGGAGATGCACGATCGCCTACCGCCTGACCACGCTGCTACCTTCTTACCTTACCTGCGCACCCTGATTGAAATGTTTTCGGCAGAGGTTTTTGCTTAGCAAACAAGCTGCTTGGTTCAACCAGTAGAGCAACACAATGTCTGGCTAGAAGCTGTGATGCAATCCTATAAAGAAATCGGTTTGCGCCACTCAGCTTAGTCAGGCATTTCTTCTATGTTGCATGGCTCAACCTTTGGTTGCTGGTTCATTTCATGACGATAGCGGCTAGAAGCTTCATAGACCTGCATCCGCACCCGCTGAATGGAACCCAGGGGGCGATGCTCAGGAATGCAATGCCAAGCGTTGAAAGATAACACCTCATCCACATACACACGCCGCGCCGGACTGTAAGCCTCCTGCACTGGAATCGTGATTTTAGCGATCGCCTGATAGGGACTTTTATTCTCTGACCACTGAATTGAAGCATCCTCAACAGGCATTGTCTCTAAATTGGTGCAAAGCTGCGCCCGTAACTCATATTCCGCCGAATGCTGGCGAAAGAACTCAACAATGCGATCGCGCAAGGCAGAAGGGTCGCTTGTGTCAACCGTTTTGCCCACGAGCGGCTGCAAGCTCTCTGATACAGGAGCAGCACTGATTTTAGCGATGTAATCTCCGTAGCGTAGAGCGGCTGTTGTGTAGTAAGTCTCTCCCAAAATATGGGTTTCTGGCAATGTGATACCTAAGGCTGTCGGGTAAACTTCAATTCCTACTTTTTCAGTCACTGCATTCACTGTGCGTAGGGCGCTCGTCAATAGTTCTTGCGCCTCTTCGGGAGCGCGCACAACGACTTTTTCTTGAAGCAACTGCTCATACAGGTAGCGAGCGACATTTCCGGCTGGAAACACAGGACGATTGATCATCAAAAAATCTTGCGTCAGTGCATCCGGTTCAGAACTCAGTAACTTCGGACCATCCACCCCAATCACTTTGATTGCCATGCCACGAAAAGCAGACATTCCATCGGGCATAATGTCACCGGGAGCCGTTGAAAACCGAATCATCACAGGGTAGGTTCGAGGTTCACGAAATAGGCCTTGTGCAAGGTGAACAGGCAAGTTGTCGTAGATTTTTAATTCACCTTTGAGGCCACCATGTCCTTTTGCGTGGGCACCGCGCATGGCGTGACGATGCTTATCAAACACCTTTTGCCCCATTCGAGCAAACGAATCCAGGGTTTCAGAAATGAGACGATCTTCATCGGGATGTTTTACTTCTACATCATCTGAGTAGTGAACATACTGTTTTGGCAGACTTGTCATTAAAACTCCTGGCTGAATAAGAGGAAACTTTAGACCTTTAATTGCTTGAATTAGACACTCTTGCGATCAATAACGTGTCACCCCAAAATGTCTTGAGAGTAGATCTTGGGGCTAAAGAGCGAACTACAAACGTTAAGATAACGTATGTTTCTTTTTTAATTACATCTGCTTTTAGTTAGAAAAGTCTCTCTGAAGATGACCTTTAAGGTAGCTAGATGTCTTAATTATTCTTTCTGGATATTTTTAATGTTGGCTCCTTAAGGGCTGATAGAGACGACTAGATCAGGGCAAAAACAACTTTACATCGATTCGATAAGTCTCCATGTTTTGGGCGCGGAGAACTGCTCTGTCGTGAACTACCGCGATCGCTCGATCAAATGTGATGTGTTTATTTGCTTAAACTTGATACAGAACTTTTCTACCAATCTGGAAAATTCGCAAAAGTTTTTCCTAACATTGAATTAGAGATGTAATCCAGTTATTCATCTAGTAGGATTAAAGCTTTATAGAGAAAATCTCACGGTGAATTGCAATGACAAGTATGAAGTTTGTGGTTGAGGCAGAACTAAAACATATGGGAACCTGCGATGCTTCAGGCTCTACTGCAATTGATCCAAAACACTTTGTGGTAGCAAACGATGAAGATAACATCCTCAGAATTTATCACGCAAATAAATCAGGTAAACCAATTCACAAAATAACTGGAACAGATATTAATAGCTACTTCCAAAACAACCCTAAACAAAAAGAAGTAGATATTGAAGGAGCCACTCAACTTGGTGAAACGATTTATTGGATTACTTCTCACGGAACTAATAAGAAAGGTAAACCAAGACCAGAACGACGCCAATTTTTTGCAAACAAAATATCCAGCGATCGCGAGGATAAGCGCTTCCAACAAGTGGGGTATTCTTACACTCATTTACTCGAAGACATGCTAAAAGATGCGCGGTTAAGTCACTATTGTCTTGAAACAGCCGCGCAAACACCTCCTAAAGAAGCAGGTGGGCTAAATATCGAAGGGTTAGCAGCAACGCCTGAGCAAAATATACTCATTGGGTTTCGTAACCCAATTCACAAGGGGAAGGCGATCCTTTTGCCTTTCATAAACCCAAATGATGTGATTACAAGAAATACCAATGCAATTTTTGGTGAACCAATCGAGCTTGATTTAAACGGTCTTGGAATTCGGAGTATTGAATATTGGAGCAGCCACAATCAATTTATTATTGTTGCCGGACCCCACGATAGCGGTGATGAATTTGCGCTGTATCAGTGGTCAGGGCAAGCAGGTGTCCAACCAAAAGAAATTGAAGTGATTGGCTTACCAACTGATTTCCGTCCAGAAAGCGTTTTATTTTATCCAAATAGTAGTCATCAATTTCAACTGCTGAGTGACGATGGTTCAGTTGAACGTAGTAATGGGATTCGTTGTAAAAATATTCAAAACGAAGCTGACCCAAACAAATACTTTAGAAGCGTTTGGATTAAGGTTGAGAATGTTTAACTTGATTTACAAATATTTTCGCTCTACTCAACCTTACCATTCGGAGTCTGAATCAGGTACAAGCTCTTTCTTGACCACTTCGGCAAGCAACAGTGTGCAACAAACAATTAGCTCAGACGTATACAGCACTCAATCCAGATTTGTTACATCCAACAAAAATTAGATTTCAATCTAATTTTGCAGTGTTTTAAAGATAATTAACGAGATATTTCAACTCAAAACTTATTTAAGTCTTCAACTTAAAAAATTAAATCTAGATAGTTTCTTCATAAAAAACTGACTAAGATATTTGTTATTGCAAGAGAATGTAGAGTTGATTAGTTTTTCTGTACCAATTCTGTGATATTAAATTTATAGCTCTGGTTTAAGCCGATGGGATTAGGTCAAACCTATCCAATGCTTTCTAAAACAAGATAAATCACTATTAGAAAGCTGCAAAAAAATTCTCTACTATCCCAATTCTTTAAAACCGGGCTACAGATGATTATCTGTAAGGGCAGTTCGCGAACCGTCTCTAGGAGGATCTGTAAATGGGATTTAGAGAATTGGTATTACTCTAGATCCATTTATTTCTCTGCATGTTCTAGCAAGCATTTTAGACCTTCATTGGTCAATTGTTAGTTTCAATTTACAGCAAACCCAGTTTTGGTAAACATTCTATAGCTGTACTAGAAAAAGTTAGGGCAGGGTACAGTGGTGGAACCTCTGGCTGGGAGCGCAGTCCCACATCCTCGTCTACCAAACATTATACGTAACGCTATAAGGCCAGGTTTGAGTATGCTTCACGCTTTAGGCGACATTATTGCAAAACGATATCGCATCACAGCCGTGTTAGGTCAGATAAACACCAGCAATACTTACGTTGCCGAAGATTTTGTTAGAAATAAACTGATTGCCGTTAAAGCTATTTCCTTACGGCAAATGGGTGACTGGAAAGACTTTGATCTGCTAGAACGACAGGCTAAAGTCCTAGCTCAGATTGATCATCCCGCAGTACCCAGATATATCGACTACTTTCATTTAGATACTGATCGCGATCGCGCTTTTTATTTAGTGCAACAGCTTATAACAGGTGTTTCTCTTGCGGATTTGGTTGCGCAGGGCTGGCGAACCGATGAAATTGGGGTGCGCAATATAGCCCTTCAGGTTCTAGATCTGCTGAAATATTTACATCAACAAACTCCTCCGGTGATTCATCGAGATATTCAACCTGCCAATTTGCTTCGAGGAACGGATGGTCGTATCTCTTTGGTCGATTTTGGCTCTGTCAAAGCAACCGCTTCGGCTGCTTACACGGGTAGTAGCACGTTCGTTGGGGTTTATGGCTATGTTCCACCCGAACAGCTTTATGGTAAAGCTTGCTTTGCCTCTGATTTGTATAGCTTAGGCGCAAGTTTACTATTTGTCTTAACTGGCAAGCCACCCGACGAGTTTTTGCAGGACTCCTTGAAAATTAATTTTCGTGGCCATGTTCAGCTTTCACCCAATTTTGAAAAGTGGTTGGGGAAGATGTTAGAGCAATCTTCAAAAGCGCGGTTTAACTCCGCTTCAGAGGCGATCGCGGCACTGCGACAGCAAAAGCTCCCCTCGCCCGATCTGCAGTCAAAACCAACAACGCCACCTGCTAGAAAACCACAGATGCGACCTCAAGCAGCAAGCCAGCTACATCGAGAAAACCTGCGTAAGCAACAACCCATCGGCAGTCGAGTCGTAGTTAGAAGAGATGATGGCAGCTTCATTGTCGAAGTTCCTCCAGCTTCTAGGGACGGGCAAGGAGGTATGTTTGATTTTTTGGGAGTATGGCATCGATTAGAGATTGATACTCAACGGTTCATCATCTCAATCGATTACCTGGACTCTATTACTTCTTATGAAGGAAAAACAAAAGATATTATTAAAGCTGAGTGTAGGCTTGAAGCAGGTTACTGGGGAGAAACAACTCATTCGCTTTTAATTTGGGAAGGGATTAGAGCGCATAGCTTTGCACCTAAACTCACATCTGTTGAAAAAGAGTGGTTAGCAGATGAAATCTTAGACTTCCTATCCTTTTTAGAGACTTCAAGAAGGTTAGATAAGCTAATTGATGAAAGTTAGTTAACGTAATTCTCAGAAGTAAATCAATTCTAACTAAAAAATAGTATAAGCTTTCTTGCTAGACACCTATTAATGGACGACTTTGCTAACACATTAAAGTCATCCAAACTTTATAGCTGTCGCCAGTTGGTTTAGGACATTGAAAATAAAGGGATTCCCCCGGCATCTCGTCCTAACTTTTCTAGTACTTTTATATCAATATTACATGGTTCTAGATGAACCAACGAACCCAGTTATCTTAATCAGCTGCCATGTCTGAAGCTACTGTTAAACCTGCATTTCAGACAAATTCCATCCTGTTGGGGATGCGCTAAGCTAGGAGGTAATCGTTCCGTCGATTTGCAGGAGGTCTCAGTATGAGGCAGCAATTATTGGCACTAGGATTCAGTTTTTTTCTCGTTGGATCTGCCGCTCCTACCCTGGCAGTACAACCCGCTTCAGTCAGGGCAAATGACGATGTAGCTTGGTCAGAAGTGGTTGACAATCCATTTGATGGCTTAATCGTTTATGACAGAAATTACAAGGACGATTTTGTCTTTGTCAGTAGTTGGTCTCGGCAAGGAATTGGAGTAACTTATACACGAATTAATTCAGTTCTAGCAGGATACGATTACGGTTCCAGTTTTGGGTATGGGTTCGGGTATGACTCTTTCTCCAGGTATCGCTTTACTCAACGGACACCTATTTACCAGCGTTACGTGATTGACGATGTGCCCGATTCGATTAGTCTTGCGATCAATGGCAACATCTATACCTACGAATCTGGCCCAGTCTCTCCTGAACTGGCGGCAGCTCTTGCCAGTGCGCCTATTGAAAACGTCAAGATTCGCTTGCGATGGAAGGACGGCACTGTCAGAGATACGGAAATTGGTCGGAATACGGTGAGAGCCTGGAGGACTATTTTTGGGCGATCGTGATTGGTGTTTAGTTTGCAATCTTAGACCAGTTCTCGAATCGCGCTGTGGACCTGTTCCATAGAGTTGTTGAGTAATAAGCTCAAAAAGCCTTGAAACCTTTGCCTGATAACATTTCAGCGCTTTTCTTACAAAAGCCTTGAAATTTAGTCTGTATAAGCATTTTAGCGATTTTTCTCGTTATTTCCCCAACACGTCTATTGTTAAGTGGTACATCAATACGGTGAGGTAGTCATCGCTGAGCATTTGGGTCAAACTCTCCTGATGGGGTGGACTTTAGGGCTTAGTTGGGCGATGCGCTCTTCGCAACTCTTTAAGAATTGGGTTGCCTGGTAGGGGCTGTTCAGCATAGCCTTGTTACTCATTGGTCAAAGCGAGCTTCTCGCAACCTTTGTACCTGAAATGCCTGTTCTCGAAACAACACCGATTGGTTTTATTCTTTGGGAAGTCTGGTTACTAATCATCGGCATTTCGCTATTACGAGTACCTCAAACATGATTTCTAGTTAGGGCCTACTGAAGAAACGCCAAAGACTGACTGAGCCCAGTTTTCAAGCAGGATCAAGTCTGCTAAAGTGCAAGGGAAAAGCGCCAAACCCCTGAAAAACCT
>Ga0209172_10007204_pt1 | contig 11679 bp, 9 predicted proteins | sample LarsenN4metaG_FD_184113 | JGI IMG/M metagenome (GOLD analysis project Ga0209172, IMG submission 184113) | Hot spring sediment bacterial and archeal communities from British Columbia, Canada, to study Microbial Dark Matter (Phase II) - Larsen... ... | reverse complement strand
CCGGCGCGCGGCTTCACATGGGTCACCAGCACGTTTGGCACCGCGGAAAGGCGAGGGTCGCCGCTGGGGCGTAGCGCCTCGCCAAGCACCGCGCGAAGAGGACCGACCCGGCTGAAGGCTGCGCGCTGCTCGGCGGAAGGCCGATCCAGCGCGGACGGCGCGCCCGACCAGGCCCCAACGGCGGCGGCGCTTTGCGCCGCGGGCGCATCTTTCGGCTCCGACAGCAGGGACTGAATGCGATTGGGCAAACGCGCATCCCGAAGCGACGGAGCCTTGTACTCCCGGACGGTCAGCGTTGGGCGGAACTCGCTGAAGGTAACCCGAACGCCCGCGCTGGGCGAATCACCGTACACCTTCGCATCCGCACCGCTAAAGTGAAACAGCACGCCCTCCTCCGGGAAGAGGAGGGCGTCGGAGAGGTAACTGAACGCGTGGTTCACTATGCTCTGCGCGATGCGTGCCGAAACACCGGGCTCCGCCCCAGCATCAGGCGGAAGGAAGCGGACGGCGTGCCCCTCGCCTGCGCGCCTCAGGCTGATGCCCGTGGCTTTCGGCGGCGTAACGCTGATTCGCCATGCGGGCGCGCCGGGGGAAGGCTCTGGCTCGACCCTCAGGCGAACGGTGATGCCTCCGCCCTTGGCCACCAGGTCGCCTCCCTCGGTGGTTACGAGCGCGGAGTACGCGGTATCGCCGTCCCAGACCGACGTCACCTGGAAGGGCAGGGTCGCCGCATCCTGTGTGGAGGGGGTCGGGACAGCGCCGCTGAAGGGTAGCAAGACCGCGAGTGGCGTCAAGAGCGTCACCTCGCCCTCCTCTTTCCGAACGCCTCGGAGGCAAGATTGACCGCCAACGCGCAGGCGGTGCCGGCCGCCGCGCCCGCGACGACATCGGTTGGCCAGTGAACGCCCCGATAGATGCGCGAGAGTCCTACCAGCGCCGCAAGCACCACCGCAGCGATGCCCACCCAGCGCGTATCTTTGGGGAGAGTGAGCAGCACGGAGACGGCGATGGCGAACGCGGTGATCGTATGCCCGCTGCCGAAACTCGAAGCGAAGACTCGCTCCTCTGGCGGCACGATGGTCTCGACGAGGTTGCTCGGGCGATGACGGATCAGACTGGCTTTGAGAAGGAAGTTCACGCCCGCCGCGAGCAGCCAAGCGACCAAAGCGTGCGCTCCACACGGTCGCGCTCGGCGCTCCGCCAAGAGCAGAACCAGAATCGCCGCCTGGACGCTACCGACCCCAAGCCACGTCGCCGCTCGGAAGAACGCGTCCAGAGTGGGGGAGTTCCACTCCTGATTGACGATGCGCACGACCTCCTGATCGAGGTTCCAGAGCCACTCCATCTGCTGCGGAGTCTATCTCAATGCACGGGTGGAGCGGCTGCCATAATGGCGCGCATGAGCGACCCCTGCCGTCATCCTGCGAACGTGACCGGGGGCGCCTTCATCTTGGAGGCGCCCACTTGGGTCTTTTCGCCGGAGCAGTTTGATTCCGACGGCAGGATGATGGTCGAGACCGCCCACCAGTTCACCCGTCGGGAGGTGATGCCGGTTCTGGAGCAGTTGGATGGGTTTCAGGACGGGCTGATGCTGTCTCTGTTTCGCAAGGCGTGCGAACTCGGGTTGGGCGGCATCGAAATACCCGAGAAGTACGGCGGGCTCGGTTTGAAGAAGTCGCTCGGCACGCGCATCGTCGAGGCGTATAGTCTCAACGGCAGTTTCGCAACCACGTTGGGGGTGCATTGCGGCATCGCGCAGTCGCCAATCACGCTCTTCGGCGCGGACGAGCAGAGAGAGCGGTATCTGCCGCGCCTCGCAAGCGGCGAGTGGATGGGCGCGTATGCGCTCAGCGAAGCCGGCAGCGGCTCCGACGCCCTAAGCCTCTCTTGCCGGGCGGAGCGCGCTCAGGACGGCTCCTTCCGCCTCTCGGGCACGAAGATGTGGATTTCCAACGCTCGATGGGCGGGGCTGTTCATCGTCTTCGCGCGAACGGACAAGGGCGTTACCGCGTTCCTGGTCGAGCGAGACTATCCGGGCGTGTCTGTCGGCCCGGAAGAGCACAAGATGGGCCTCAAGGGGAGTTCCACAGCCAGGCTCGTGCTGGACGACGCCGAGGTTCCGGCGTCAAACGTTCTGTACGTCGAGGGCGAAGGCCACCGCGTCGCGCTCAACGCGCTCAACTTAGGGCGCTTCAAATTGGCTGCGATGGCTCTTGGCCCCGCGCGCGACGCGCTTCACCACTCAGCGAAGTACGCCCTCGAGCGCAAGCAGTTCGGCGCGCCGATTGCCAAGTTCGGGCTGATTCGCGAGAAGGTGGCTCGCTGCGCCGCGCTCTTCTTCGCCGCAGAGAGCATGCTGTATCGCACGGCGGGCATCGTGGACCACGCGTTCTCGAAGGTTGACGAGGGTGGGGAGAGCCGGATCGAGCAGAGTCGCATCGCCGCGGAGGAGTGCGCGGTGGAGGCGTCGCTTGGAAAGGTGTTCGCAACGGAGATGCTCGCCGCCTGTGCCGACGAGGCGGTACAAATTCACGGCGGGTATGGCTTCACGGAGGAGTTCCCCGTGGCGCGCATCTACCGCGACGCACGGGTAACGCGCATCTATGAAGGCACGAACGAAATCAACCGCATCTTCGCCGTGAGCCGCCTTGCGCGACGCGGGCTTATCGAGAAGGCATTCGATTGCGAGCCGACGTGCGACGTGCACCGGCAGTTCATTCGGTGCGCGAAGGCCGCGTGGGCGAAGTTCGGAGACGAAGCGACTGCCCAACAACAGCTTGTCGCTCGGCTGACGGACATCGCGATGCACCTCTACGCGCTGCAGGCCGTTCGCGCGCGGGCTGCACAGATGGCGGGCCAGGCTCATGGCGAGTTTGCTGCGGCCTGCTCGGCGGCGTACGAGGGGATCGCTCGCTCCGCCGTGGCTGCCGCCGCCGCCGACGCCCTCGCTCGTTGCGGCAGCGAGGAGCGGGCGTGCATTGAGGTAGGCGACCCGGGGGCGGAGGAGATAGTGGCGGAAGCCGTGTTCGGGGCGAGCGGGTACCCGATCCTGTAGAATCGGCGGGACGCCGAAACCACCATCGGGCTGAATCGGCGGGACGACGGAACCACCGTCGGGCTGAATCGGCGGGACGCCGAAACCACCACTGGACGGAATCGGCGGGACGGCGGAACCACCATTGGGCTGAATCGGCGGGACGGCAAAGCCACCACTGGACGGAATCGGCTGGACGCCGAAACCACCATCGGGCTGAATCGGCGGGACGGCGAAGCCACCATTGGACGGAATCGGCGGGACGCCGAAACCACCATTGGGGGCGCTTTGGCATCCGGATTGCTGGGATGAGGCCATGCTGTTCCGCCGCCCAGCAGTCGAGACGGTGTTGCTCATGGGAATTGGGCTTGCGGACCTGGTTTCCACCGTCGTGCTCTACCAACTCGGACTCATCGTTGAACTCAATCCAATCATGCGGCCGCTGCTGGACAGGAGCGCCGCTCTCTTCACGCTCGTCAAGCTCTTCACCCTCGTCGCCGCTTACGTGACCCTCCAACTCTATCGCGTCCGGGACGAGGCGTTCTGCCGCCAGGCCGCGAAGTGGGGCGCGATTGCGTACGCCGCCGTGTGGCTTTCTTGGTTTACCGTCGGCAATACCATGCAGTAGTACATCCTCCCCCTCGTCCCTTCCGCCCCCGGGGTGGCTCGGCTTCCGGGCCACCCCACCTTGTTACACGAGCCCCCTCCCCGCTTGCGGGGAGGGCTGGGGTGGGGTCAACCGCTCCCCCGGGCAACTCGCCTCATGTAGAATCCGCGCGATGCTTCCGGGTTTCACCGCGCCGCTCCCCACCATATTCCAACCTCCGACCGCGGAGCCGGGGCAGGTTCAGGGCGCGCGCCCTCGCATCGTGAGCGGCAGCGCGGTGCTGGAAGCCGACACCATCACGTATGACCCAGTCAGGAGCGTGACCGAACTCGCGGGGCGGGTTGTCGCCACCTACGAGCAGACCATGCTGACGTGCGAAACGGCAACGCTGAACTCCGAAACCAAAGAAGCAACCTTTCGCACCGGCATCGTCGTAACGGACCCGGTCGGCTCCCTCGAGGCGCGGGAACTGTGGGTGGACTTCGACAAGCCAGGCTCTGCCGTGGCGCGAGGGATCACCATCCGCGCCCACGAGGCATTTTTCGAGGGCGAAGAGCTCGTCATCCAGCCCGGTGAGTGGCGATTGCGCGAGGCGTGGGCGACTGCCTGCTCCTACCATACGCACCCTCACTTCCGCGTTCTGCTCACGGACATCGTGTTTCGACCGGGCGACGCAATCCTTGCAAAGCGCTCGGGGTTTGAGGTGGGGCGGATGCGCGTTCACGTGCCGTTCTTCCGCGTCGGGCTCGACGAATCTCAAACCGGATTGCAGGCGCCGATTCCCAGCATCAACAGCGGCTTCGAGCCGGGGTACCGCTGGCGCAACGTGTTCGACATCGGGCCGCAGGCGGCGTTCCTCTATGAGCAAGAGGCGGGCCTGGAGGACGTGCCAACCGTCAACGCCCAACTCGCCTTCTCGACTCGCAAGCGAACAGCGCAGGAGAGAGAGTCCATGATCGTCGTGCGGAACTACGATCGCGAGCGCTTCAGCGAGGGCTTCATGAACAACGTGATGGTCGCTTCGCCGGAAGACGAGGCGCGCTCGGTAGGCAAGGGGGACACCAAGTTCTTCGTCGGTCACACCACAAACCAGGGCGTTCAGGCGAGGCTGCCGGACACCGCTCGCTTCAATCGTGAATGGTACTTCGGCGCAGAAACAGCGACCGAAGTCGGCGGCTTTTTCGCGAGCGCCCAGGCGCGCTACGGGAGGCTTCAAGAGCGCAACAGCGGCCTGAGCATGGACCGGTATGAGGGCTTCCTGACGGTTCTCGCGCCGCCGCTTCAGTTCGGCGATCGCGCCGCCTTGCGCTTGCGGGGCGACTTCGGCGCCTACCTGGGAGGAGGAGGCGACTTCTTCTGGCTCCGCCCCGAGGCTTCCGTATCGTACCGCGCGAGCAGCGAAGCGTCGTTCGCGCTGGCGTACGTGAACTCGACCTCTTGGGGGCTGGCGACAGTACCTTCGGATCGGTTGGTCGCGCCGCATGCGGTTCATCTCCGGATGGATTTCGACTTTGCCGCGACCGACCTCTCGCTGCTCGTGAAGTACGACATCGAACGCAGTGTGTGGTATGACTTCGAGGTCGCTTTCGGTCAGATTGCGCATTGCATCCGCCCGTTCATCGCCTACCGCAAGTTCCCGGGAACCCTCGCGTTCGGTGCGACGCTCCGAGCCGACAGGCTGTTCGACGCCCTGAAGCAGAGGGAGATTAAGCGCGCGCCTTCAGCGCCCGACGCGACGCAAGGTGCAGACGGCGGCTGAGTCGAACGGTGGGACGAGGATCTCGGCGGTGTCGCGGTGGCGCGCGCGCTCCGGCTCTCCCAGCGGCTCCCCTGTGAGCGCGTGCGTCCACTGCGCCTCATAGGTTCCGTCGCGCCGGATGGGGACGCGGATCGTCTGCGGCAGGGCACTCTCAACCTCCGGCGCGCCTTCGACATAGAGAACCACTCTCGAGTCGCTGAGGAGCGCAGCGGCGAACGGGTACGGCGATTCGATTCGCTGGGCGTCTACCGGCGCGGTCGTCCACGGCAACTCGTGGAGGGCATCGCGGAGCGTGGCGAGAGGGCTAGCGCTACGAATCGGCGGGACGGCGGAACCACCTGCGAAAGAGACGGCGCTACGAATCGGCGGGACGGCGGAACCACCTGCGAAAGAGACGGCGCGGTGAATCGGCGGGACGCCGAAACCACCTTGAAAACCACGTTCGAGGGAGGTGGGGATGCCCCTAAGCATCGCGCCCGATGCTCCCGCCATGACGTCTCGCCACGCCTGGCGCACGTCGGCGGCTTCGCCCTGCTTCGGAATGATGAGGGCGGGCTTCTTCGAGCGCTCGCGCCAGCGGCGAAGGTCCGCGGCGGACGACAGGATGGCGAGGTTCAACCGCAGGGAGTCGTTGGGCGACTCTTCGCTGCGTTCCGCGGCTTGAACGACGAGGTAGGGGTGCAGGTTGTAGACCAGTTGAGCCATCTCGTCAAGCCACCACGACGGCGGGGCGACGCCCTCGAAGAACTGCACGCCGAACAGTGACGAGCGCCACGCGTTCCGCGCGAGGAGGTAACGCAACTTCTTCTTGTAGACCTGGCGGGAGCGAAGGGAGGCCCAGAAATCGTCGAGCGTTTTGCATGCTCCGCCGCCCTCGCCGGCGTAGGCACGGAGCGAGGCCGGAAGCCCATCACCCTCTTGCGAACCGCCTTCGAGTCGCAGCAGCACCCGCACGCCCTGCTCCTGGGCAGCCTCGAGCAGCACGTCGAGCCGGTGGGCGGCTTGCTGGTCGTAGGAAAGCAACTCGGGCTCCAATGTCCAACCCGCTTCGAAGAGCGGCACGGACATCAGGTTCGCGCCGCTCGCCTGCACCGCCGCTACGAGCCGTCTGATGTCGGGCGGCGTCAAGGGTAGTGAGTCGAGGTACACGCCAACAGGCACGAAGGCGTCCCTGCGCGCGACCGTGAAGGCTGGGCGGTCCTTCACCGGCTCAACGAAGCCATATGTCGGCGGTTCGCTCTCTTTCGGGACGGTGCGCACGTCAAATGCGACCTTGGGAAAGTCGCCCGCGCCGTCCAGGTCGAACCCGCGCACGAACAGCCCGTAGCCGCCCGCGTTCCACGGGGCGAATCGAAGGCGCCAGCCGCTCTCGCCGGTTGCCTTCCACTGCCCATCGCTCCATTCGAACTCCTCGAACCAGAACGCAGGCACGTCCGCCGCCACCTCTCTTGAGCCGACGACGCGCGCGGACACGCTCACCTCGTTTGGGTCGTACGGGTTGGTCCAGTTCCCGCTCGCCTGGATGCGCACCTCGACGGGCAGGTGCACTCTGGCGCCCTGTGGCGTGCTCGCTTTTTGGAACGTAATGCCCCCGACGAGGGCGGTCGCCATCCAGAGGGGCGCGCCGAGGTTCACACCGGCTCTCCGAGGTACGCCTCGATGACCTTCGGGTCGTTGCGAATCTGCTCCGGCGCGCCTTCGGCGATGACCGAGCCGTGGTCGAGTACGACGATGCGCTCGCAGATGTTCATCACGACCTTCATGTCGTGTTCGATAAGCAGCACCGTCTGGCTGAACTCGTCGCGCAGCCTTCGAATCAGGTTGACGAGCGACACGGACTCCTGGGGGTTCAGTCCCGCAGCAGGCTCGTCTAAGAGTAGCAACCTCGGGCGCGTGGCGAGGGCGCGCGCAATCTCGAGGCGGCGCTGGACGCCGTACGGCAGGTCGGCTGCTCGGGCGTCGGCGTACTCCGCCAGGCCGAAGGTGTGCAGGATCTCCATCGCTTGGATGACCTGCTCGTCGGTCTCCTTCAGCGACCTCGGCAAGAGCGCAATCGCCTCGGCGAGCGTAGAGACGTGACGCAGGAACGCGCCGATGACGACGTTTTCGAGAACCGACAGCGCCGAGAAGAGGCGGATGTTCTGGAACGTCCTTGCTACGCCGCGAGCGCAGATACGCGACGGTCGCAAGCCCACGATCGAGCTCCCGTCGAAGAGCACATCACCCGACGTCGGGCGATAGACGCCGGTAATCATGTTGAAGCAGGTTGTCTTCCCCGCCCCGTTAGGCCCGATGAGGCCGAACAGGTCGCCTTCCGACACCGAGAAAGATACGTCGTTCACGGCAACAAGTCCGCCGAAGCGAATCGTCAGTCGGTCGAGGGTGAGAAGGCTCATGAGTGGATCGCGGTCTCCTTCGTCTTCATGCCCATGGACTTGCCGAGGAAACTCCAACTGAACTCATGGTGCCCCATGAGGCCTTGCGGTCGGACCAGCATCACGATGACGAGCGACACCGCGAACACCGCCATTCGCAGGTTCGAGGGGCTGTACATCGTCTCCTTCAGGTTTGATTCCACGAACGGAATCGAGTGCAACACGGCGCCGACCACCGGTTGCAGAATCACAACGCCCAGGAACCCCGCCACAAGCATGCCGAACGGGACCATGGACGCCCTGCCGGCTGGATAGCCAAGCAACGACGCCGCTGCTCCAACGAGAATCAGCCCGATGCCCGCGCGAATGACAACTGACGCTTCCACGTTCCACACGAGGTAGGCGGCGAACAGCATTCCGACGCAGCCGGTATAGCCCAGCGCCTTGAGAGGCACTCGGAACGGGTCGTCGGGCGACTTGGCAAAGCCGAACGCCAACCCGCCGAGGACCGAGGCAACCGCAAGCCCGCCGCTGGTCATCATGAAGGCGCCGACAACCCCGCCGCCGAGCGAAAGCCCTTTGACGACGGCGCCGACTCCGGCAGCGAGGGCAACGGCACACAGCAAAACGAGCCAAGGCGTGGAGCGGCGCGCCGGTCGGTTGCGCCGAAGCGCGGTCATCAGGAGCAGCAAACCTGCGGCGGCGACCAGATAGGCGATGAGATCGATCGCCGAGATCTCGGGCAACTTCCGAAGCGCCTCTTCGAGCAGTTTGAGAGCGATCCCCGCGAGCGCCGCGCCGGTGATGCTGCCTGTTCCGCCCACGACGACCATGGTTAAGATGATGAAGCTGGCGTTCATGTCGAAGTGCTGCGGCGTGATGAAGCCTTCGAAGTGCGCGAAGAACGCGCCGGCGATACCGGCTAGCGCTGCACCGAGCACGAACGCAGTTACCTTGGTTCTCGTTGTGTTTACGCCCGTCGCCTCGGCGGCAAGTTCGTCCTCGCGGACGGACAAGAACGCGAGGCCGTGACTGGTTTGCAGCATGTTGCGCGACACGAGGATTGTGAAGATGAGCAAGAGCGCGAAGTGCCACACCTCGGTGATGAGCGTGATGCCGGGCATGCCGAACGAGCCGCCAAGGTCGAGCCCGGCTACCGAAGAGCCTCTGCCGGTCTGGTTGATGACGAAGATGCGCGCAATCTCGCCGAATCCCAGCGTCACGATGGCGAGGTAGTCGCCGCGAAGCCGCAGAGAGGGCAGTCCGACGATGAACCCTGCAGCGGCCGCCATCAGCCCACCGAGGATGGCGACCACAAAGAGCCAGATGCCCGCGACGAGCGGCTGCGCCTCGAAGTAGGACAGCGTCAGCCGCGCCGACCCGTAAGCCCCAATGAGGAAGAACGCGGCGTGCCCGATTGAGAACTGGCCGGTGATGCCGTTGATGAGGTTGAGCGAGATCGCAAGCGATGCGAACAGCAACGCGAGCGAGATGAGCCGCGCGTCGTACGGAGTCGGCAGCGCGGGCACGAGCACCGCTTGAAGGAAGTAAAGGAAGAGCGCCAGTGCCGCCACGCTTGCGAGGCGCACGAGCCAAAAGCGCCCCGGCGCGTACCTGCGAGTTACGTTGACCAATTCGCCGACTGATGCCATCAGACTTTCTCCACCGGGCTGCCGAAGATCCCGCTGGGCTTCAGCAGCAGCACGCCAATCAGAATCAGGAAGGTAACCGCATCCTTGTAGCCAGTCAGTTCGAAGCCGGGGATGTACGGGTCGGCGAAAACGACCATCGCCTCCGCCAAGCCGAGGATGATTCCACCGACGACGGCGCCGGGAATGTTGCCGATTCCGCCGAGCACCGCAGCGACGAACGCCTTCACGCCCGGCAGCAGCCCGTAAAAGGTTGTGAGCGGCGTGCCGAGGGCGGTTGCGTTCATCATACCGCCTGCGCCTGCGAGCGCCGAGCCGAGAAGGAACGTTACCGCGACTATGCGGTCCACGTTGATGCCCATGAGCGCCGCGGTGTCGAAGTCGTGCGCCACGGCTCGCATCGCTCGTCCCGTTTGGGTGTTTGTGACGAACTGCCAGAGCAGCACCATCAGGACAAGCGTCACCCCGAGCACGGCGAGTTGCCCCTTGTCAATAGAGACGCCAAGCAAGACGAGCGGCGTCTGCAGCGCGCCTCCGCGCACGCCCTCCGCGATGCTCGGCGGCGGCGCGGTCTTGAACACGAGTAGGCCGCCGTACTCGAGAAGGAGCGACACGCCGATGGCGGTGATGAGGACCGAGATGCGTGGGGCGCTTCGCAGCGGGCGATAGGCTACGCGTTCGATCGTCAAGCCAAGCAGGGCACAGCCCACCATGCTGACGATCAGCATGCCGAACAGAAGGAGGTACGGGTTGATCAGCTCCCGGTCCACCCACTGCATGCTGGTGTAGTAGGCGAGGTAGGCGCCAACCATGTATACGTCACCGTGCGCGAAGTTGATGAGGCGCAGAACGCCGTACACCATGGTATAGCCGAGGGCGATCAGAGCGTAGATCGCCCCCAGCATCAACCCATTGACCAGTTGTTGGATGAGTTGTTCGGCCACGCGCGACTACTTCTGCTTGGGTTCGAATCGGAAGAACTCGATTCGCTTAACCGGCATGTCGCGCGCTTCGGCTGTTACTTGAAGCACGAGAATGGACTTTTCGGCGTTGCCATCCGGGCCGATGGTGATACTGCCCGAAACGGCGTCGAGGCCTGCCGTTTCGGCAATCGCCTTCGTGATCGCCTTGCTGTCGAGTGACTCGGCGCGCTTCAGCGCGTCGAGCAGCACGAGGGCCGCGTCGTAACCCAGAGGCGCCATCGCCGTTGCGGGCGGGCTGCCGAAGCGGTTCTTGAACGCGGAGACGAAGTTCTGAACTTGAGGCCGCTCTTCGTAGTTGCTGTAGTGGTTGGACCAGTAGCCGCCAATGATGCCTCGGCCACCGGAGTTGACCAGTTCAGCGCTATCCCAGCCGTCGCCACCGAGCATCGGCACGTTGAGGCCAACGATCTCCTTCTGGCGGGCGATCGGGCCAACCTCGTTGAAGTAGCCCGAGCAGAAAAGGCCGTCGGGGTTCTTCGCGCTGATGTTCGTCAACTGCGGCTTGAAGTCTTGGGTGCCGCTCTCATAGAACTGCTCGTCCACGACTTCTCCGCCGAAGTCGGTGAAAGCCTGGCGGAACACGTCGCTGAGGCCGGTTGAGTACGGCTGCTTCTTGTCCGTCAGGATCGCGATGCGACGCAGGCCCAAGTCCTCGTAGGCGAACTTCGCCATTGCCGCTCCCTGGAAGTTGTCGGTGAAACACACACGGAAGACGTTGTCGCCGATGTTTGTGATGTCAACCCGCGTCGAACCAGGTGAGATGATCGGCACGCCGTACTGGAAGCACACTTGTGCGGCCGGTTGCGTGGTTCCGCTCGCGATTTCACCGATCACGGCAACCACTTTGTCCTCGGTCACGAGCTTCTCCGTGGCGGTCTTGCCGACCTCGGGTCTACTCGCCGTATCTTCGATTATGAGTTGGACCTTCTTGCCGTCCAACCCGCCTGCGGCGTTGAATTCATCCACCGCCATCTGAACACCCTTGACCGAATCCTCGCCCCATGGCTTCTGGTCGCCGTTGAGAGCGGCAATGACTCCGATCTTGATGACATCGCCCTCGACGCGGTTCCCCTCGCCTGGGCTTTCGGGTCTAACGCCGCTACCGCCGGGGCCACCGCCACTTGTGCCGCCGTTTGCAACGTCGTTCTTGCACCCCCATGAAAGTAGGAGTGCGCCTGCGCCGATCAAGGCTAAAAGTCTGTTCGTTCTGCTCATCTTTCGTAACCTCCTGTGTGGGTTTTCGCCGGATTTTGCCCTGCTGGGCGTTCCATT
>Ga0209172_10007203_pt1 | contig 11681 bp, 14 predicted proteins | sample LarsenN4metaG_FD_184113 | JGI IMG/M metagenome (GOLD analysis project Ga0209172, IMG submission 184113) | Hot spring sediment bacterial and archeal communities from British Columbia, Canada, to study Microbial Dark Matter (Phase II) - Larsen... ... | reverse complement strand
CGCTTTCGCCGAGGTATTCCAGCCTCGGCCGTCAGCCAGCTCCTGGCAGGCGGCTCGTAGTGGCCAGCCGGGCGGAGCCCCGAAGCCGCCCGGGAGCAAGGTGACAAGCCTTGCCCGCAGGGCCGCATCCCGCTCCGCCATCGGCTGTCTCCGGACGACGCCCTCGGTGAGCGGGATGTGGGACTATAATCATGGGAAAATGGGCTTGTCAAGGGGCGTGTGATTATTGTCCGCGTGCGGCCGGCAGCGGCCGGAACGAGCGCAGGAACCCCGGATTTCGCAAGTCCGGGCTACGGTTCAGCGAACGGGCTCACGCATGAAAAGACGCATGAGATGGCGCTCATTTCAACGCGCCAGCGCGGACATGGGTTCGGTGCCCGGATCTACCGGCTGGCTGCGAAGCTGCGGGCGATGCCTACCGTGACGGTGTGCGTTTTCAGGGGAGCTTGCATGATCACGTCCACTTCCCCCGGTGGAGCCGAGCTGGCAAAGAACGTGTGACTGACGCGCCCGAAATCGGCATAGCGGTATTCGAGTCGCGCGAGCCATGCGTCCCACAGCAGGCTTTCCATCCCCGCCCCGACCGTCCAGCCGAGCTTGACTTTGGAAACGGATTCGCGCGTCGGCGTGAAGCACCAGGAGTCGAAGGTTGCGTCGCAGGTGGCCGCCAACTTGACCTGCTGCCATGCAGGCCCGGCGGTCACATAGGCCAACCAGTTCGGATTCACCAGGAGCCCGGTCCGGCCGCGCAGGCTGAAATCCCAGCCCGCCTGGATCGAGGCCGAATCCGCCAGGGTGGCGCCCGTTCCCACAAACGGAAAGAACCCGGGATAGGTGCCGGGAATGCCGCCGATAGTCTTGCGATTTCGGGCCCAGCCCACATGAGCCTCAATGCCGACCACCCAGGCCGGCGCGACCTGCCAATTATGTCCGACATAGCCGGCGACGGCCAAAGCAGCCGTGCGGAAGGCGGCATTGTTCGTTTCGGGAATGGGATCCAGGAAATCGCCGAATGCATCGGCTACCGACAGGGTCCGCCACGTCGCATCGACCCCGCGCCCGCCGACTGCGAGGCCGGCGTACCACCCCGTCCAGGCAGCGACCGTGGTCACGCTCGGCCGCGCCGGCGCCTTCACCATCAGGTCCGCGGAAATGGCTGCCGGGGCTACGCACAGCCACAACGATGCCGCCGCCGCGACGCGTTTGACGAACATGGACCCCCCCGAACACACACCCCCTTTTTGGCCGACGTTAGCAATGGCGAAAACCAATGACAAGAATTCCCGCGCGCATCGCTCGCCAGGGAGGCCCGGAGGGAAATCCGTGACCGGCCGCTGATCGAAGGACGGCGGCGGCCTTCCGCATTCCGCTGCCGACGCTGAAGAACTGGGAGCAGGGCCGCCGCCACCCCGACGCCCCCGGCGGCCGCGTATTTGCTCACCATCAAGCGGCGCCCGAAGGAGATTATGAAAGCGGTGGCGGAGTGAGTGATGCGAACAAGAGAAGGCAGCGGCAACATCTTCGCCGATCTCGGCCTGCCGAACCCGGAGCAGGAGCTGCTCAAGGCGCGCCTGACGCTGCAAATCCACAGGATCGTGAAGGCGCGCGGGCTGACCCAGGCGCAGGCCGGCACCATCCTCGGCATCAAGCAGCCGCATGTCTCGGCGCTGATGCGCAACCGCGCCGGCAATTTCTCGGTTGGGCGGCTGATGGAGTTCCTGACCGCGCTCGGCCAGGACGTGGCCATCACGGTGAAGCCGACGCGGAAGGCCAGGGGCGGAATGGAGGTGGTGGTGAGGTGAGGCATTGGGTAAGGTGTCACCGTAACTCCGGGCTACGAATGCGGGCTACTTGCTACTATGTCACGCTTTATCGGAAGGACCCTGACATGAGCCAGAAGCGCACGTTCGCGGTCGTGCTTGAGCCGGAAGAGGAGGGTGGCTTTACCGTGCGCGTTCCCGCCATTCCGGAGATCGTCACATATGGCAAGGACGAGCGCGAGGCGCTGGCGATGGCAGAAGACGCCATCCGGCTGGTCATCGCCGATTGCGCTGCGCGCGGCGAGCCGATCCCCGTCGGCGAGGCTCCGCGCATCCGCGAGGTCACCGTCACGCTGGCGGCATGAACGGGCGGCTGCCTGCGGTGACCGCGCGCGACGCGATCCGCGCGCTGGAACGCGCCGGCTTCGTGGTGTCGCGTCAATCCGGCAGCCATTGCCGGCTGGTTCACGCAGCAAATCCGGCGAGAAAGGTGACGGTGCCGGTGCACGCCGGCGACCTCAAGCGCGGCACGCTGCGGGGCATCATCGCGCAGGCCGGGTTGACGGTGGATGCGTTCATGGCGCTGTTGTAGGCGTAGTTACGGGAAATGGGTAAGGTGTCACCGTAATTCGGCAATTTCTCGGTCGGGCGCCTGATGGAGTTCCTCACCCGCCTCGGCCAGGACGTGGCGATCGCGGTGAAGCCGAACGCGGAAGGCGAGGGGCGAGATGAGGCGGTGGTAAGGTGAGCTTTGTGGCCCGGATTGAGCGCAGCGAAATCCGGGGAATGCCCGCCGTACGGAGAGAATCCCGGATTTTCGCAAGGGCTCAATCCGGGCTACGAATGCTACGAATGCGGGCTACTTGCTCACCCGGGCTACGACCGATCCGGGCTACTTGCTTGATTGACGGCCAACGGCTCACCGAGTTGATGATCGAGCACAATGTCGGCGTCCGTTTGAACCGGGCCGTTGAGTTCAAGCAAATCGATGAGAACTTCTTCGATGAAGAAGACTAAATGGACAGGCTTCTAGATGAGTATCAGGCAGTCATGAACGCCCCCGCCCAAATCATCCCGCCATATCGCCACACGCCGCTGTTCCCGCTCGGCGAGGATCGCACGCCCTATCGCAAGCTCGACCTCACGGGGGTGGGAGGTGCCAGCGGAGCCGGCGGCAAAGCCGGCGCCCCGCTCGTGCGCGTCGAAAAAATCCTTGGCCGCGACATGCTGGTGATCGAGCGCGAAGCGATCCGCGCGCTCGCCGAGCAAGCCTTCACCGACATCAATCACCTCCTGCGTCCCGGGCACCTCAGGCAGCTCCGCGCGATCCTCGACGATCCGGAGGCGTCCGCCAACGACAAGTTCGTCGCCTACGACTTCCTCAAGAACGCCAACATCGCCGCCGGCGGCGTCCTGCCGATGTGCCAGGACACCGGCACCGCCATCGTCATGGGCAAGAAGGGGCGACTCGTCTTCACCGACGGCCAGAACATCGAAAGCGACGAGGCGGCGCTCGCCGAGGGCGCGCGCGACGCCTACCTCAAGCGCAACCTGCGCTATTCGCAGCTCGCGCCGCTCTCCATGTTCGAGGAGAAGAACACCGCCTCGAACATGCCGGCGCAGGTCGAGATCTACGCCGAGAACGAGCACGAGGACGAATACAAGTTCCTGTTCATGGCCAAGGGCGGCGGCTCCGCCAACAAGAGCTTCCTCTATCAGGCGACGCCGTCGATCCTCACCCACGACCGCATGCTCGCCTTCCTGAAGGAGAAGATTCTGACGCTCGGCACGGCGGCGTGCCCGCCCTACCACCTCGCCATCGTGATCGGCGGCACCAGCGCGGAACTCACCATGAAGACGGTGAAGCTCGCCTCGGCGCGCTACTACGACGACCTGCCGACCAAGGGGGGCGCCGACGGGCATGCCTTCCGCGACCTCGCGATGGAGCACGAGGTGCACAAGCTCACGCAATCCTTGGGCGTCGGCGCGCAGTTCGGCGGCAAATATTTCTGCCACGACGTGCGCGTGATAAGGCTGCCGCGGCATGGCGCGAGCCTGCCGATCGGCTTGGGCGTGTCGTGCTCGGCCGACCGGCAGGCCTTGGGCAAGATCACGCGGGACGGGGTGTTCCTGGAGCAGCTTGAGGAGCATCCCGCGCAATATCTGCCCGACGTCGATCAGGAGAAGCTCGGCGGCGACGTGGTCAAGATCGACCTGACGCGGCCGATGACGGAGATTCTGGCGACGCTGTCGAAATATCCGGTGAAGACGCGGCTGTCGCTCACCGGCCCGATGATCGTGGCGCGCGATCTGGCCCACGCCAAGCTGCGGGAGCGGTTGGAGCAAGGGCAGGGGCTACCCGACTATTTCAAGAACCATCCGGTGTATTACGCGGGTCCCGCCAAGACGCCGGAGGGCTATGCCTCGGGCGCGTTCGGCCCGACCACGGCGGGGCGGATGGATTCCTTCGTCGCCGATTTCCAGGCGGCCGGCGGCTCGATGGTGATGCTGGCCAAGGGCAACCGCTCGCCGGCGGTGCGCGAGGCCTGCCGGACATATGGCGGCTTCTACCTCGCCTCGATCGGCGGGGCTGCGGCGAATTTGGCCGAGCACTGCATCAAGAAGGTGGAGACGCTGGAATATCCCGAGCTCGGCATGGAGGCGATCTGGCGCATCGAGGTGGAGAATTTCCCGGCCTTCATCGTCATCGACGACAAGGGCAACGACTTCTTCAAGGACCTGAATCTGGGATAGGACCGGACAGGCCGCGAGCGCGCCGTCACCGCTCCCACAGGGAGGGGGCGTGAACGGGCTTCAGCGCGCCATGATGGGGTTGCGGGCAATCGAGCGATCGCAATCCGTCGCCCATTCCTGTTGCCGATGGTCCAGTCCGAACGGGTGCGGCTGTCGTCGTCACTCGCGCAGGATGGGCACTTTCAATCCGGCTGGCGGGGCCGGTGCCATCAGTTGCGCGCATCTGCCAGGCATGCCTCGACGGCGTCGAGCAACTGCTGGGGCCGGAACGGCTTGGCAAGGCTCGACGACGCGCCGAGCTTGGTTGCGATGTCGAGGTAGTCTGGCGACTTGAATGTCCCGCGCGCGGCATATCCGGAAATCGCCAGGATCGGGAGATCGGCGACGTTCATGCGCAGCGCCCTGATCGTTTCGATGCCGTCGGTCCCCGGCATGAATAGGTCGACGATGACCAGGTCGAACGTACCGGCACCGGACTTCGCCACCCCCTCGCGTCCGTCCTTGGCGAGCGTGACGGCGTGGCCCGCCGTGGTGAGCAGGACCTCCATGGCGGCGCGGACGCCTGGTTCGTCATCGATCACGAGGATGCGGGCCATGCTCGCTCCGCGACGGCATCGCACCGCTGCCGCCGTCCTCAACGAAATACGCAGCTACTTGGGCTGCACCTGCCGCTCCTTGTCCGGCTGCTGCTGCTGTTGCTGCTGCGAGCGCAGCGGGCGCCCGCTCATGCCGCGGCCGAAGGCGCCGAGCGTGATGGCGCTGGCGAGGTACTGCGCGAGACAATTGTAGCCGGCCTCGGTGCGCTCGAATTCGTCCGGACCGTAGCCGCCGCCCGCCTCCTGCACCGCGGCGATGAACTGCATCGCCTCGTAGCGGCGGATGATCATCACCTGTTCCTTCGCCGCGACCTCGCGCAGTTTCTCGCGCATGCGGTAGTAATGGTCGTCCTGCGACACGCGATCGACGTATTGCAGGCCCGCCAGCACCACGTCGACATTGTGCTCCTTCAGCCAGCGAATGGTGGACTGCACCGTCTCCGCCAGTTCCTCCACCGGGACGAAGGCGAGCGCATCGTTGGTGCCGACCTGCCAGATCACGAGGTCGGGCGACGTCATCGCGACTTCGTTCTTGATCCGCAGCGTGGCATTGGCGGCCAGCTCGCCGGAGACGCCGCGATTGATGATGACGACATCGGACGTCTTCAGGACCTGTTTGAGGAGACGCTCGATGCGCTGGGTGTAGCCGCCGTGGCGGCGCCCCGCCGACGAGCCGATGGCGAGGATGCGGATGGTCCGGCGCTTCTGCAGCGCGGCCGCCACGTTCGGGAGCGGGGTCGCGCTGAAGATCTCGGTCGTGCCGCCCTGGCATTCCGGCGACAACGGCGCCGGCGCCGGAACGGCCGGCGGCGCCGCCTCTTCGCTCACCGCCGATGCCGTCAGCAGGCCGGCGATCAGGAGGCCGGCTGCGGCTGTCCCGAGCTTCTTGACCGGACTTGTTCGCGCCATTCTGGGAGCCATGCACTGAACGCCATGATCGCAATGCCCAAGATTACCACAACCGTGTCGATCGTGATATCGCCACGGTAAACGAAGCGTGTGATCTGTCCAGCCAGGCTCAGAAGCGAGCCGACGCAGAACACGATCAGCGAGTTGCGCCCCAGCATCGAGGAGAACTCGACCAGCCAGGATGCCCAGCGCTTGATATAGGGATAGGTGACCGAAACCACAGCGATCAGCGCCAGAAACTGGATGACGCGCATCGGGGTCACATAGGTCTTGTCCGAGATAAACAGGAGCACCGGCCTCGGCATGCGGGTCGGGTCCGGCCACAGCCCGTTCCAGACGACGTAGGCGCTGACCGCGACGATCGGCAGCGCCATCCAGCGGATCGGGACTATGTGGCGGCGCACAATGCCGCCGACCCCGTCTTCGCGCGCCATGACGAAACCGAGCACGAAGACGAGCTGCCAGGCCAGCGGATTGAAGAACCATTGCCCGTCCACCGGCCAGGTGGGGACGGGCAGCGGCACGCTGAGCGTGATCAGGTAGAGCGCCAGCGAGATCGGCAGCAGCCAGTTGGGCGCGTAGCGGTCGATCACCGCGAAGATCGGCGCCATGGTCATCAGCACCACATAGAGCGGCAGGATGTCGAAATAGCCGAGGTGGTGGGTCAGCGCCGCCAGCCCGATATGGGTAAGGATCGGATCGTAGAACACCGCCGCCGCATTGTGCCACTCGAGCAGCAGCGGGTTGTCGAGCACGGTGGCGCTGGTGGCGAGCATTGCGATCGCGATCATGGTGATCAGGATCTGCGCGGCATAGAGTTCCAGCGCCCGGCTCAACAGCCGCAGCACCAGATACCAGGTCGCCTTCAGCCGCCCGGGCCGGCCCACCAGAAGCCGCAGCGACCAGCCGGCGAGAAACACGAACAGGTCGGCGGAATCCGACAACGAGTAGTTCGCATGGGTGAACCGGGAGTAATAGATTCCCGGGACGTGGTTGATGAAGATCGTGATCAGCGCGATCCCACGCCAGAAATCGATCGCATTGGGCTCGCGCGGCATTCCGTCAACTCCGGGGCCGATAAGGCCGGTCGGGGCGCTTCTGTTGTCCGATTCCAGCTTGTTCGGTTCCCCGAACGCTGGTCAAGCCTCTGCGGACCGATCTGGCGCCCGCGGCCCGTTCTTATAATATGCTGCGCACAGGTTGGGGTTCCCCGGCCGGCGCACGGCAAGCATCGGTGATGAGATGGCACTGATCAAGGTGAAAGACATGGCGTATGGGCGGCTGCGTTCGCCCGACCTCGACCTGGAGGAGGAGTTCCTTACCAGCTTCGGAATGGTACGCGCGGCGCGCACGCCGACCGCGCTCTATATGCGCGGCACCGACCCGTTTCACCACATCCACGTCACCGAGAAGGGCGACCCGAAATTCGTCGGCTTCGCCTACTACGCCGAGAGCGAGGACGACCTGGCGCGCGTTGCCCGGGCCCCGGGAGCAAGCGGGATCGAGACGGTCGACGAGCCGGGCGGCGGGAAGCGCGTGCGGCTGACCGAGCCGAACGGTTACCAGGTCGAGGTGCTGTACGGCGTCGCCACCGTGGCGCCGATCGCGCCCAGGCCGCGCCAGAAACTCAACTCGGGCGCCGATCCATTGGCACGCGCGGGCGAACTGATGCGGCTGCCGAAGGGACCGTCGCAGGTCAAGCGCATCGGCCACGGCGTGCTCAACACGCCGCGGTTCGACGAGACCGTGGCGTGGTACCGCGAGACGCTCGGCTTCATCTGTTCCGACGACGTCTACGCCGGCGACAAGTCGCACCTCATCGGTTCCTTCAACCGGCTTGACCGCGGCGAGGACTTTGTCGACCACCACGTCTTCTTCTGTCTGCGGCACGAGAAGTGTGGCCTCAATCACCTGTCCTTCGAGGTTCAGGACATCGACGACGTTGCCATGGGCCACGGCTATCTCAAGCAGATCGGCAAGTACGAGCACATGTGGGGGCTGGGCCGGCACCTTCTGGGCAGCCAGGTCTACGACTACTGGGCCGACCCCTGGGGACGCGTGCATGAGCACTGGGCCGACTCCGACCGGCTCAACGTCAGGAATGGTTCGCACCTTCTTCCGGCCGAAGAGGCGCTGGTATCGCAATGGGGCGAGGGCCCACCGGCGCGGTTCATCAATCACGCGAGTCCGTGACCCACGTTCCTGTGAACGGCAGGCCATGCGCGGCGCTTCCGGTTGCCAGTGCGCCCGACTTCGGCCAGCATTGACGCGACACTTCGGGGCGCCTTGCCGACTTTCAGGGGCCGGTCTGTGCTCCAGGCCGGGGAACCGCATGGACGACATCGATTTCGATGCCCCCGATCTTGCCGACAGGATCGAACAGCTGTCCCAATACGACCTCGACCACCTGCCGTTCGGCGTCATCCTTCTCGACCGCGAAGGCACGGTGCTGTTCTACAGCGAGACGGAAGCCCAGTTGTCCGGCTACGCGCCGCGCTCGCCGCTCGGGCAGAACCTCTTTGAGGTGTCTCGGTGCATGAACAGCGATGCATTCCGCGGCCGCATCGCGCGGGCGGCCGAGGCAGGCAAGGTCGACCTCGATATCGGCTGGCACGGCGATTTCGGCGACCCGAATCGCGATCTGCGAATCCGTGTGCAATCGGCCCGCAGCGGCGGGGTCTGGATCTTCATCGCGCGCGACGGCGCGCCGGCGTCGCCGGGTCCGGGCGGACAATCGCAGCAGCATCTCAACCCGTGAATCCCGCTTCGCCACCGCGATCCGGCCGGGCCCTCGCATCCGATCGCGCGGTACCGCGCGAGCGATCTACGGCCGCGTCAGCGCGATGGCGCGGCCGCGTTTGCCGAAGACGATCGGGTCGTTGTTGCAGTCGAAGATGGAGCCGTGCTGGTCGGCCGCCTTGCGCGCCAGCTCGTTGGCATTGGCGGGAGCGTTGGCGCGCACATCGATATAGGCGGCGTGGCAGGTCGGATTGAGCCGGGTCACGATTAGCAAGCCGTAATTCACCGGCTTCGGGCCGGAGGTGTCGGCCAGCGTGCGGCGATGAATGACCGCAAACGGCTTGCCGCGGAACGTCCGCCATTCGAGCGTGTCGCCGACCATGTTGAACGACGGAAACTGATGCTTGGCGACCGGGGCATCCTCGGCCTCCTTGAGGTTGCGCCCGACCGAGATGGTCATGCGCAGATCGTCTTCGGTCAGGCGCACAACATACCCGGCGATCCCCGGGCAAAGCCAGATCGACCAGTTGCCTTCGTCCTTCGGGGCGCGGTCGATCAGCTTGCACTGCTTGACCGCCGTCGAGGTGTACTGGCTCGCGAATTCCTGTGCGGATGCGGCTGTCGCCGGAACCACTGCGAGCGCAGCAAGGGCAAGAGTCGATCGCAACATGCTTTCCTCCGCTGGCCACGGCGGCGGCCGATGCTATGCTGATAGCATCAGTCCCGTCCCGAACATGTCAACAGGAGTGCGTTATGCAAGACAATCAGCGCTGCAAACCGACAGTTAGTCGCCGCGCTTTGGTTGCAGGCACCGCGGCCGGAACCATGATGCTTGCCACCGGCGATGCGTTGGCGCAGCGCTGCCCGCTGACTCCGCCGCCGCGCACGCGCGGGCCGAACGTCTGGCTCGATCTCGATCAGCACGAATTGGACGAAGCCTACGATCAGTCGGTCTATTCCTTCAATCAGCGCTTCATTCAGGAACGACGCAACGAGCGCAACGAATTGATGGCGAAGGTGCTCGGCAAGCCAGAGCGGGTCGCCTACGGAAGCGGCAAGCTGGAAATGGTCGACATCTACAAGACCAAGCGCCCGAATGCGCCGACCATGATCTACCTGCACGGCGGCGCCTGGCGCGGCGGACGCTCGGCGCAGGGCGCCTATCTCGCAGAGCCGTTTGTCAATGCCGGTGCGCACTTCGTCAACGTGGAATTCAACAACGTACCGGACTTCAAGGGCGACCTGATGCCGATGGTCGATCAATGCCGGCGCGCGGTGGCATGGATTTATCGCAACGCCGGGAGTTTCGGTGGCAATCCCGATGCACTGTATCTCTCCGGCTTCTCCTCTGGCGGCCACCTTGGCGGCTGCGTAGTCATCACCGAGTGGGAGAAGCAGGGACTTCCGCGCAACATCCTCAAGGGTGCCGTGCTGGGCTCGGGCATGTACGACCTCAAACCGGTTCGCATGTCGGCGCGCTCGAGCTACGTCAAGTTCACCGATGATATGGAGCAGGCGTTGTCCGCCATGCGCCATCTCGACAAGGTTCACACGCCGCTGATTCTCACCATTGGCCTTCTGGAGACGCCGGAATTTCAGCGGCAATCGCGCGAGTTTGCCGCCGCGCTGGCCAGGGCCGGCAAGCCGGTGAAGCTCATCCAGGCCAAAGGGCACAACCATTTCGAGATGGGCGAGTCGCTGAGCAATCCCTATGGCATCATGGGACGCGCCGCGATGGAGATGATGAAGCTCACCACGGCAGCCTAGTCCGAGACAACAAGCAACGGGAGGAAATCATGAAGAGCGCATCACACATGCTTACCTGCCGCGCCTTGGTGGCAGGCACCGCGGCCGGAACCGTGGCGCTTGCGGCCGGCGATGCGTCGGCGCAGCGCTGTCCGGCAGTGCCGCCCCCGCGCACGAAGGGGCCGGCGATCTGGCTCTCCTACGACCAGCACGACATGGACGAGATGTACGATCAGTCGGTGTACGCCTTCAATCAGAAGCACACGCTCGCTCGCAGCGCCGCCAACAACAAGATCGCGGCTGCGACGATCGGCAAGTCCGAGCGCTTCGCCTATGGCCCGACGCCGATCGAGGGCGTCGACGTCTGGAAGACCAAGAAGCCGAATGCACCGGTGCTGATCTACATTCATGGCGGCAGCTGGCGCAGTGGCCGCTCGTTCGACTTCGCGCTTTACGCCGAACCCTACATCAATGCCGGCGCCCATTTCGTCGCGATCGACTTCACCAATGTGCGCGACACCAAAGGTGATCTGTTCCCGCTGGTCGATCAATGCCGACGCGCGGTCGGCTTCGTCTACCGCAACGCAGCCAGGTTCGGCGGCGATCCGGAGCGGCTCTATCTGTGCAGCCGGTCGTCGGGCAGCCATCTCGCCGGCTGTGTGGTTACCACCGACTGGGACAAGATGGGCCTGCCGCGTACCATCCTGAAAGGTGCCGTGCTGGGCTCGGGCATGTACGACCTCAAGCCGGTGCGGATGTCGGCGCGCTCGAAATTTGTCGCCTTTACCGACGCCATGGAGCACGAGCTGTCAGCCCAGCGGCATATCGACAGACTGCACACGCCGCTGGTGCTTTGCATCGGCACCCTGGAGACCCCCGAATTCCAGCGCCAGTCGCGGGAATTCGCGGACAAGGTGCGGGCGGCCGGCAAGCCGGTCGAGCTGGTTGTCGGCCAGCACTACAACCATTTCGAGGTGGGCGACACCATCGGTCATCCATATCAGCTCATGGGGCGCGAGCTGATAAAGATGATGAAGTTGTCCATGGCCGCCTGACTGTTGAGCAAGGCCTGAAAGGGAAGGACGGCCATGCAGAAAGTGAAGTCAGCAAGCGCGACCATCACCCGCCGCACACTCGTTGCCGGTGCGGCCGCCGGTGCCGCTGCACTCGCTGACTT
>Ga0209172_10007201_pt1 | contig 11683 bp, 14 predicted proteins | sample LarsenN4metaG_FD_184113 | JGI IMG/M metagenome (GOLD analysis project Ga0209172, IMG submission 184113) | Hot spring sediment bacterial and archeal communities from British Columbia, Canada, to study Microbial Dark Matter (Phase II) - Larsen... ... | reverse complement strand
CTCGGTGCCGCCGGCGCCGGCCTGGATGTCCATGAAGCAGTTGTTCCGATCGAGCGGGTTGGAGAACATGCGGCGGAATTCGAGCGCCGCCACCTCGCGCGCAAGGCGCTCGACGTCGGCGGCGACGGCCTCCAGCGCCGCCTCGTCGCCCTCGGCGCGCGCGAGCTCCAGCAGCTCGGCGGCGTCGGCGACGCCCGTGTCCACGCGCGCGAGCGTGCCGACGACGCTCTCCAGCGCCTTCTTTTCCTTTCCCAGTTCCTGGGCGCGCTGCGGGTTGTCCCACAGGCGCGGATCGGCGAGCTCGCGCTCTATCTGCGCCAGGCGCGCGCGCTTCGCCTCGAAGTCAAAGATACCTCCGCAGCTCGGCCGACCGGCCGCGCAGGTCGGCGAGGGTGGAGGCGATCTGGCTGGCGCGCTCGAGTTCCATGGAGCAATTCTATCGTGCCGCGCGCTTCACTGCGCGCCCAGTTCGGCGCGCAGGCGCGCGACGCGCTCGGCCACCTGCGCGCGCACGTAGTGGTTGAGCTGCGGCGCGTAGCGCACGCCGATGAGCTGCGCGGTGTCCTGCGAGCGCTCGCGCTCGGTCGCGGCGAGCTTGCGCCCGGTCGCCGAGCGGTAGAAGCCGATCGCCTCCGAAAGTTCGGCGCGCGTGAAGTGGCGCAGGTACACCGGCGCGTAGACCTCCTCGACCAGCCGCTCGTAGGGCATGACGCTCGCGAGCTGGGCGCGGAATTCGCGCGCCAGCTCCTCGGCGTGGCGCTCGGCGAGGGCGCGGGCGCGCGTGCGCCGCGCCGGGTCGGCCTCCAGCTCCTCGAGCAGTTCGGCGAGCCCGCCGTGAAAGGCCTCGCGCACGCTCGCCAGCATCATCGCGGCGAACTGCTCGTAGTGGCGCTCGGCGCCGGAGGCGGCGAGGAGTTCCCGCACCAGGGCGACGTCGGCCGCCGCCGGGGGTGTTTGCGCCGCGGCTGGGCCGAGGCAGGCGGCGGCGAGCGCCGCGGCGATGACGATACGCATGGTAAAAGCTCCTTTCACGATCGGACGCGCCGCGCGGTGTACTCGTCGGCGATTTTGTCGTCGAAGAACGCGGTCGGGTTGGGGGCGGCCATGAAGCGACGGTAGACCTCGGGAGTGACGCGCGAGTACTGCACGATCTCGCCGTTCGCGAACTCGACCTCGAGCGTGAGCGTCTTCTCGTCGTAGCCGACCGAGCGGATGCGCGAGGAGTTGACGCGCTTTCGCTCCACTCAAGCCTCCGTGACTCGAACGCGGTCGCCGGATCTGACCCTGGCGAGCGCCGACCAGTCGCCGGCGATGCGGCCGACGATGTTGCAGGGTGCGGCGAGCTTCGGGCGGCCATCGGTCGAGATCGGCGTGCGGCCGAAGGGAAGCGCGAGCGCCTCGCCTTCGGTCCAGAAGCACACGGTGCCGGGTTCCACCACCTGCTGCGCATCGGGCTCGCGCTTTGCGCTCACCGGCGCCGAGAAATACACCTCCTCGCCCCAGGTCTGCGCGCGGCTCTCGAAGGGGAGGGCGGCGAGGATCGCGCGCGCCGTGGGCGTGTCGCGCAGCTCGACCTCGAGCCGCGCCTCTCCGGCCTCGATGCGCAGGCGCTTCATTTGGCCGCCGCGGCGCTCCAGGCGGCGGCCTTGAGGCCCGGGCCGTTGACGGTGCCCTCGATCACGTCGCCCTTCACCGTGCCGGTGAAGTCGTAGTTGCGGCCGGCGGCGAGCAGGCGAAAGGAGAGCTGCTCGCCCCGGAGCCGTCCTTCCTCGATCGCCGCCTCGCGCCCGCCGATGCGGGCGGTGCCCGAGACGCGCGTGATCTGCTGCCTGAGCGAAAGGCGCACCGGCTCGCGGCTCAGGGCCGCCGGCAGCGTCGCGGTCCAGGATGGCGCGAGCTTCGCCGGCACGACGTAGAGATAGATGAGCGTGGTAGTGACGCCGCTGATCGCGACCTTGTCCTCCAGGTCCATCTGCACGTACTTCTCCGGGATCCACCCCGCGAGCGGATAGTCGTGCGAGATGATGCGCGTGCCCGGCCGCAGCTCGCTCAGGAGCTTGTCCTTCAGCATGTTCACCGTGTTCGGCAGCAGGTACATCGTGAGCACGGTCGCCTGCGAGATGTCGGTCTTGAAGAGGTCGGCGTTGACGAACTTCACCCGGTCGGCGACGCCCTGGATGCGCGCCGCCTCGTTCGACTGGCGCACCAGGTGCTCCTGTATCTCGACGCCGAAGCCGCGCGCGCCGAACACTTTTGCGGCGGTGAGGACGATGCGGCCGTCGCCGGAGCCGAGGTCAATGACGAAATCCTTCGGGCCGACGTCGGCGAGCTTGAGCATGTCGGCGACCACGCTCTGCGGCGAGGGGACGTACGGGCCGGCGTTGACCGGCTCCTTCGCGTCCGCGGCGAGCGCGGCGGCCGGCGCCGCGAGCGCGGCGGCGAGGAACAAGGCTTTCACGAAGCGCATTCGGCGTACTCCAGATTGAGCTGCACGCTTTTCAGTCCGTTGAACTCGTTCACGCCGAGGCGATAGGCGGCGCGGATCGAGGCGGGGAGGAACTCCGGCGAGTTGAAGCGCATCGCCTCCAGCCGCCGGCCGTCCTTGACGAGCCTCAGCTTCAGGTGGCGCTCGCCCACGACGCGCTGGTTCTCGACGGCGAATGTATCGCAGAAGAGCGGCTGCGGAAAGCCCTGACCCCAGATCTGCGCCTCCAGCATCTGCGCCACTTCGAGCGAGTGGTACGCGGGCTCCAGCTCCCCGTCGGTCTCGATCACGCGCAGGCGCGCGGCCTCGGGCAGCATCTCGGTCGCGGCGCGCTCGAACGCCTCGGCGAAGCGCTCGAAGTCGCGCTCGCGGATGGTGAGGCCCGCGGCCTGCGCATGCCCGCCGAAGCGCAGCACCAGGCCCGGCGCGCGCTTGGCGACGAGGTCCAGGCAATCGCGCAGGTTGAGCCCCGGGATCGAGCGCCCCGAGCCGCGCAGCTCGCCGGCGCCCGAGCGCGCGAAGCAGATCGCCGGACGGTGCGCTCGCTCGCGCACGCGCGAGGCGATGAGACCCACCACGCCCTGATGCCACCCGGGCCGGAAAAGCGCGAGCGCCGTGCCGGGGCTTTCCTCGAGCGCATTCAGTTCGGCGAGCGCCTCCTCCAGCATTCCGCTTTCGATCCGCTGGCGCTCGCGGTTGAGGCGATCCAGCTCGCGCGCGCAATTGGCCGCCCGCGCCGGATCGTCGGTGATCAGGCACTCGATGCCGAGGCTCATGTCGGCGAGCCGCCCGGCGGCATTGAGACGCGGGCCGACAACGAAGCCGAGGTCGAAGCAGCTCGCGCGCGCAGGATCGCGCCCGGCAGCGTGCATGAGCGCGACTAGGCCCGGCTTGCCGGCGCCGGCGCGGATGCGCTTCAGACCCTGCGCGACGAGGATGCGGTTGTTGGCATCGAGCGGCACGACGTCGGCCACCGTGCCGAGGGCGACCAGATCGGCGAGCGCGGCGAGATTCGGTTCCTCGCGCGCGGCGAACGCGCCGCGCCGGCGCAGTTCGGCGCGCAGCGCGAGCATGACGTAGAACATGACGCCGACGCCGGCGATTGCCTTGGAGGGAAACGGGCAGCCTGGCCGGTTCGGGTTGACGATGCAGTCGGCCTCGGGAAGCCGCTCGCCGGGCAGATGGTGGTCGGTGACGAGCACGCCGAGGCCGAGCTTTTTTGCGCGCGCCACGCCCTCGACGCTGGCGATGCCGTTGTCCACTGTGATGAGCAGGTCCGGCCCGCGCTCGGCGGCCATGTCCACTAGCGCGGGCGAGAGCCCGTAGCCGAGCGCCATGCGGTCCGGAACGATGTAGTCCACCGTGGCGCCGAAGGCGCGCAGCGCGCGCACGCCCACGGCGCAGGCGGTGGCGCCGTCGGCGTCGTAGTCGGCGACGATGAGCAGGCGCTTTCCGGCGGCGATCGCGTCGGCAAGGAGCGCCGCCGCGCGCCCGCAGTCAAGGAGCGCCTCCGGCGGCGCAAGGCGCGAGAACTCGTGCTCCAGCTCGGCGGGCGAGGCGACGTTGCGCGCCGCGTACAGGCGCGCAAGCAGCGGGTGCAGGCCGCCCTCGATCAGCCGCCGGCGCACGGCTTCCGGAACGCGGCGGGTGACGATCCTCATGACAGGCGTCTCATATCGCGTAAATGGTAAGCGGCCGCGGACGCCGCCAGAAGCGGCGCAGGTCGCCGCGCACGACCTCGAACGAGCGGCCCGTGTCCGGCACGTGCACCGTCACCATGCCGATGCGTTCGGCGCGCAGCGCCGCAAGGAGCGGCGCGAACCAGTCGCGCTCCAGCGCCTCGGCGCGCGCGGCGAGCGCTTCCGAGTCGCCGAGCGCGCGCGCCGTGGCGAGCGCGTCGAGCACGACGAGATGGCGGCCCGCCTCCGGTGCGCCCGCCAGCCATTGCGAAGCCCCGGCGGGAACCGGCCGGTGTCCGATGCCGGCGAGCCGCGCAAGGCCCGCGACGACGGGATCGGCCGCGGTGACCGACTGCCACGGCCCTTGCGCTTCGCGCGGAAGCCGCCCGGCGCCCCAGAGCCACAGGCTGTTCACCGGCACGTCGCGGCCCTCGTTCACCGGATGGTCGTGCAGCAGCATCTGTACTTCGTTGAGGATCGCGTGCCAGTACGCGGCGTCGGGGCCGGAAGGCAGGTTCGCGTTCACGTCACGGCCGGCAAGCTCGATCGGCGGGCGCGACCGGAGCGCAATGTCGCCTTTCGCGCGCAGCGCCCAGCATCCGGGCTCGGCGACCACCACGCTGAACGAGCCGGCGAAATGCCGGTTCACCGCTTCTGCGAGGGCGCGCGCGTCCTCGTCGCTGATCGAAAGCGCCGCGCCCGGCACGAGCGCGAGCGAGTTGAGGCCGAGGCGCAGGTGGACCGGATCGGCGCGCAGCCACACGTCCTCGCCAGGATCGGCACCCGCGGCGAGCGCGGTGAGCGCGCCCGCCGGCAGCGCTTCGTCCGCCAGGTCGAACGCGTGCGCGAGCCAGCGCTCGAGCGTGCCGGGCTCCGCCTCGTTCTTTCGCGCGCGCGCAAGCAGCAGCTCCGCGGCCGGGTGGCGCGCGCCGGACACCGCCAGCAGCGCCGGGATCACCAGCTCGAGGTGCATCGCTGCAGCTCGACGACTTCGGCCTTGCCGCCGGCGAGATGGCGCGAGAGGATTCGGTACTGGTCGAGGTCGAACCGCGGCGGCCGGGCGCGATCCAGCAGCGCGGCGATCTCGGATTCGCTGCGCGCCGAGCCGAGCCAGCACCAGCGGTCCACGACGTGCACCTCGGTCGCCTCGCGCGCCGGATCGCGCTCGATGATGCCGATCGGGCCGCGCCACGGCCACATGAGGCGCGGCAGGCGCGCCAGCGCCGCCGCAAGCCGCGCCTGATGCGCCTGCGGGCTTTCGCGCCCGGCGCACAAGCCGGCGCAGCGCCGGATCTGGTGGCGAAAGCACGCGCCGTTCTTTCGCGCCGGCGGCTCGAAGCCGAGCGACTGCAGGCAAAGCCCGTGCGCGTCGGCGAGCCCCCGAAGCGCCGCGAGCGCGGCGCGGCGGGAGCGAAAGACGCCGTGCAACTCGCTCACGGTGTCGCCGTTGATCTCGTCGCCTTCGGCGAGCCTCAATCCCCAGGGCTTCGCGACGAAGCCGCACAGCACCGCGGGCTCCTTCAGCCGCCGGTTGAACGGGGGCGCGAGTTCCTTGACCATCGCCGCCTCGGCAAGCAGCGCCCCGAGCTCGCCGCAGGTGCGCCGCCATTCGATTCCGCGCACCTCGCGCGCGAGCGCGAGCGCCTTGGGCGAGCGGGTGTCGGCGGCGAAATGCGCCGCGACGCGGCTGCGCATGCGCGCGCTCTTGCCGATGTAGAGCGGCGCGCCGCCCTCGCCGTAGAAGAGGTACACGCCCGGCGCCTCCGGCACCGCGTCCAGCCCCGCCGCTTCCAGGTGCGCTGGCAGCGCCGGGCGGCGAAGAAGCTCGCGCGCGGCTTCGAGCACGCGTTCGGCGCCGTGCTCGGCGATCGCGGCGCGCAGGAATTCCCACACCGCCTGCGCGTCGCCGAGCGCCCGATGGCGCGCCGGGCAGCGGATGCCGTGGCGGGCGATGACGCTGTCCAGGTTGTGGCGCGGCTCGGCCGGATACAGCCGGCGCGAGAGCTTGACGGTGCAGAGCGTCCGCGCGCTGAATTCGAGCCCGGCGCGCTCGAACTCGCTCCGCAGGAACGCGTAGTCGAAGCGCGCGTTGTGGGCGACCAGCACGCGCTCGCGCAGGCGCTCGTGCAGCGCCGCGGCGAGGCGCTCGAAGGGCGGCGCGTCGGCCACCATCTCGTCGGTGATGCCGGTGAGCGCCTGGATCGCGGGCGGAATGCGCCGGCCCGGATTGACGAGCGTGCTCCATTCCGAAACGACCTCGCCGCCGTGCACCTCCACGACCGCGATCTCGGTGATGCGGTCGTGCGCCGGGTGCGCGCCGGTGGTCTCGACGTCGAGGACGGCGAGCGGCGCCTCGAGCCACGTCATCGCGGATCCTTCGCGCTGGATAAATTCACACCATGCACTGTAGCGCAGCGCCGCCGCTCAGAACAGCCGGCGAAGCTGCCAGGTGGCGAAGGCGAGGATCAGCAACCCGCAGACGACGTTGACGCCGCGCAGCAGGCCAGGGCGAAGGCGCGGCTGAAGCCATCCGACGCCGGCGGCGAGCAGCAGCCACCATGCCGCCGAGCCGAGAAAGACACCCGCCACCACCTGCGTCGCCGCGATCCAGCCGGCGCCGGAAGTGAGACCGAGACTCGCGAAGACCGCCGCGAACGCGAGTATCGTCGGCGGATTGGCGAGCGTGAGCGCGAATGTCGAGGCGAACGCCGCCGCATGAGAACCGGGCCGCTCGCCGGCGGCCGAGCCGAGCGCCGGCGGCTCGGCGAGGAGCATGCGAAAGCCGAGCCACAGGAGGAACACGCCTCCGGCCAGTCCGATCCAGAACTGCCAGGCGAGCAGGAACGCGGACACGGCGGTGAGGCCGAAGGCGGCGACCGCCCCATAGAGGCCGTCGGCGGCGGCGATGCCGAGACCGGAGGCGAGGCCCGCCGCGCGGCCGAAGGCGAGCGTGCGCCGCAGGCACAGCACCCACATCGGGCCGACCGCCGCGGCGAGGATGAATCCGAAGACGAAGCCCTTGAACAGAATCATCGCGGGGCGTCCGGCGCGATCGGCGCACCGGCGATCCAGCCCTCGACCGGATCCACGCGCGCCGGCAGGCCGAAGTTCGCCGAGCGGCGCCGCCAGGCGCGCGCCGCCTGCAGCGCGCAAAGCAGCGCATCGAGCGAGTCGCCGCTCGCGTCCTCGACGAGCCGGCGCCTGAGCGGTGCGGTCGCCTCGCACGCAAGCGCTCCGACGATGCGCCGGCGTGCGGCGCGGCGCGCGGGCGTGTCGCGCGCGTCGCTCTTGTAGGAGGCGCGGCCGACGATCGCGCGCGCATCGAGCGCCGGATACGCTTCGAGCGCGATCCGCTTGCGATCGCCCTCGGCCAGGCCCGGCACGTGCACGCCGGCGCGCGCAAGTCGCGGCGCGCCCTCGTGAAACATCAGCGCGACCGGCGGATTGACGAGCTTCGTCGGGCTCGAAGAACCGGCGGGAAGGTCGGTCGCGCGATGGACGTACTTGCGCCCAACCGGCCGGGCCGCGCGGTAGCGATCGAGGATCGCGCGCCATTGCGAGCGCGACAGCGCCGCGCAGCGCGCGACCAGCGCGCGCCATTCGCGCGGCCAACCCAGGTCCCGCACCAGATCGCGCGGAAGGCCGAAGGGGAAGTCAAAGCCGCCGACCCACGGCCCGGGCTCGGCGAGCAGCCTCTCGAAGCCGTCGAAGGAGCGGATCTCCTCGATCGCCTCCACCCGCAGGCGCGCGCCCGCGAGGCGGCAGCGCGCCACGGTGATCGCCTTGCGCGCACCCGGCGCGGACGTGAAATCCACCCCGAGCACCTTCACTTGCGGCGCTCGGCGTTTTCCCTCGCCCAACGCGCGAGCCCCGGAAGCGCCGCCGCCGCGATCACGAAGCCCGCCGCGGCGGTGAACCACGCGAGGCGCCGGTCCTCCTCGAACGCGGTGATGAGCCCGTCGAAGGCGCCTACCGCGCCGCCGACACCGAGGCCGAGGAGCAGCGAGCCGACGAACTCGACGGCAAGCAACCCGACCGGTAGCGGCGCCTCAGGCTTCACGCGCGGCCTGCACGAGCTGCGCGGGCGAGAGGTTGTGGATGCGCCCGAAGCCGGCGACGAAGCGCGCCTCGCGCGGCGCGATGCGCCAGAACGAAAAGTCGGGCAGCTCGAAGTTGATCGCCTGCGCGGGGAAGCGCGCGAGCCACGCCGCGCGCAGCTCCGGCTGCTCGCCTTCCAGCCGCGCCGCCTCGCCGCGGATGGCGACGCGCATCAGCGTGAACGGATCGGCGCGGCCGTCGTCGGTCTCGGCCACCGACAGCGCGACGCGCGGATCGCGCGCCATGTCCTGCGTGTGCCATGCGAGCCGGCTCACGTGCACGTAGAACGCGGAAAAATCGGGCGCGGCGAGAAAGGGCGTCATCGAGCACATCGGCGCGCCCTCGCGCAGCGTGGCGAGGTGCGCGATCCTCTCGCGGCGCAGGAGCCCCGCGAGCGCGCGGGCGTCGGTGGCGTTCATGCGTGCAATTGTAGTATCGGCTATCCTCCGGCGCGTGCGTTACGAACTGCTGATCGGGCTGCGCTACACGCGCGCCAAGCGCCGCAATCACTTCATCAGCTTCATCTCGCTCACCTCGATGGCGGGCATCGCGCTCGGCGTCGCGGCGCTGATCGTCGTGCTGTCGGTGATGAACGGCTTTCAGAAGGAGGTGCGCGCGCGCATCCTCGGCGTCGCCTCGCACATCGAGCTGCGCGGCGCGGGCGCGCCGCTCGCCGACTGGCGCTCGGTCGCGGCCGAGGCGCGGCGGCACCCGCGCGTTCAGGCCGCCGCGCCCTTCGTCAACGCGCAGGGGTTGCTCTCGACCGGGCAGTCGGTGCGCGGCACCCTGATCCGCGGCGTGCTCCCCGAGGACGAGGAAAAGGTCGGCGACATCGGCCGGCACATGCGCGCCGGGCGCCTGGATGCGCTCAAGCCGGGCGAGTTCGGAATCGTGCTCGGGGCGGATCTGGCGCGCGCGCTCGGCGTGCTCACCGGCGACCGCGTGGTGCTGATCGCGCCGCAGGGGCAGGTGACGCCCGCCGGACTCATTCCGCGCCTGAAGCAGTTCACGGTGGTGGGCGTGTTCGAGGTCGGGATGTTCGAGTACGACTCGGGGCTGGCGCTCGTGCACCTGGAGGACGCGCAGCGCCTGTACCAGATGGGCGAGGCGGTCTCCGGCGTGCGGCTCAGGCTCGACGACCTCTTCGCCGCGCGCGCGGTGGCGGGAGAGCTGCGCGCAACCCTCGGCCCGGCGGTGTACGCCTCCGACTGGACCCGCAGCCACGCCAACTACTTCCGCGCGGTGGAGATCGAAAAGCGCATGATGGCGATCATCCTCACGCTCATCGTCGCGGTGGCGGCGTTCAACATCGTCTCGACGCTGGTGATGCTGGTCACCGACAAGCAGGCCGACATCGCGATCCTGAGAACGCTGGGCGCCGCGCCCGGCTCGATCGTGCAGATCTTCATGATCCAGGGCTCGCTCATCGGCGTGATCGGCACCGCCGCGGGCGTCGCCGGCGGCGTGCTCCTCGGCTGGAACGTGGACGTGGTGGTGCCCTTCATCGAGAACCTGCTCGGCTTCAAGTTCCTCGCCAAGGACGTCTATTACATCTCCGACCTGCCCTCGGACGTGCAGGCAGGGGACGTGGCGACGGTGGCGGCGACGGCCTTCGCGCTCGCCTTCGCCGCTACGATCTATCCGAGTGTGCGCGCCGCGCGCGTCAACCCGGCGGAGGCGCTGCGCTATGAATGAGCCGGGCGTACGCACGGGCGCCGGCGCGCCGGACGAAGGCGCCGAAGCCGCGCGCCCGGTGCCGGTACTTTCCTGCCGCGGCCTGAAGAAGACCTATCAGGGTCCGGCGCCGGTGCCGGTGCTGCTCGGCGTGGACCTGGATGTCGCGCCCGGCGAGCGCATCGCCATCGTCGGCCGATCGGGCTCCGGCAAGTCCACGCTGCTGCACCTGCTCGGCGGGCTGGATGCGCCGACCGCGGGGAGCGTCTTCGTGCAGGGGCGCGATTTCAGCGCCATGGGCGAGGCCGAACGCGGGAGGGTGCGAAACGCCACGCTCGGCTTCGTGTACCAGTTCCATCATCTGCTTCCCGAGTTCAGCGCGCTGGAGAACGTCGCGATGCCGCTCTTCATCCGGCGCATGGCGCGGCGCGAGGCGCTGGATCGCGCGCGTGCGGCGCTCGAGGAAGTGGGCCTCGCGCACCGGCTCGAGCACCAGCCTGCCGAACTCTCCGGCGGCGAGCGCCAGCGCTGCGCGTTCGCGCGGGCGCTCGTCACCGAGCCGGCGTGCGTGCTCGCCGACGAGCCGACCGGCAATCTGGATTCGCACTCCGCCGACGAGGTGTTCGAGGCGATGCTTCGCCTTTCGGCCTCGCACCGCACGGCTTTTGTGCTGGCGACGCACGATCCGACGCTCGCGGCGCGCGCCGAGCGGGTGCTCGAGTTGCGGGACGGGGTGCTTCACCCGCGCTCGACGTCGCCGGGCGCCTCCGCTTCCTCCACCCTCAGCACGCCGGCCGCGAGCGCGTCGCGGTAGAAGGGCTCGGATTCGAGCGCGCGCGCGAGGACGAACCCCTGGCTCGTCGCGCGCACGAGGTGCCGCGCGACGAGCGCGGCGAGAAAGAGCGCGCCACCCGCCAGCAGCGAAGAAGCGAGCGCGAGGGCGACCGCGATGCCGAGCACCGGCAGCAGCACGAAAGGAAGCAGCAACCGGCCCGAGACGAAGTCGGCCGCGGTCCGGCGATCAATGAACACGCGCAGCCGGCCGGCGCGGTAGCCGGCGACGAACTCGCCGTGCGACGGCGCCGTCACGTCCGCTTCGCGCGGCGCCGCCGGCGCGCGCGCCAGGCGAGGACCACGTAGAGGCGCCAGCCGATCTGCACCGCGACGTAGCCCGCCGCGGCGAGCGTCAGCGCGAGCGCCGGCAGGCCGACCGCGAGCGGCTTGCCCATCGCGAGCATCCAGTCGGCGAGCGCGCGCATGGAGCCCGCGAGATCGCTCCAGTCCATCGTGAACGGCTCGATCGGGGCGGAGTTGTGGTTGCCGCCGAGCAGCAGCCTGCCGTAGCCGTACGCGAGCGCGTAGACCGGCACGATGGTGAACGGATTGGTGTAGAGCGTCACCAGCAGCGCGACCGGAACGTTCTTGCGCAGCGGGATCGCGAGGATGAGCGCGGTCAGCATCTGCAACGGCCCCGGCACGAGCCCGGAGAAAAGCCCGATCGCCACGGCACCCGCGACCGAGTCGCGGTTGAGGTGCCACAGGTTGGGATGGTGCAGCAGCGAGCCGAACCCCGCCACCCAGCGGTGCCGGCGGATGCTGTCGGGATCGGGCAGGTGCTTGCGAAAGAAGCGGCGCGGCATTGTCAGCGCGCGGCGGGCGCGCGCGTTGCATTGTAGATGACCGCCTGCGCGCTCGCCTTCGCCGCCGGGGTGCTCGCGCTCCAATGGCAGCCGGTGTTGCCGGCGGC
>Ga0209172_10007195_pt1 | contig 11695 bp, 10 predicted proteins | sample LarsenN4metaG_FD_184113 | JGI IMG/M metagenome (GOLD analysis project Ga0209172, IMG submission 184113) | Hot spring sediment bacterial and archeal communities from British Columbia, Canada, to study Microbial Dark Matter (Phase II) - Larsen... ... | reverse complement strand
ACCAATCGGCCGCCGGCCGGCGCGCTGCGGGGCTTCGGCATTCCGCAGCTTGTGTGGGCCTACGAATGCCACACCGACATGATCGCAAGAAAACTCGGCATCGATCCGGTGGAATTCCGGCGCCGCAACATCCTGCGCGATGGTCGCCCGCAGGCGAGCGGCACGTTGATGCGGGATGCCGCGATCGAGCGCGTGCTTGATGCGCTTGCGGCGCGGCTGGACTGGAACGGCCCCTTTGACCGCGGCCGCGGAACCCTGCGGCGCGGCCGCGGCGTCGCCATCGGATTCAAGGCCTCGGTCGCGCCGACCACATCGGCAGCCCTGGTTAACATCGGCGCCGACGGCAGCGTCACCCTGTCCATGAACACGGTGGACATGGGCCAGGGATCCGATACGGCCATGGCGCAGATCGTGGCCGAGGTCCTCGCCATGAAGGCGGAGGACGTGCGCATCGTGCATCCCGATACCGACGTCACGCCTTACGACATGGGCACCCTCGGCTCGCGCTCGACCTTCCACATGGGCCTTGCGGTCAAGCGCGCCGCCGAGAACGCGCGCGACAACCTCAGGCGCCTCGCCGTCGAAGCCGGCCTCCCGGACGGCAGCAACGTGCCGATGGCCGAAATCTTCCAGAAGCGCTTCGGCATGCAGGCGGGCAACGTCGTCGGCACCGGCACCTTCGTGCCGACGTACAAATCGCCCGACGCGCGGACCGGACAATCGCCCGACGTCACGCCGTTCTGGATGATCGGCGGCGCCGGCGCCGAGGTCGAGGTCGATATCGAGACCGGGCACGTGCGCGTCACGCGGCTTGTCAACGTCGCCGATGCCGGGCGGGCGATCAATCCGCGCATGGCCGAAACCCAGTTGTCGGGCGGCGCCATCATGCAGCTCGGCTTCACGCTGTCGGAGTGCATGGTGTTCGATGGCGGACAGGTGACCAATGCGTCGCTCGCCGACTACAAGATTCCCGGATTCCGCGATGTCCCGCCGATGGAGTCCGTTCTGGTCGCGTCAGTGCAGCATGACGGGCCGTTCGGCGCCAAGGGCATCGGCGAATCGGGGACGTTCGGAGTGTCGCCGGCCATTGCCAATGCCATCGACGACGCGGTCGGCGTCAGGCTGATGGAGCTGCCGCTCACGGCGGAGGGGCTGTTGCGGGCGCTGCGGGCAGGCGATGGACACCCCTTGGCTCAGGATTGACGCAGCCTTCGCCAGCCCGCATTGCCCCGGGCGAAAGCTTCATGCTAGCAAACGCTTGTCACCAGCCTGGAGCGAAGCCGTGAACATCGCCGAACGGCCGGTTCCCGCCCGCGCAGTCAGCGCGCAGACCGCGGATCTGACCGTGGTCGGCGGGGCGGGTCATGTCGGCATTCCACTCGTGCTGTCGTTTGCCGCCAAGGGGTTCGGCGTCAACGTCAACGACATCAACGAGCACACGCTGGCGGCGCTCCAGGCGGGCCGCGTGCCGTTCATGGAGCGTGGCGCCGAGCCGCTGCTCGCCCGCGCGCTGGCCGAGGGGCGCCTGTTTTTCAGCAGCCGGCCAAGTGAGATATCCACCAACGGTCCGGTCATCGTCACCATCGGCACGCCGGTGGATGAATTTCTCAATCCGGTGCGGCACGTCATCCGCTCCTGCATCGACGCACTCCTTCCGCATATGCACGACGGCCAGCTCCTGGTGCTGCGCTCGACGCTTTTTCCCGGCACCACCGACTGGGTGGATAGTCACATCGGTCAGCAGGGGCGGCGCATCAAGGTTGCCTTCTGCCCGGAGCGTATCGTGCAGGGCAACGGCATCGAGGAACTTGCCCGCATGCCGCAGATCGTCAGCGGCACCTCGGCGGAGGCGGCGGAGGAGGCCGCGGCGCTGTTCCGCGCCATTGTCCCGGAGATCGTCACGCTCAAGCCGATCGAGGCGGAGTTCGCCAAGCTGTTCACCAACGCCTATCGCTACATCGGCTTTGCCATCACCAACCAGTTCTATCTGATCGCGAAATCGGCGGGCCTCGACTACACGCGGATTCTGCAGGCGATGAAGCACGACTATCCGCGCGCCCAGTACATTCCGGCGCCGGGCTTCGCCGCCGGTCCCTGCCTGGTCAAGGACACGATGCAGCTTCTGGCCTTCGCCCGGAACGAATTCGCGCTGGGCAACGCCGCGATCATGGTCAACGAGGGATTGCCGCTGCATATCGTCTCCGAGCTGCATCGCAGCCACGATCTCAGAAGCATGACGGTCGGACTGCTCGGCATGGCATTCAAGGCCGAGAGCGACGATCCGCGCGCATCGCTGAGCTACAAGCTCAAGAAGGCGCTGCTTCCTTGCGCGAAGGCGGTGCTCACCACCGATCCGTTCGTCACCACCGATCCGGACCTGCGGCCGCTCGATGAGGTGGTGGAGCGCAGCGACATTCTCATCCTGTGCACCCCGCACGCCCTCTACAAGTCCGCCGATCTCAAGGGCAAGCCCGTGGTCGATGTCTGGGGCGTGCTCGACCACGCCAACGTCATCCGCTGAGCGCAGACGGGCGCACCGCATGGCCGCAGACGACTGGCCGAAAATCAGCGCCCGCCGCACGACGGCAATCTCGCCATGGGTCGATCTCATCGCGCGCGACGTGCTGTTCGCCGAGGGCGCCGAGCCACAGACCTATCATGCGGTGGGCCAGCGTGACTATGTTGCCATCGTGGCCCGCACGCCGGATGGCCGCATCCCGCTGGTGCGGCAGTTCCGCCCCGCGGTCGAGGCCTATACCTGGGAGCTGCCAGCCGGCCTCGTCGAACGGGGCGAGGATCCGGCCGAATGCTGCCGCCGCGAGCTGCTCGAGGAAACGGGTCTCGTGGCGCGCGCCGTTCACGCGCTCGGGGTCGCGGCGGCCTGTACCGCGCGGCTGAGCAACCGCGTGCATTCATTCTTTGTCGAGGCGGGCGAGCCGGTGGGAGGTTTTGTGCCGGAGGCGGGGATCACCGTCGCCTTGAAGACGCCGGCAGAGCTCGTGGCCATGATCCGCATGGGCGAATTCCCGCTGCAATTGCACATCGGCGCGCTGCTGCTCGCCGAGCTGCGCTCGCATTTGACGCTGCCGCGGTAGCGGCGTCGCCGGCCTACATCCCCGGCGGGATACGGACTTGGACATTCGGCTTGGCTGCGCGCGGCAGTCGGCGCAAGGCGGTGGTGAAATGGCCGAGATAGCCGATCACCCACGGCACGAGCTGGAACGTTGACTTGCCGCCGAACAGGCGATCGATGGAGATGGTCGGCACCTCGCCGAGCCTGAGCCCGAGCAATTGCGCATTGATCGCCATTTCGAAGGCGATCGACCAGCCGACCGCGTGCGTGCCCTGGGTCAGGCGGGGAAAATCGCTGCGGCGGAACAGCTTGATGCCGGTCGTGGCGTCGGTCAGGCCCATGCCCGAAACGGCGCCGAGCAACCAATTGGCGGCGCGCGACAGGACGTGGCCGACGAGTGAACCGCCGAGCCGCCGGCCGCCGTGCGCGTAGCGTGTGACGCTGACGAACTCGGCGCCGTCGTCCATCAGCGCCATCATGTCCTCGATCGCCAGAACCGGTCCGACCTCGTCGGCCGCAAAGATCAGAATGCGCTCCCCGCGCGCCGCCGCGACACCCGCGCTGATCGCTCCGGCCACGCCGCACCCCGAGGCGTTCAAGAGCGGGCGCACCTCGGGGTACTGCGCTTGCATCTCCTCGACCACCGCAATGCTGGCGTCGGTGTCGCTGTCGAAGATCACGATGATTTCGTGCGGAACCGTCAGCACGGCGCGCAGAATGCGCAACATGACGCGCAGGTTCATGGTCTCGTTGCGCACCGGCAGCAGAATCGTGAGAGTGACGGGACCGCTGGTCATCAGGCGTCCCGATTGGCCGGACGCCGCAGCCGCAGCACCGGCCGCCGCAGCAGCCAGGGCAGGCAGACGGCGTGAACGAAGGCGCCGACGACGAGGCCGGTGATCAGCCACATGGCGTAGTGGTAACGCGGGGCCGACAGAAAGATCATGGCAGCCGCGTACTGCGCAATCGCCGCGACCGCGAGGAGGCGCAGCCAGGGGTCGAAGCCGCGTCCGCAGGCGCCGACATGCACGACGATGGCCACGGCGGCAAGATGCAACGGCACGAGCGGCAAGAGTTCGCTGGGGCCGCTGAGCCAGGTGGCATTGTGCCTGAGCGCGCGAATCAGGTGCTCCCCGTGCAAATCAAGCCGGACAAGCTCGCCGAGTGCGGCCCAATAGGCGGACGGCGGCATGGGCTGTGCTTCCGGCAGGTGCATGTTGGTGCTGAACAGCACGAGCGCCTCGCCGAAATACCAGTTGTGCAGCGGCATGACCAGGAACGGAGCAAAACCGAGGCACAGGCCGGCAAGGCGCGGCCATTGACGCTGCGCAAGCGCGGCAAGTCCTGCGCCCCCCAGGATGACGGCGACCATCGGAGAGACGATCGGCTTGACGAACACCGCGAGCGCCATCAGCAATCCGCCGCCGAGTGCAGCGGAAAAGCGGGGCGAGGGACCGCTGCGCGTTGCCCCTGCGATCGCCAAGAGCCCGCAGAGAAAGAAGATGTGCGCGGCCGGATCGGCAAATCCGCGCGCCGCCCATTTGGCGTAATGAACGAAGCTTGAGCCGAACACTTCGCCGATCGGGACTGCAACGAAAACCAGTGCCATCGGCCAGGCCCAGGGTGCCGGCAAGAATCGGCGCATCAGCGCATAAACGATGACCGGCAGGATCAGGATCAGCGACAGGTAGCCGAGATTCGTGTCACCGAAGAGCAGCATTTCCAGCGCCCGCAGGTAGCGCAATCCCGGCCCGCCGTAATAGAACACGGGCTCCCCGCCGATGAGCGCCGCGCGCAGATCGCCGTCGAGCAGGCTCTGCAGGATCTGCCGCCCGACACCGGTGTAAAACAGGCCATCGTCGCCGCCATCGAAAGGGCGGAGTCCGCCGACGAAGCTCAAATCGTCGACGGCGATCACGACAAGGGCGAGCGCGATCAGAACGGAAGGGGTGATCGCGTCGCGCGGGCGCAGACGCACGAGCAGCAGCAGCAAGGCGGCGACCGAGACGAGCGCCGTCGCGGCGCCGGCGAACTGCCGCAGCCGGATCCCGGTCGTGGGCTGGAGGCGCATTGCGAGCGAGCCCGGCTCGATGGCCACACCGAAGACGCGCCGCCCGGCGTCGGTCTGGGCAAGGTTGCGGCAAGCCATATCGGCGTGGCGGATCGGATCGAAGCGGCCCTGTTCATTCTCCCACAGCACGGTGCCGCGCCAACACAGGGCAGAGCCGGTAAGCGCCGTGGGAAATCGATACATGACGTACCACGGCATCGTCAGGTGCCAGCGGCGAAAGCCCATGAAGAAGCGGCGGTCGCGCGTGGCCCGCTCGAGGTCGTTTGTGCCATACCAATTGTAAAACCGTTCGTTGATGACTCCGAGCCGCAACCAGACCGGATCGGAAAAATCGATTCCGCCCACCCGCCGCGAATGCACCGGCCGGTCAATGGCTCCGTCGGCGGAGAAGGCGAAGGCCCGGTCGGGAAAGCCGTCGCCCCGCCAGCAGCCGGGAACGGCGGCATCGCATCGCCGTTCCGGCGGATAGCGCGCGTCGAACACCGCCTGCAGGAACGCATGCACGTCTGCGGGCAGGAACGGTTCCAGCGGCCGCTTCGCTCCGTCGGCAAGAAAAATGTTGTGGCCTTCCTCGATCGGCGGCGGCGCAACGGCCAGGCGCACGGCGATTCCTGTGGTCACGACGACGATGGCCGCAAGCCAAAGCCCGGGTCGCGCTGCAATCGTGCCGGAAAAGATCGCGATGGCAGCGGCCACCAGCAGCGCATAGCCGAAAAGCTCGTTGATCGGCAGGCCGACGGCCGCCACCGCCAACAGCATCGCGCCGACACGCAGCCACCAGGCCGTGGAGCCGGATGGTCGGGCGGTTTGGCTTTCGGCTATCATGAAGCGCAAACAGATCGGGGAATCGGCGGACGATGCCACACTATGACCAGCGCCAGCTCAAGGCGGCCGGCGTCGACGTCCTGATCAGCACGCATGTGGAGATCCGCAGGCCCCATCTCGTCAGCGTCGGCAACCATGTGGCGATCGATCGCGGCTTCTATATCACGACCGCTGCGGACATCGCCGACTACGTGCATATCGGACCCTACGTGACGGTGGTCGGGGGGGCCGAGGCTTATCTGCGCATGGGGCATTTCACCAATCTCGCCGCCGGTTGCCGCGTAATCTGCGGCAGCGACCGGTTTCAGGGTGAAGGCCTGATCGGGCCGGCAACCATCCCGGCGCCATACAAGGACGCCATGAAGCGCGAGCCAGTCATCATCGAGGACTTCGCCAATGTCGGAACCAACGCGGTGATCATGCCGGGCGTGACCCTCGCGCAGGGATCGGTGGTCGGCGCCTGCTCGCTCGTGACCAGGAGCACCGAGCCCTGGGTCATCTACGCCGGCGTGCCGGCGCGCCCGATGAAGGTACGGCCGCGCGAGCGGATGCTGCGCTACGCCGCCGAACTGGGCTACGACGACCTGTCGCGCTAGCCGCATCACCGCCGCAGCGCCGCCACGATCGCCTCACTCACGCGGTCGATCTGCGCCTCGTCAAGATCGAGCCGCGAAGGGAGCCAAAGTCCGCGCCGTGAAATGTGGGTGCTGTTGGGAAACTGCGCAGGATCGGCGGCGTAGGGAGCCTGCCGGTGCAGCGGCAGCCAGAAGGCGCGGTGACCGATCTTTTCCGCGTCGAGGGCGGCAGCCACGGCCGCGCGGTCATCGACAAGCACGTCGGTCCATTGCCGCACCTCGCCCGGCGCGTCGAACGGCGGCAGCGAAAGGCCGGGCTGGTTGGCGAGACGCGCGGCATAGGCGCGGTCGCGGCGCTGCGCGGCCGCGAGCCGCTGCTCGATGTCCTCAAGTTGGGCGAGAGCAACCGCCGCTTGCAAATCGGTGAACTTGAAGTTGAAGCCCAGCACCGGGTGCAGATCATCACCGCCGGTCCCGCCGTGACGGCGTCCCTGGTCCTTGAGTTCGCGCAGCCGGTCGTGCAGGGCGTCGTCATTGGTGGTGATCATCCCGCCTTGGCCGGCGGTCACGGTCTTGTTGGCGGAAAACGAGAAACATCCGGCAAGCCCGAACGATCCCAGCATGCGGCCGTCGTGGCGCGAGCCAAGGCCTTCGGCCGCATCGCAGATGAGGACGAGACCGGCGTTGCGACAGATCGGTTCGAGACGGGCGTAGTCGGCGCCGCGCCCGTTCACATCCACCGTCACCAGGGCGCGCGTGCGAGGCCCGATGGCCGCCTCGACCGCATCCGGATCGATGCCGAAACGAACCGGCTCCACGTCGATGAGCTTGACCTCGGCGCCGGCCAGCCGCACGGCATTGGCGGTCGCGGCGAAGGTCAGGTCCGGCACCAGAACCTCGCAGCCTCGCCCGATCCCGGCCGCCATCAGCGCAAGCGCAATCGCGGCCGTTCCGCTCGTGACGGCAACCGCATGGCGCGTGCCGACCAACGTCGCGATTCGGCGCTCGAACTCGCGTGCGAGAGGTCCGTCATTGACATATTGGCGGTCGAGCACCTCGCGCAGCCGCTCCAGTTCGCGGCCGGTCAGATGCGGCCCGAACCAGGCGATCGGTGCATTCGCATGCGAAGCGATATTGGACATCGGCCTGTGGAAAGCGGTATGGCGTGGCTCAACGACCACGGATTCTCCGTCTTGACAAGAACCTTGCGCCACGGCCCCCGCAGGTCCCCGGTGTCTTGGCCGGCCAAACCAGCGTCCGCGAAGGCACAGCGATGAGCGGGCAACGCATTCTCGTCACCGGGGGCGCGGGCTTCATCGGCGCGGCGCTGGTCAAGGCGCTGCTCAAGGCCGGCCATTTCGTGCGGGTGCTCGACAACTACTCGCGCGGCGCGCCCCGGCGGCTCGCCGACGTGGCCGGGGACATCGAGCTGGTTCGAGGCGACATCCGCGACGCCGAGGCGGTGCGCGCCGCGGTGCGGGGGACGGACGAGGTCCTCCATCTCGCCTACGTCAACGGCACCGAATACTTCTACAGCGCGCCGGCCCTCGTGCTCGACGTGGGCGTCAAGGGCATGATCAATGTGCTCGATGCCTGCCTCTCCGCCGGGGTCGGCCGGCTGGTGCTGGCTTCGAGCTCGGAGGTCTATCAGACGCCGCCGCGCGTTCCGACCGACGAGACCGTGCCGCTCGTCGTGCCCGATCCGCACAATCCGCGCCATTCCTACGGCGCGGGAAAGATCATCAGTGAGGTGATGGCCATCAACTATGGCCGCAAACATTTCGAGCGCGTGCTGATCTTCCGCCCACACAACGTCTACGGCCCCGATATGGGCTTCGAGCACGTCATCCCGCAGTTGGCGCTGCGCCTGAAGCGGGCCGCATCCGCACACACAAGCGGTCGGCTGGCATTTGAAATTCAGGGCGACGGCCGTCAGACCCGCAGCTTCTGCCACGTGGACGATCTCGTGCGCGGCGTCATGACGATGCGCGCAAAGGGCGAGCACCTCGGTATTTATCATGTCGGGACCGCCGAGGAGATCACGATCGCCGAACTGGCGCACCGGATCGCCATGCTGGCCGGCCGGGAAATCGACGTTGTCCCGGGACCCGCTCCGGAAGGCGGCACACAGCGACGCTGTCCGGACATCGCAAAACTTGCGGCGCTCGGCTACCGGCCGCAGGTGGCGTTGGCGCAGGGCTTGCCGCCGACCGTACAATGGTACTGGACCAACGAACAGCTTGCACCGCGACGCTGATCCATTGCATCGCCGCCGCAAGACTGTAGGGTGGCGCACGCCGCCAAGGCGGCGAGCCAGAGTGATGGTGCGGCGGTTCCAAGCCGTCGGCTCCGCAAGCGAGGAAATGATCGGCGTGGATCCGAAAAAGGTTGCCCGCGCAGCCGGCACCGGCGGCAGCGTTGCGGTCGAGTGTTGTCAGAGCTGCGGCCACGCGCCGCTTCAAACCGTGCTGTCGCTCGGCTACATGCCGCCGGTGAACCGCATGCTGCCGGTTGGTGATGTGCCGCGGCAGCAACCCTGGTTCCCGACCACGCTGCTCTATTGCAATCGCTGCGAACTGGTGCAGCTCGGGCTCGTGGTCGATCCGGCGATCATCTTTCCTCCGGAATATCCTTACACCTCCGGCACCACGCGCATCCTGCGCGAGAACTTCGCCGATCTCTACGCCGAGGTCATGCGCACGTTGTCGCTCGACAGGCAGGCGCTGGTCGTCGACATCGGTTCCAACGACGGCACGCTGATCTCGAACTTCCAAAAAGGCGGACATCGGGTGCTCGGCATCGAGCCGACGGACGTGGCAAAAATCGCCAATGCGCGCGGCATCCCGACGCTGCAGCGCTACTTCAGCACGGACGTGGCGCGCCAAGTGAAGTCCGAGCACGGTCCGGCCGCGGTCGTCACCGCCGCCAATTGCTTTGCCCACATCGAGGACGTGCATGCGATCGTCGACGGGATTCTGGAACTGCTCGCCTCCGACGGCGTGTTTGTCTCCGAATCGCACTATCTCGTCGGCCTGCTCGACCGCCTCCAGTACGACACCATCTATCACGAGCACCTGCGCTACTATTCGATTGCCAGCCTCGCGCATCTGCTGGCGATGCACGGCCTCGAAGTCTTCCATGCGCGGCCGATTCCGACTCATGGCGGTTCAATTCGCGTCTATGCCGCACGAAGGGGGGCGCACCCGGTGCAGCCGAGCGTCAAAGCGATGCTCGAAGCCGAGCCGCGCGGGCAGGCAATGCAGTCGCGGCTTGCGGCCTTTCGCTCCGAGGTCGTGCTGTCGAGGCTGCGCCTGCTCGCACTCGTGCGCGAGGTCAAGGAAAAGGGCGGGCGTATCTGCGGCATCAGCGCGCCTTCGCGCGCCTCGACGCTGATCAATTACGTGGGTCTCGACGAGGCGATTATCGATTACGTCTGCGAGGTCGAGGGTTCGCTCAAGATCGGAAAGTGCATGCCGGGAACGCTGATCCCGGTGGTCGAGGAGGGCCGGTTGTTCGCCGAGCAGCCGGATTGCGCCATCATCTTCTCCTGGCACATCGCCGAGGAGCTTGCCGCAAAACTCCGACAGAAGGGCTATCGCGGACAGCTGGTGACCCCGCTGCCGGTGCCGCGCGCACTCTGACGACCAAAGCGACCCGCGGCGACGCGATCAGCCCTTTTTCGCGATCCGGAAGTCTTCGAGCTTCTTGCCCGCCTTCAGCGCCGCGCGCAGCCAGCGCGGCTGCAATCCGCGCCCGGTCCAGGTCTCGGAGCGGTTCTCGGGATTGCGGTACTTCGGGGGGACTTTGCGGCCGGCGCGCGCGCCCCTGCGCTTGACGTTCTTTGATCCCGGGGGGCGGCCGCGCCGAGGCTTGTCCTCGGCCTCGCCGAAATGCTGCAATCGTTTGAGTCGACGTTCCAGTTCGCGCCGTTCGCGCTGAACCCGGCCTGCCAGCATGGCGTTGACGCGATCGCGCAGCGCCAGCAGCTCGTCGACGGTTAGCTTACCCAGATTGATGGCTTTCATAACTTTCTCCGCAACAATTACGTGACAGAGCGGCTATTCTCTATCCGCGGCCCCAACAGATTCACAAGTCACTCGCGGTTGTATGAAGTCTCGCACATCGCCGCATATCCTGCACCTTGATACTGCACCGGTTGCGGCTACGCCATCTATCACAACCTGGGATTTGCGAAACCCGTCATTTGCTGCGTCGAGGGCGAAGGCAGGCCCAGGTGCTGCGCATTGATCTTGCGCAATGCGCCGTGCCGGCCGGTTACGACGCTCATAACAACCGGCCTATAATTGGATTAAATGCGGGGAGCAGCCATGAACGTCCAGAATGTATGGAACCCGGAGAGCGGCCCGGCCATGCGCGCGCGCATGGCCATGTACACCGACAACGCGTTGAAAATCGGCCTGTTCGGCGCGAACTGCTCGTCCGGCCGCTGCGTCACCACCGTGCCGGAACGCTGGAGCGGAAGCTGGGAGGACAACCTTGCGCTCGCGCGCATGGCGGACGAGGCCGGGATCGAGTTCATGCTGCCGGTGGGTCGCTGGAAGGGCTACGGCGGCGACACCGACTACATGGGCACGACGCTCGAGACCATCACCTGGGCGACCGGGCTGCTCGCCTCCACCAAGCGACTGGTCGCCTTCGGCACGGTGCATGCGCCGCTGTTCCACCCGATCATCGCCGCCAAACAGTTCGTCACCGCGGATCAGGTGAGCGAGGGCCGCTTCGGGCTCAATATTGTGGTCGGCTGGAACGAGGACGAATTCCAGATGTTCGGCGTCACCCAGCGCGAACACGAACAACGTTACGAATACGCGCAGGAATGGATCGACGCGGTGAAGATGGCCTGGGGGCCGGGCGAGGACCTGGAATTCAACGGAAAATACATCAAGCTCAGGAAGGTGCGCGCCAAGCCCAAGCCCTACGGCGGCACCCGGCCGCTGATCATGAACGCCGGGGCTTCGCCGACCGGCCGTGCGTTCGCGATCCGCAATTGCGATGCCTTCTTCACCCAGGCCTCGCGCACCTCCATGGCGGAGACCGCCGAACGGGTGAAGGCGGCCAAGGACGAGGCGCGCGCGCAGGGGCGCGAGCTCGACGTCTATGCGGTCGGTGTCGTCACCTGCCGGCCGACCC
>Ga0209172_10007193_pt1 | contig 11697 bp, 20 predicted proteins | sample LarsenN4metaG_FD_184113 | JGI IMG/M metagenome (GOLD analysis project Ga0209172, IMG submission 184113) | Hot spring sediment bacterial and archeal communities from British Columbia, Canada, to study Microbial Dark Matter (Phase II) - Larsen... ... | reverse complement strand
GTGGGCTGCGGCCGGGACGCGTGGGCTGCGGCCGGGACGCGTGGGCTGCGGCCGGGACGCGTGGGCTGCGGCCGGGACGCGTGGGCTGCGGCCGGGACGCGTGGGCTGCAACCGTAAACGCGCAGGCTGTGAGTATCCCAAGCTGAGTAAGCCCGGAGACTTTTAATAAGTAGACTAGAGAACAGCAATGAAATGCCTGCACCTCAATTGTAGGCTCGATGCGTGGACTAAAGGCGAGCTACGCAGTCATTGGTGTCTCGAGCATGCCTGGCGCTACGTACGGGGCGATATCGTCCCAAATGACGCGCAACGGGCACGGCTCGAACAATTCACAGATGCACTACGCGCGCCCGTAGGCATCCACTTCCCACTCGAATTCATAGAACACCGCCGACGACGCGAACTACGCGTGGCACCGTGGGGCAGCCGCGTCAACATCTGCTACGACTGCATCAAGCCAATCGTCAGCGGCCGAAAATACTGCGGACGATGCCGCATTCGGCACGGACTCAACGACGACGAGTCCGAACCACTGATTCAGTGTGACAATTGGGGCAAGAGCCGCCCAGGTCGCTACCTAAACAGCGAGTGTATGCAGCGACTCCCTGCCCGAATCACTAAACAACCGAGCAACAGCGCGTTCCGATACTGCCCACCATGCTTTTTGAAACTCGACCGCATGGGGGCGGGGTGGCGTAAACGTGAAGGCTTTGATTGGTAAGGGGCTTCTCTATTTTGCCCCTGAACGACATTATTTATTCCATCGCGTATTTGTTTCCCCCCACACCCCCAATAAAACTAGTTTTAAGGAAGAAAAGAGAAGAGCCGCTCAAATCAAAGTACTTAGCTTTTTCACGCTCTCAGAGATTATGTCACATGCCTGCTAAATCACCAAGTCACTTAGTCACCGAGTCACTTTGTCACTTCGCTCGTAAGGCACTTCGCCGCCGTTAGCACCCAACACACTGAGCGCCCAAGAAGCCGAGTTGATAAGACGTCTACCCTGCAAAATGCTAGCGGTCCTCATCGCCCTTGGCAAGGCTATTAGAGAAACAGCCACTATATTGGGCGCGGACCGCTCGCGCTCCCTGAACACGCAAAACCGGAATAACTATGTCACTGATCAACACACTCGAGATCGTCCGCGGTGTCCGCGAGCTCCTGAGTGACCAAGTTCATTGGTGCAAAGGCAGCCGGCAGGTCGGCGACAGTTTTTGTCTCGTAGGCGCCTACGCTTTTATTCGTTATGGCACCGCGATACCCGACGAGCAACCGGATATGCCAATTTCCACCCTACAGCTGCACAGAGAAGCTAACGAAGCATTCGGGCTGACGTCTGCGGTCGTGATCAACGACGACCCAAACACGACGCACGCGGACATCATCAAACTCCTTAACATCCGTATCGCAAAATTGGAGGCACACCATGACCCCCGAGCGACGTCCATTTCTATAACGCCGCAGCCTTACCTCACAAACTCATCTCACGGAGTAATTTCATGCTCACTAAACAAGAAATCTTCGACCGCTCCACCGTGTTCCTGCTGAAACAAGGTAAAGCTGCCAAAGACCCGGTCGGAAATAGGTGCTTTTACCGACACCCCGACAACCCCGACATTCGCTGCGCCGTGGGCTGCCTCATTCCGGACCATCTCTACAGACCAGAGATGGACGGCGCCGGAGCCGTCGGCGCCGTCCTTGATGTGATGACGCTCTTCGATAACTTTCCCGAAGAGATGAAAAGCGCCGGCTTCGACAAAGAGCAGCACTTGATGCTGCTCATGTCCTTACAAAACGCCCACGACGGCGTACTAGGCACATCCGAAGATATTGAGCAGTGGCTAGAAGAACTCAAAATAATCGCCAACAAGCACGATCTCAATGCCGACATCCTCGCCACCGCACAACTGAGTAACTGAGTCACTATGGTACACGGAAGACTCAAGTTACCAAGTACCAAGGACATAATCTTGCGCCCCGGCGCGCGCAAGCTTGATATCCATGCCATTCGTTACTAAACATGAACAAGCAAAACAAGCAACTTACTGATCCCGAGTACCTTGAACGCTGGGCAGCGGCGTACACACTAGCAAAATCAATCCCAAACGACGACCGATTTGACATGCAGAATTGGGCAAAGAAGAACCATATCAGCAAGTGCGGCACAGCAGCATGCCTCGCTGGCCACGCGATACTTCATTCGTGGTTCATTGAGCGCGGCTTTAAGCTCAGACAGAAGAACATTATTTTAGACTCTGACGATAACCCCGTCAGCATCCATCTTTTCAGTTGGGGCGAAGACAATGATGCCAAATTCTGGGGAATAAATTCGCTGAATGATTGTCCATTTGACCCAAACTACTGTGCAGAAATATTAGAAATTGACCCGAAGGACTTCGATTCGTACGACATCAATCTCACTCCACAAGGAGTTGCAAAAGTCGTCTACTGCTGGATGCTGCTGCATTGGCCTCGACATGAAGTTGACACCGCCATCGCAGCCAGCACCGTCTGCTACAGCGCAGATGAGATTCATAAAAACGCCCCGTGGAACCAGGAATAGCCCGTGTCATACGCCGAACAAGCAACTCGCAATGCTCACCGCTGACCACGTCGGGGCGTTCTATTTCCAATCGGCGTTCGGCATTGGCTCGAAGCTGCCGCACTCTGCTCATTTCAGTTACGTCTATTGTTGCCTCTAGTACGAGTACGGGCTTGCCTCACCATGGGCAGGCTAGATAACATCCTCACTAACACAAGCGAAAAATGGACAATTTACAAGCCGCGGCCGATGAGATCGAAAATCTTCGGTCCCGATTACGCAAAGCCGAGCAGCAGATAGACGGCTTAGACGCCGTACTGCGTCGAATACGCGAGGCAGAGGAACGGGCGAGAGTGGTCGGAAACAGATTGCAAGTGTGCGTTGATCTCGTACGCGCTCAAGCCGAGGACGCAGGGCTGTGGTTCCAAGCCACGACGGCGGCAGAGGCCTACTTGCAACAGGCGATTCGCAACCTGCACACGGCGATAGAAGCACGAGGAATAGAGACGCACCCTGGCAGACCCCCGTCCCCCGGAATCGAAAAGGGTATCTAACGATGCCAACCGAGCCGGAACGGCGTAACCACGGCCCTCGCCCTCTGGCTTCAGTAAAAATCTGTCACTAAGGTAACCCATGCGTACAAAAATTCTAGCCGGCCTTCTTCTAGTCGTTGTCGGAGCACTGCTATTGTTTCAACTGCTACACGCTCCAAAGCAGGAAGAGGAGTGCAAGCTGCCCAAATGCATGATCATTCGCTACTGGCTACCTGAGCAGAAGCAACCCGCTTACAAGAAACCCGCTTACAAGAAACCCGAGTGGAACATATGAACGCCAAATCAAAACCTCAATTTGAGCTCGGTTCGTTACATGACATCGTCTCACGCGGCCCCTATATTCGCGGGTCGAAAGAGTGGGTCGCTCGCGAACGCGCCCGACAAATTCTGGGCGCCGCGTGTATCTCAATCTATGAGATACCGCCCAAGCAAGCCTATGGTGAGCCAGACGCCCACAAGCAACAGATTGACACCTCCAAGTACCGCGATATAGTACGAGCGCAACTTCGAGAGCGCAGGATAATTCCTTAATGAGCAATTTCATTCGTCACCCTGATGTGCAACGAGCGCTCATCTTCGCACGCAACGCCCACGCTACCCAAAAGCGAAAGTATACGGGCGAATCATATGTGAACCACTGCGTCGCAGTAGCTAGCCTCGTCGGTGAATCGAAGCACGCGTCGGTCGGCACGCTCCAGGCCGCACTACTACATGACACGGTCGAAGACACGAACACTACATTGACTCAAGTGGAGACCGTGTTCGGTAGATATGTAGCCAAACTTGTAAGGGCATTAACCAACTCTACCAAGGTACCAGCCGGGAATCGCACGATTCAAAAAGCATTCGAGGCCGGCCGGCTGGCAGAATCATGCGACGAAGTACATACAATTAAACTTGCCGACCTCATCGACAATACATCATCAATCGTAACTCACGATCCTAGGTTCGCAGTTACGTATCTCACTGAGAAACAATTTCTTGTTGAACACTGTCTGCTGAAAGGCGATCCGCTTCTGCGTCGCCTCGCGCAACACGCCCTGCTCGAGGGATTCGAGCGCTTACGACATGCCGGATGGACGAGAGCAACATGACACCCAAACTGAAGGATAAATGGACCGCGGCGCTTCGCAGCGGCAAATACCCACAAGGCTTCGGCCAGCTATCGTTTAAGGACGGCAGCGAGGAGCAATTTGTGTATTGCTGTCTCGGCGTACTCCACGAAGTTGCCGGCGGCAAATGGATTACAAATGGCCCCCGGTCCAACGGCGAAATTGCCCAAGCGATTGAGTACGAAAACGAATACGGCTTGGACTTACCGAGTAATAGAGAAGACATCTTGCCCAAAATCTTACTCGACGAGTATGGTCTGACGGAAAAGGACCAAGATAAGCTCGTCCAACTAAATGACATCGAAAGACTTGACTTCAAACAAATTGCCGACTGGATCGACGAGCACATTGGCAAGGAAACCGCGTCGTAATAAACTCCTACACTGTAGGCGGCGGGAGCTCGGACAGTACACCGACTACAATCATTACCGAGAAGATATATCAAGCTTACGCACAATTCTGGAAATGTGGCGTAGCGGATTATTTATCCACCATACGCGCTAGGGTGATACACCGACATGTATATCGACCCGAGCCTCTACCCCACCGATAAAAACAACAAGAGGCGCTATGTTCACCAAAACTCGCATCATTCTTTTTATCGCGGAGATCGCGGCCGTTGCCATACTACGCGCGATTTTCATGCTCAGGCGCGACCGCGCACTACCACACGGCAGCAAAGTTTCAACAATCCGCGGCCGACCAGTCTTCAACCGGCTACTGTCATTCACGAATAAACCAAAACCTTTTGGTATCGAAGGCTGGACGCCCCAGCCACCTCAACGTAAAATGCCCCTTACTCCGGATAACCCGCCGGACGTATAACAACTCCAAGGCAAGACACGGATGCTCCTCCATTTTCTGAAGGCAACCGATGGGACGCCTCTCACGAAATCTTTCACTAAGAACGCACAAGGACAATACGAAAAAACCTCCTACCCGGATCACCTATACGAAGTCGATTCAGTTGCAGTTGAAGTCAATACAATCGAAGAATTTCACGCCGCACTAACAACCGCGGCGTCGTTCAACCAAGCCCTGCAGAAGGGCGAACTCGATACCGAGCTACACGGCGAGTCGCGCGCTAATCACACGCTCACAGACAAGCCCACAAAGTGGGTACTGTTCGACATCGATGGTTTGCCCGCCATCAAGACAGTCGAAGAGTTTGTCTACAAAATTCTTCCCGAACCGTTTCACGATGTTTCGTACATCGTGCAATACTCGAGTTCGAGCGGCATCATCGATAAAGGTCTGTCGGCACACATCTTCTTCATCTTGAAAAACGAAGTATCGCCACATGACCTAAAGAATTGGCTGCGAATGATTAATCTCGAAAATCCCATTCTCGAGTCTGCATTGGAGTTGCAAAACGGGAATCACTCTGCGCTACGCTGGCCTCTCGATGTTACTGTAGCCGGCAACGACAAGTACATTTATATTGCTCCGCCTATCTGCACGAATTTCGAAGACCCCCTTGCCGGCAGAAGAATTCAACTCGTTAGTAAAGCGCATAACGAGGTTGACTTCGTTTTCTCACATCCTGGCCGAGAAGGCATACGACAGCGAGAACGGGCAAAAATCCAAGCGCTCCGTGATAATAAGCAGCTCCCAAAACTTTCCCTACGAACTTCATCTGCTGGAGGTTTCGACGTCCTCCTTGACGCCGACCCTGTTGAAGTAACCGAGTGGTGGTTTTCGAACGGGTTCTTTCACCTAAACATCAACGGCGGCGATTCCGGCGCCTATTGGGTTAATCCCAAAAACCCAAAATATATTCATTCGTTCAAAGACGAACCATCGCGCATTTTACGCAAGGTGGCGCCGGCATTCTGGGACGAGATCAAAGACCAGTGCTCGCCCGAAGAGATGCTCGTTTTCCGCGACAAGGTTACCGACCAGTTCTATTGCGGCAAGTACGACCCGATCGAGGACGAATACCAAGAGCTCTACCAGATCAAGCGCACCAATCTGAAAGACTGGTGCGATGCCGAATTTTCGGCCGCGGTCCCTGACCCAATCCCGCAGTACACCTTGTCATTCGACCCAACGGAGACTTACACCGTCGACCGAGCAGGTAAACGCGTTAACCTGTTCCAAAAGACCGAGTACATGACGCTCGAACCAGATAAATTTGCCAGGATCCCACCGACAATTGACAAGATTATCAGCCACGTGGTGAACTATGACGAAAAAACAAAAACCTGGCTTCTCAACTGGCTGGCATTTATCTTTACTCGGAGAACTAAATCACGTGTCGCAGTGGTGCTCCACGGAACGAAGGGAACTGGCAAAGGAGTGTTGTTTAACGAGATCATCAAACCACTTTTCGGCAATGACACCTGCCAAGAGGTTCAACAAAACGAAATCCTCCAAGATCGTTTCAATGAATACCTGGGACGAACGCTGTTCGTAATGCTCGATGAGTCAGAAGCCGATGAAAATTTCCGTAACCGCCTGTTCCACTGGATCACCGAACCCAGCATTCGCCTCCGCGTCGCATACGCCGGAGGAAAACTCATCCAGAGCCATACTAACTTCATTCTTGCTTCCAATAAGCCTGACGCAGCGCCTATCGAAGCCAATGACCGACGATTCACTGTTGCTCCTCGACAGCTTTCTAAAATCGACCTCCCCCAAGAAGAATTCGACCTAATCCCAGAAGAGCTATCAGAGTTCGCGCGTTTCTTATTGGCCTATGATGTCAATGAAGTGATGGCTTCTACCCCGCTCGAGAACGAAGCGAAGGCCGAAATGCGAGAGGCCGCGCGGGACTCTATCGACACATTCATTGAGGCCCTGATTCAAGGCGACTTTCATTACTTCGTCCGCATGCTCGACACGTCCGGTGTCGACACAAGCTACGGCGCTGAGGCGGCGATCAAACGATGGGCAAAGAACGTGAACGTCGGCCGACCAACCCCCGTTACGCTCGCTGAAATGCAGGCGGTATATCGAATGCTCTCCGGTAACATTCAGCCAGCATCGAAGTTTTCTGTCATGTTGCGCAAACGCGGCGTGCAAAAGCCCGAGGATATGATCGTTGACGACAAGATGACATTAGCAATCAAAGTCAATTGGGTCGGCTCCGCCGCAATTCTCAACGGATACAAACACTTGATCGGGAGCGTAAAGGCCCAAGCCCTCGATCCAATCGACCGCGCAGTTGTATCTATGGGCCGATAATAAGAAACTATCATGGAAGTAGATAACCTACTAGACGAAGCCCGCGCTGAGATCGACTCTCTTGCCGAAAGTCTTAAAAAAACTAGCTATATTGAATTTCTCGAAGAGCTTCGAAACTACATCACGATGTGCCTCGAAGCCGCCGTCGACGAGCTCCCCGACTACGACGAGGAAGACGAGGACGAGGAGTAGCACGTGGGCGGGCCGAAGAAGCGCAAGCCCGAGGGCGAAGACATCAATTGGCTAGTATCCGAGATCGGCTATCCGCTCCCAACCTGGGTCGAGAAGGAACTCTACGCTCGCGAGTTCGCTGATGATAATCGCCAAGTCACTGCGTCACTGCTCATCAACATGCTGAGTAACTTAGGAACGAAGATTAACAAAGCGCTTGCTATCGAGGCCGGCGATTTCGAGTCAATCAATTTCAAGTACTGGCGGAAACTCAGCGACAAAGCGACGAAGATGAAGCCGACAAGGCTGCGCGCGACGCTGTATGAGCATCCGGACTACGACAAGGTCTGGCTACACGTGGAGGAGATATGATCGTCCGCAAAGGACTGGTCAAACGCACCCGCGTCAACAAGCATGTCATCGCGGCTAACTTGAAACACGGCACCGATGATCCTCCGATCGCGGTGCAGATCAGCAAGGACCCGATCCGCGCTCGCGGGGTCGAGATCCGCGGCCCGAGTAAATTCATCTATGCACCGGAGGATCCGCTTTCATGCGGCGCAAGACTATGGATCGAGGCCCGGGCGAAGGCACAACTTCAGTGACGAAATCAGGATGAGCGGGCCGATCAAATCAACATCGTGGTCACGGCTCGAGGTCTTCGAGAAGTGCCCGTACCGAGCGTATCTTCAATTCGTCGAGAAACGCGACGATCACGTCAACGTTGCCGAACAGGAGAAGCGCAACGACGCCCGTAAGCGCGGAATCAAGGTCCACGAGGACGCCGAGAAGTTCGTCCGCGGCGAAATCGACGAACTCCCGAAAGAGCTCAAGAAATCCGCGCGCATTTTTGAAAAAACGCGCCAACTCATGAAGACCAACCCTGAGCGCGTGCTCCTAGAAGAGAATTGGGGCTTCACCGCCGATTGGCAGACGTGCACCTGGGACGACTGGGACAACTGCTGGCTGCGCATGCAGGCTGACCGCTACGTCTGGATCGATCCTGAGCAGACCGCGGCGGAACTCACCGACTATAAGACTGGAAAGAAGGAAGGCAACGAGGTCAAGCACAACCAACAAGGCCAGCTGATGGTTATCGGCTCCTTCATGCGGTTCCCGTCGCTACAGGTCTGCAGGGTACAGTTCGAGTACGTCGACCACGGCAAACGCTCTTTGCCCAAGACCTACTCACGCGAGCAGGCGATGGCATTTCTACCAAGTTTCGATCGGCGCCTCAAGGCGATGACGAACGCGACAACGTTCCCGCCGAAGCCAAACCGAATCAACTGCGCCTGGTGCCCGTTTGGCCCGAGCCGAGGAGACAAGAGCTGTGAGTACGGAGTCGAGGTCTAAAAGCAGGACTGGCGTAAGCGGAATCATAAATGCCGCGAATCTCGTTCACTATGCCGACATAGGTGACGAGCCTGAGCGTCGCAATATGACAGAAGTCGAAGGCTGGCACTTCTGCGGCCCGACGCTGCGCGACGGCCGCCCCGTCCCGGCAGACGGTGTGTGGCTAGAGCACACCGGCCCGCTCGTCGTGTACCTGTCCGGCCTGCATCTCAGCGAGCGGATCATCGACGCGCTAGCCTATGCCCCCGGCGCGACACTGTGCCGCGTCACGGGCAGCGGAACGATGCTCGACGACGGCGATAAGATGGTCTGCTCGCGCCGACGGATCGACTGGCGCATCGATGCCGAGTCCATACTGCGCGCGTTTGCGAGGCGCTGCGCGCTCGACGTGGTCCATCTGTGGGACGCGCCGCCGGTCGTGCGTCAGTACCTGGAGACGGGAGACGAGTCGATCAGGTCGATGGCCTGGACTGCGGCCGATGATACGGCGGCCAAGGGTATGGCCGGCGATGCGGCCCGGAGTGCGGCGGCCTGGTGCGCAGCCCGGGATGCAATCTGGTCTGCGACCAGGCATGCAGCCTGGTATGCAGCTCAGGATGCGGCCCGGGCTACGGCCTGGTCTGCGGCCCGGGCTACGGCCTGGTCTGCGACGGGTGATGCGGTCAATGCGGCCTGGTCTGCGACCCGGTCTGCGGCCTGGTCTGCGGCCTGGTCTGCGGCCAAGGATGCGCAGGATCGGCTGCTCACCGAGACGGTGCTCGCGACGCGGTGACTGCGGCCAGGTCTGCGGCGCACCGCAAGCGTGCCGCGATGCGCGCAAGAAGGAGAGACAACATCAATGAGTACTACGACATCTATACAGCCCCGCACCCACCAGGGCACTGCCGCTACGCGGCTTGTGCGGTTTCTCGACCGCCGCAAGCCGACGATGAGCGAAGAGACCGAGATCGCGGGCTGGCACTTCTGCGGCCCGACGCTGCGCGACGGCCGCGCCATCCCACCTGATGGCGAGTGGCTAGAACACACCGGCCCACTGTACCAGTCCAGCCTGCACCTATGCGAACGGCCCCTAGACGCGCTGGCCTATGCCCCCGGCGCGACACTGTGCCGCGTCACGGGCGGCGGGACGATCATCCGACACGGGCGTCTGATCGTCTGCACACGTCGCCGGATCGAGTGGCGCATCGATGCCGAGTCCATACTGCGCGCGTTCGCCCGGCGGTGCGCGCTCGGCGTGGCCGATCTGTGGGACGCGCCGCCGGTCGTGCGCGAGTACCTAAAGACGGGGGACGAAGCGATCAGGCCGCAGGCCTGGGATGCGGCCCGGCCTGCGGCCTGGGATGCACCCCGGCCTGCGACCTGGTCTGCGGCCTGGGCTGCGGCCCGGGATGCGGCCCGAGACGCGGCCGATCACGCGGCCTGGTCTGCGGCCTGGCACACGGCCCAGGAGGCGGCCGACGGTGCGGCCCGGGATGCGGCCCGGGATGCGGCCCGGGATGCGGCCCGAGACGCGGCCGATCACGCGGCCTGGTCTGCGGCCTGGGATGCGGCCTGGGATGCGGCCGACGGTGGGGCATGGTCCTCGGCCGGCACTGTGGCCTGGTTCAGACCCACGGCCACGACGGCCTGGGACGCGGCCTGGGACGCGGCCTGGGACGCGGCCTGGTCCGCACAGGACTACATGCTCATGCTGGAGGCCGCCGGTCGTGCGGAGGCGTAGGCATAGGAGAGACCATGAGCCAAAAGACCGAGATCGCGGGCTGGCACTTCTGCGGCCCGACGCTGCGCGACGGCCGCCCCGTCCCGGCAGACGGTGTGTGGCTAGAGCACACCGGCCCGCTCGTCGTGTACCTGTCCGGCCTGCATCTCAGCGAGCGGATCATCGACGCGCTAGCCTATGCCCCCGGCGCGACACTGTGCCGCGTCGTGGGCGGCGGAACAGTCATCCGCGACGACGATATACTAGTCTGCACACGTCGCCGGATCGAGTGGCGCATCGATGCCGAGTCCATACTGCGCGCGTTCGCCCGGCGCTGCGCGCTCGACGTGGTCCATCTGTGGGACGCGCCGCCGGTCGTGCGCGAGTACCTAGAGACGGGGGACGAAGCGATCAGGCTCGCGGCCTGGGATGCAGCCTGGTCTACGGTCCAGGATGCGGTCCAGGATGCGGTCCAGGATGCGGTCCAGTATGCGGCCAAGTCTGCGACCTGGTATGCGGCCTGGTATGCGGCCCCGGATGCGGCCAGAAACGCGGCCCAGGCCGCGGCCCAGGCCGCGACCAGAAACGCGACCAAGAATGCGGCCTGTAATGAGGCCCACGGTGCAGCCGTGAATGCGGCCTGGTCTGCGACCCGGTCTGCGCAGGATCAGCTGCTCACCGATATGGTGCTGGAGGCCGCCGGCCGTGCGGAGGAGTTAGCGTAGTGACGCGCGCGTCCGGAACCGTGCCCGGACTGTCTGGCTGACCGCGCGCTGGCTGACCGCGCGGCACCAAAGGAGGAGACACAACATGAGCCGTTTTGCGGTGACGCCGAGTCCATACTGCGCGCGTTTGCGCGGTGCTGCGCGCTCGACGTGATCCATCTATTGGACGCACCGCCAGTCGTGCACGAGTATCTCGAGACGGGCGACGAATCGATCAGGTCTGCGACCCAGGTCTGCGGCCTGGTCTGCGGCCCTGGAGGTGGCCGCGAACGCGGACGATGGCATGACCCAAAACGCGGCCCGGGATGCGGCCCGGGATGCGGCCCGGCGGGCCTGTGAGCGCCTGGGACGCGGC
>Ga0209172_10007190_pt1 | contig 11705 bp, 8 predicted proteins | sample LarsenN4metaG_FD_184113 | JGI IMG/M metagenome (GOLD analysis project Ga0209172, IMG submission 184113) | Hot spring sediment bacterial and archeal communities from British Columbia, Canada, to study Microbial Dark Matter (Phase II) - Larsen... ... | reverse complement strand
CGGCTACGGCGCGCTCGCGGTGATGGCGGCCAAGGAAGCGGTGAACCGCTCGTTCGAGTCGGGCCTGTCCGACGGCGTGTGGTACGAGCGGCGGCTGTTCCACGCGCTGTTCGGCACGGCCGACCAGCGCGAGGGCATGGGCGCGTTCGTCGAGAAGCGGGCGCCGAGGTTCAACGTGCGCCGCGGCTGAACGCGCGCGGCTACGGCTGCAGCCAGCGCGCGCCGGCCGCGTCGAACGCGGCGCGGCGGTGGCCCTCGGCGTGCAGCTCGAGCCAGTCGATCGACTCCACGTGCGCCGTGAGGACGCCGAAGTGGTGGCGCGACGCCCGATCGGGCGCCGGCAGCGGGCCGTCGATCGTGCTGCCCGGCGGCAGCGGCGACAGATAGTCCTGCGCCGCCGGCGACAGCTTGAGGCGCGCCCAGCGCGACGCGACGTCGAGCCCGTCGGTGTGCAGCTCGAAGCGTGCGCGCAGGCGCAACTGCCAACCGAGCGCGGCCGACCACGCCACGAGCGTGCCGCGCGGTTGCGCGGCGAGCTGCTGCGCCTTGCCGGCGCGCGAGTCGGTGTAGATCACCAGGCGACGCCTTGGCGCATCCACGTCGCGCAGCACCACCGTGCGCGCGTCGGCCAGGCCGTCGGCGGCCGTGGTGGCGAGCACCGGCGTGCGCCACGCGTGGTCGCGCTCGCGCACCGCGCGCGCGAGCTCGCGCCACAGCGCAGCCTCGATCGCATCGAGCGACTGCAGCCGCGCGGCCATCGGCGGCTCCGTCGTCAGCCCTCGCGCCGCAGCGCCGGGAACAGGATCACGTCGCGGATGCTCGGCGCGTCGGTCAGCAGCATGACCAGCCGGTCGATGCCGATGCCGCAGCCGCCGGCCGGCGGCATGCCGTACTCCAGCGCGCGCACGAAGTCGGCGTCGTAGTACATCGCCTCCTCGTCGCCGGCGTCCTTGTGGGCCGCCTGCGCGAGAAAGCGCGCGGCCTGGTCCTCGGCGTCGTTGAGCTCGCTGAAGCCGTTGGCCACCTCGCGGCCGGCGATGTAGAGCTCGAAGCGCTCGGTGCGCGTGGGGTCGGCGTCGGAGGCGCGCGCCAGCGGGCTCACCTCCACCGGATGGTCGACGATGAAGGTCGGCTCCCACAGCTGGTGCTCCACCTTCTCCTCGAACAGGCCGAACTGCAGCTCGGCGAGCGACCAGTGCGCAGGCGGCTCCTCGCCGAGCTTCTTCAGCTCGGCGCGCAGGAAGGCCGCGTCGTCGATGCGCCCGGCGCCGACCTCGGGCACGAAGCGCACGATCGCGTCGCGGATCGACAGCCGGCGAAACGGCGACTCCATGTCGATCTCGCGGCCCTGGTAGTCGAGCTTCGCCGTGCCCGCGGCCTGCCGCGCCGCGTGGCGGATGACCTGCTCGGTGTACGCCATCACGTCGTGGTAGTTCCAGTACGCCGCGTAGAACTCCATCATCGTGAACTCGGGGTTGTGCCGGACCGAGATGCCTTCGTTGCGGAAGTTGCGGTTGATCTCGAACACGCGCTCGAAGCCGCCCACCAGCAGGCGCTTCAAGTACAACTCTGGCGCGATGCGCAGGAACATCTCTTGATCCAGCGCATTGTGGTGGGTCACGAAGGGCTTGGCGTTCGCGCCGCCGGGGATGGGATGCAGCATCGGCGTCTCGACCTCGAGAAAGCCGTGCTCGACCATGAAGTTGCGGATCGAGGCCACCGCCTTGCTGCGCGCGATGAAGCGCGCGCGCGCGTGCTCGTCGGTCATCAGGTCGACGTAGCGCTGACGGTACTTCTGCTCCTGGTCGGTCATGCCGTGGAACTTGTCCGGCAGCGGCCGCAGGCTCTTGGTCAGCAGCCGCAAGGACGCGACCTGGACCGTCAGCTCGCCCGTCTTCGTGCGGAACAAGGTGCCCTCGGCGCCGACGATGTCGCCCAGGTCCCAGTGCTTGAAGCCTTCGTAGGCGTGCTCGCCGATGCCGTCGACGCTCACGCGCAGCTGCAGCCGGCCGGTGGCGTCCTGCAGGGTCGCGAACGCGGCCTTGCCCATCACGCGCTTGAGCATCATGCGCCCGGCCACCGCGACCGCGATGCGCTGCGGCTCCAGTTCCTCGTTCGGCACCTGCCCGTAGCGATGCTGCAGGTCCGCCGTCGCATGCCGCGGCTTGAAGTCGTTGGGAAACACCGCGACCCCGGCCGCCTTCGCCTTCTCGCGCAACGCCGCCAGCTTGTCGCGCCGCTCGGCGATGAGCTTGTTGTCGTCGTCGGGGAGGGCGGTGTCGTGGAGGGGGGAGGGGGGCATCGCGGGCTCGGGGGTGGACGGCGGATTTTAGGTGGTGGCTGCGGGTCGGACGGTGCGTCGCAGGCACTCGAGCATCCGCGCCGCGAGAGCGCCGCGGTCATACCTCCCGGCGGCGACGAGAGCCGACGCACGCAGGCGCGAGCGCAGGGCATCGTCAGCACGCAGCGCGAGGAGGCCGTCGACCAGTTGGCCGGTGTTCTCGGGCTCGAACACGATGCCGGCCCCCTCGCTCTCGACGATCGCTGCCGACTCGCCTGCGACGCCATGCAGCACCGGGATGCCCATGCCCATGCATTCGAAAAGCTTGCTCGGGATCACGGTGGTGAACAAGTCGGTGCGCTTCAAGTGGATGATCGACACGTCCAGCAGCGACCAGTAGCGCGCGACCGCCTCCTTCGGTACGGTGTCGACGAAGACCACGTTGTCGAGCTCGAGACGGGCGGCCTCGGCCTGCAGCGCCGGTTTTCGGGCGCCATCGCCGAGCAGTAGCAATCGGAACGTCTCGCCACCCTGACGGCGTCGCAGTTCAGCCATTGCCGCGAGCAGTGTCTCGAGGGCGTGCGCCATGCCGTGCGTGCCGATGTACCCGGCGACGAAGCAGCCCTGCAACCCAAGCTCGCGCTCGAGTTCCTGATCCTTGGGCTGCGGCGAGAAGCGCGAGATGTCGACGCCATTGGTCACGACCTCGATCTTCTCGGCCGGGATACCGCGGCGTACGAGCGTGTCCTTGAACGACCGGGTCACAGACACGATGAGGGCCGCGCGGCGATAGAGGAACAGTTCGAGCTTCTCGAGCCAGCGGATCGCGGCCGAGTCCTGCATCGCGCCGACGGCCTTGATCGACTCGGGCCACAGGTCGCGCAACTCGAAGACGAAAGGCACTGCTTTCAGTGCGCCGATGACCCATCCGGCGACCGCCGTGAAGAACTGGGGCGACGTGGCCACGACGATGTCGACGCGACGGACGAACAGGCTTGCGACGATCGCCGCGAACATGAAGCTGAGGTAGTCGAGGACTCGCTTGGCGAAGCCCTCGTTCGACGTGATGTAGCTCCACACCCGGATCACCCGGATGCCATCGATGACCTCGCGCTGCCAGAGTCGATTGCGGTAGCCGTCGAATACCCGACCCTTGGGGAAGTTCGGGGCGCACGTGACGACCGTCACCGTCTCGCCGGATGCGACCCACTGTCGGCAGTGTTCGTGCGTGCGGCTGGCCGGTGCATTGACCTCCGGCGGGAAGTTGTCGGTCAGGAAGAGGATGTGCACGGGTCGTTCCACGAAAAGCGCACGGCCGATCGGCCGTCGAGCAGCCGGACTTCAAGCGTTGCGGCATCCGCAAGTCGCCCGAAGCGCAGCGCGTGTCGGGTGAGTGACGACTCGCCGTGGCCCGTCGTCACGTCGACTCGCGCGAGGCCGGTGTCGCCGATGACGTGCCAGGCCTGCGGGCCCGCGGGTGCGAGCGCGAGACCGGGTGCGAGATGGAACCGGGCGACGGCCGGCTCGCGAGGCGACGGGTCGACGGCATCGACCACGGTGACGCCCTTGGCATCGAAGTGCCACGACCGGTGGTGGCGGGGCGAGCCCGGCAGATGCGTGTACCCGTCGTGCGAGCCATGGATGCGCAGTCCGTCGAGCACCAGGGGCCCGGGACGCGCACGACGTCCCACGCGGAACCCGGCCCACACTTCGGACGAGTCGTGGTGGCCGATCTGCACGGTGCTGTGGGCTGCCGATCCGCGTTCGTACTGACGGCGCGGTCCGCTGCCGTACTCAGAAGTGCCTCGGTTGACGACCAACTGCCTTCCGCCGAGCGAGAGCTCGAAGCTCAGCGTATCGGCGTGCGCGTGCCCCGGCAGGTAGTCCGGGCCGATCGGGGCGGCGTCGATGAACGCCGTGGCGGGCCCGCAGCGGACGCGGAGATACCCGCTATCGGCCAGATGGCGAACACCCTCTGCGTCGTCGGACGCTGCCGAGATGCCCAGCGCTGCCGCATAGCGCTCGATCTCCTGAAAGGGGGGTGCGATGCCATCGGCACAGTCGTTGAAGCGAGGCAGCGTTCCGTCCGGGTGCCGCATGACACGACACCAGTCCAGCATGCGGCAGGCCGCGTTCCGAAGCGTGTCCATCACGTGGTGCCCCGCGGGATCCGAGGGGGGCCAAGCCGTGAACGCGTTGATCAGGTCCAGCACGTCTTCCAGCGCCAGCGCGTGGTACATCGGCGAGCGCTCGAAGTGGCCGCCGTCGCCAAGGACCTGCTCGGGCAATTCGCGCTCGATGATCCTTACCCCGGTCGCGTGCCACGCAGCGGCTTCCGGCCCGTCGAAGTGGCAACCGGCGAACGTCAGGGCCTTGGCGTTGGCGAACAGGTGGTTGCCCAGCAGATGCCACTCGAGCCGGTGAGCCAACCATCGCACCTGCACGGCGAGATGGTCATGCCAGGTGCGCGCGGCATCGGCGCCGGACCTGAACCACTTGATCCAGTTCACGATCCGCAGGCTCGTCGGGTATGGGGCCCAGCCGGTACCCGCCCCTGGTGGGTTCTGCTCGATCCAGCGCTGGACCAGCGCGCCGTGCCACTGCGACCGTGTGCTCGCGTCATGCGCGTTCAGGTCATCGAAGTAGTGGAGGTTGTAGCGCCACAGCAGGGGGACATCCGGGTGATCCCACCCGTCGCGCTGCAGGTCGCGTTCCTCGTCGAGAAACGCCATGCGCGTGGGCCCGGTCATCGACGGCGCGCGGCGAGGCGGCGTGACCCACGGACCCGACGGCGCGCGCAGAGGGGGCGCGGGCCGCAGGTCCGCGGCCGGGCGTGGCAGGTGCATGCGCAGCCGTCCGAGGACCTGCTCCGCCCGCAACCAGCGCACCGTGCGCCAAAGCCGGCTCAGTTCGGCAATGGCCAGCGGCATGGCATTGTCACGTCGCGACGATGCGGTCCAACAGGATCGCAATCCTCTCACCCGTTTTGCCGTCCCACAGCGGCGGGACGCCGCCGCTCTTCCACTGCCCGGCGAACAGGCGATCGAGCGTCGGCGCGAGGGCGGCAGGATCCGTGCCGATCAGTTCATTGGTGCCGATCGTCACCGTCTCGGGTCGCTCGGTAGTGTCGCGCAACGTGATGCACGGTACGCCCAGCACGGTAGTCTCTTCCGTGACACCACCGCTGTCGGTGATCACGCCCAACGCATGCCGCACGAGATAGTTGAACTCGAGGTACGGCTGCGGCTCGACAGCGACAAGGTGGGCCGGCCGGTGTGCGAGGGTCGCGAGGACCTTGGCTGTCCGAGGATGCACGGGAAAGATCACCGGAAGGCCGCGCGTGGCCTGGCCCACGGCCTCGAGCAGACGCGCGAACGCGGCTGAGGCGTCGACGTTGGCCGGGCGATGCAGCGTCATCACGAAGTAGCGACCCGGTTCCAGGCGCGCCGATGCCCAGAACGATGGCGGGCGCAGCCGATGCACATTGGCCAGCAAGGTGTCGATCATCGTGTTGCCCACGAAGTGGATCTGCTCGGCGCGCGCGCCGCTGCGCAGCAGGTTTTCGTTCGCGGTTTCGCTGGTCGTGAAGTACCAGTTTGAGATGGCGTCGGTGACCAGCCGATTGATCTCCTCGGGCATCCGCCAGTCGCCCGAGCGGATGCCGGCCTCCACGTGGGCCACGGGTACGTGCAGCTTCTGCGCCGCGATCGCGCAGGCCATGGTCGACGTGACGTCGCCGACCACGAGGCACATCGCGCTGCGTTGCTCATGCAACAGCTTCTCGTAGCCGATCATGATCGCGGCCGTCTGTTCCGCCTGCGTCCCGGAACCGACTTCCAGGTTGACGTGCGGCTGCGGAATGCCCAGCTGCTCGAAGAAGTCGCCCGACATGCGAGCGTCGTAGTGCTGACCGGTGTGCACGAGGCGGTAGCGCAGAGGGCTGCCCGAGGCTTGCCGCGCCTCGATCGCGCGAACGATCGGGGCGATCTTCATGAAGTTCGGCCGGGCGCCGGCGATGATGTCGATCAATGGATTGCGCGATTCGCTCACCGTAGGGACTCCTCGATCTCGATGCACACTCGTCCGACCTCGAGCAGTTCAGCAAGGGGAATCGGTGACGGACCTCCTGACTGCACGGCCTCGAGGAAGCGTGCCGCACAGGCTTTCTGCCCCTTGTCTTGTCGCCACAGGTTGAAGCTGCGAAAGCCGGGCCAACCGAACCCCGTGAGGCGCCGAAAGTTGTCGAGCTGCAGTACGCGGCCACCCGCGAAGACCTCGAGCCTCTCCTTAGGGAACGCCTTGTGACCGTTTGCGAAGTAGTGAACAGTCCCGGCGGAACCGTCGGCAAAGCCGAGGCTCACGGTCACCGTGTCCGCCGTCAAGGCCGACATCTTCACAGTCTTCACGGCGACGATGCGAGACCCGGCAAGAAACCTCAGCAAGTCGACGAAGTGGCAGCCCTCGCCAACGAATCTGCCACCACCGACCCGCCGGTCGAGGGTCCAATGATCCGACGGGACGGCGCCGGCATTCACGGTCATGACAAACGCCTTGGGACCGGGCACCTGGCCCAGAAGACTCTTGAGTCGCGTGGCTTGCGGCGCGAACCGCCGATTAAAGCCGACCATGAGAATCCGCTCCGGCGCTCCTTCAGCGGCATGAGCCACGCGCTCGAGTTGTTCGAGCGTAAGGGCGAGAGGCTTCTCTACAAACACGTGCTTGCCAGCGCGCAAGCACCGCACGACATACTCGGCGTGCGAGTCGTGTCGCGTGCACACGACGAGCGCATCTGTCGTTGTATCCCCCAGCAATCGAGCGACATCGGTGGTAGCCTCCTCGAAACCGAACTTGCGCGCGAGGTGAATGCAGCTCGCTCCACCAGCAGACGCAATGCCCGCGAGCCGCGCTCCTGCAGACTTGAACGCCGGTATCAGCACTGCACCGGCGTAGTTGCCGGCACCGATCACGCCGATCGCGGGCACGCCGCCGCCAGCGCGTGCACCAGCGGGCGAAGCTGGCGCGAGCGTGACCGAACTGTCCCTTGGCAACGGAGGCTCCGCGTGAGCACTCGCCTGCGAGTCGGCAAATCGAAGCACGATGCCAAGCGACGGCTCAGAGCCTGCAACAACGTCGTAGGCATGCTTGGCATCCTCGATTCCAAAGCGATGTGTGACGAGTGGTCGAGGATCGAGGCGGCCGTCGCACATCATGTCGAGGACGGCCTCGAAGTTGCGTTGCTCGGTCCAGCGGACGTAGCCCACTGGGTAGTCAATGCCGAGTTCCTCGTACGACGGGTCGTAGCGCCCTGGGCCGTAGGAGCAACTGACTTGGAACGTCAGCTCCTTCTCGTAGAAGTCCGCTCTGCTGAGCTCCAGACCGGTCACGCCAACCAGCACGATCCGGCCGCGCTTGCGGCACATCTGCGCAGCCTGATGCACCGGTTCACTGCTCTTCGTGCTGGCGGTGATGATCACCGCATCGACCCCGCGACCTCGCGAGAAGTCGTGGGCAGCGGCAACGACACTTGACCCTCCTGCGAGGTCCAAGACCTCTGCGCCGAGTCGCTTGGCCATCGCAAGGCGCCCACCATCAAAGTCGAGGCCGAGTACGCGACAGCCTTGCGCCCGGAGCAATTGCACGGTGACCAGCCCGATGAGGCCGAGACCCATCACGACGACAGTCTCGCCCAGAGTAGGTGCGGCAAGTCGAATGCCCTGCAACGCGATAGCACCAAGAACGGTGAATGCGGCAGACTCATCATCGACAAGGCCCGGCACCTTCGCACAGAGATTCACTGGCACTGACACGAACTCTGCATGGTGGCCGTTAGACGCAACTCTGTCGCCAATCGAGAAACCCGTGACCCCTTCACCCAGGCCAACCACAATGCCGACATTACAGTAGCCAAGCGGAAGAGGCTGGTCGAGCTTGTGACGAACGGCCTCAATCGTCGGAAGGAGCCCATCGGTGCGCACCTTGTCCAGCGCCATTCGTACCTTGTCCGGCTGTTGCCTCGCCTTCGCGATCAAGCCCGCGCGCCCGAACTCGACGAGCATTCGCTCGGTCCCGGCTGACACCAAAGTGCAAGTCGTGCGCACGAGGATCTGGCCTCGGCGCGCCGTTGGGGCTGGGACCTCGACGAGGTCTGTGGAGCCACTCCTAAGATCCTGAAGAACCTGCTTCATCGACGATCCATGAATCACTCAGGTGTGAAAGCTCGTGAGTCCCTAGACAATCGTCCAGAGTCTGATCCCGCACGATGTTGAAAGCCAGTCACGACGCGTCGTCGCGAAGTTGACAAAGTAGTCGACATCCAATAATGGCAAGCGGCTTAGAGTCAACTCACCGTGCAAGCCACGGATTGCGGCTTAGCCCGGCGTAGACAGCAAAAAGGCCAATCCATGAGATGCATGTTCCCGACGTCGTTGCGATATTCAACGTCAACGCGTAGATGATCCAGATGAGCAATCCTGCAGCGAACATCTGAGCAGGGTAGTGCTCAAACCTTGTGTATCTCTTCAAATGCCTGACAGAACTCAGAACGAGATGCACGAAGATCAGCGCCCAGATTGGAATAGAGAGTAGCCCGATGTCACTGCCTTGATTAACCAGGAACTGGTGAGGAACGCTGAACTCGTTGAACTCAGCGCTCCTGTTCGGTCCTACACCTAAGGGGAAAGTCTTGATCGTCTCCAGTCCGATCTGTACTGATCGCGCCCGCTCGACGGCGGATTGATCGCTGTCAAGGGCGAAGGTCGCATACTCAATCAGTGTCTCAAGACTCTCCGTGTCGGCCATCTTTGGTGCCCAGTGTGCAAACATTGCCAGTGTCGCAACGGCCGTGAGAGCGAGGAATCCCCGGACTTTGCATCCTATGGTCACAAGCACCAGAGAGAACACAGACGCAAAGATGACGCCGCGCGACCCAGTGATCCACGCATTCGCTGTCAGTAGGGCGAGAGCGACGGCGACTGATGAGATGTGGAAGAACGACCGCCCCCCGACCACGAGCGAGAGCAACAGGACAGGCACTGTGATCGCGATCAGTGATGCTGTATTGCTCGTGTTGCCAAAAGTCGCGTCGACATAGAGACTGTCTTGAGTCAAGTCTCGTCGAAAGAACACAGCTAATAGATTGTCTGGGACCCCAAACTCGATCAAGAAGATCGAGGACGCATACAGAAAACGAAGCACTAGACCGACCGCGAGCCAGGAAACAATGCGCAGGGCATCTGGAGGCGCGAGCCTGGCGACGCGACAAGCTGCATAGAGGAAGAGTGGGACAAGGTAGCCTTGGAACCAATCGACGATGCCAAGGGGCGACGTACTCGCAACTGCGCTAACGAAAGCTACAAGAAGGAGCCCGGCCAGGAGGACAAATATTGCATCAGCCTTCGTCCAAACGCATCGCCATTGTGAGGTCCGGCGGACAAGGATCAGGAAGGACGCCACGGCACAAACGACACCATTGGCCAGCCAGAATGGACGCCCATTCATGAAGCCCAGTGAGAACGCTGCGACAGCGAGAAGCGATAGATCACTGTGAGAGCTGGTTGGCACGGCCGGGCCTTCAGCGGCACTTGTCAAACGGCTGACGTCAGTGATCATGCTGCAGCCATCTCATCATCTGTCGACGTACATCCGCTGGTCTCTTGTCTCCGGTATCGGCCGCTACTGGTTCAAGGCAAGGCGGAGAGGATTTTGTCGACATGGCGTTCCCACGTGTATTGGGAGAGTGCAACTCGCCGTGCGGCCTGAGACATAGCACTCCGTACTTCTGGACGTCGCCTTAAGTATTCGAGTGCTTCGACGATCGAAGCGGCAGATCCTGGTTCTACGAGGACTGCAGTTTCTTCGCCGGATGGCTGGCTGTCGTGACATAGGTGATCGCCTGTTATTGCCGGATGCAGCACCTGGCCAATCTGGTCGAGATTCGAAGCGACGATTGGACGAGCCATGGCCATGTACTCGAAGAGCTTGGTGGGGCTGCCAAAGAAGCGGCTACCGTCACGTGGCGGTACGTGAGGGGAGCAGAAGATGTCGGCCATGGCCAGGTAGCCAGGCGCCTCGTGTTGCGGGACGAGGCCCGTCATGAAGACGTCTTGACGCTCGATCTCGCTCCGCAGCATGGTGCGAACGGCCTCGAAGCGCGCACCGTCGCCGACGAACGCGAATCGGAGTCGTGGTGCTGCTGGATTTGGTGCCTGAGCCAAGCACATCCTGGCAGCTTCTGCCAGCGTTTCGGCTCCATGCCAGAGTCCGAAAGTGCCGATGAACATGACGACGAGATCAGAGTCGGCGATTCCGAGCTTGCGACGCAGAGCGCGGCGGGCCTCGTCGTGTCGCTGCGGGTCGAAGAGTTCGGGGTCGATGCAGTTCGGATACCAGACGACGCGTTCGGGTTGGACGCCCCTGGCTACTAGCTCGTCGGCAAGAACCTCCGACACGGTGACGATGCGGTGAGCGTGGCGCAGGCAAGCGTCTTCCACGGATTGGGCAAGGGAAACGTACTTCAGCTTGTGGCCCCAGTTCTGCGATACCCACACCTCGGACCCGTTGTACTCGAGGACGAGCGGAATCCTGTGGCGCAGTGACAGTTCGACTCCGGCGAGGTTACCAAGTGTCAGTCGCTGATAGATGAACCCGAAGTCCTCGTGTCCAAGCAGTGCCGACGCGACTCGAATTGCGGGCTCGTTGAAGCGGAAGTGATTGACCTCCGGTGGAACCCCGTACTGACGTAGCGGAGGGATAAGCTGGATGCGTGCATCGGCGCGAATGAGGGGCGGGACTTCTGGCGCAACGATGACGCTGCGGGGGTTCCTGCGGAGAAGCTCGTTCGCTACGCCGGCCACATGGCCAATGGAGCCGCCCGCCTTTGCCCCAAGCATCAGATTTGTCTTGAGATAGAGCGCCTTGTTGGAGTTGATGCGTTCGTACTCGACGGGTGCCAGTCCGAGAAGCTCGGTGGCTCGTCGCCTCAGGCGCGTGACGGCGTGGCGTCCTGCAAGAGTTGCCGCAAGTGTGCCAACGGTGCCGAGCGCCGCCCGTACGCTCCCGACGGGGGCAATCGAATCGGTCGAGAGATCGTGAACCTCAATGCGATCAGCCTTGGAGAGCGAGGCGAGCGACAGCATCAACGGAAGGACTGCTCTCTCGGAAGGCTCCTGCACGACGACGCGCAGAACTTCGCCCGATGTCGATCGCAGCGTGCGCAGGATGCTCGGTACTGGCAAGAGGCGCAAGTTGCTCAGCGTGATGAACTGGCACGGCTGTTCGCCGTTCGCTGTTATGCGTAGTGTTGTGTCGCGCGACAGGGCATATGGGGACAAAACGATGTGCATGGGACTTCTGCCCGACGGACCGCGGGCCTTATGACTGTCAGTTCAGTGCCGATTAGTCGGAGGTTAGCAGGCTGTTGAACTAC
>Ga0209172_10007188_pt1 | contig 11708 bp, 9 predicted proteins | sample LarsenN4metaG_FD_184113 | JGI IMG/M metagenome (GOLD analysis project Ga0209172, IMG submission 184113) | Hot spring sediment bacterial and archeal communities from British Columbia, Canada, to study Microbial Dark Matter (Phase II) - Larsen... ... | reverse complement strand
CCGGTGCTCATCGCGATCACCTGCACCTGGCAGGCGCGCTCGAGGTAGTACAGGTCGTCGTAGGCCCAGTCGACGCGCGGGCCGCACACCACCACGCCGTGGTTGCCGAGGAAGGCGACGTCGGCGCCCTGCATGGCGCGCGCGATGCGTTCGCCCTCGGCCGCGGCGAGCGCCACGCCGTTGTAGTGCGGGTCCACGACGACGCGGCCGTGGAAGCGCATCGCGGTCTGCGACAGCGTGGTGTCGAGCGTGCGGTCGGCGGTCAGCGTCAGCGCGGTGGCGTGCGGCATGTGGGTGTGCAGCACCGCGGCCTGGCCGCACAGGCGGTGGATGGCGGCGTGGATGTGCATCGCGGTCGGCTCCACCGGGTGGCGGCCGGCGAGGCGCTCGCCCTGCGCGTCGACGAGCACGACGTCGTCGGCGCGCACCTCGCTCCACAGCAGCCCGCGCGGGTTGAGCAGGAAGCGGCCCGATCCGTCGGGCAGCTCCACGCTGAAGTGGTTGCACACGCCCTCGGCCAGGCCGTGGTGGGCGGCGGCGCGCAGCGCGAGCGCGAGGTCCTCGCGCAGGCGGGCCACGGGGGCGGAACGGAAGTCGGTGTCGTGCGGCATGGCCGCATTCTTGCGCAGCCGCCCGCGGGCCCGCCGGGCGCGCCACGATCCCCCGGGCTGCCACGGGTTGCGCGCGCCGGGCGCGGCGCCGAACATGGGCCGACCCGCTGCAACCGAACGAGGAGACGAGCCATGGATCACCGACCGCATCACCCCGCCGCCCGCCTGCGCCCGCACGCCCTTCGCTTGGCCGTGCTGCTGGCCTGCGCCGCCGCCTTCGGCGTGCAGGCCGATGAGGGCGACGAGACGATCGGCGTCGTCTCCTCCGTCACGCTGCCCGCGCAGGCCAAGGGCCAGCCGCCGTCGTGGGCCGGCAAGGCCTTCCGCCAGGGCGTGGTGACCGCCGCCAACCCGTACGCCGCCGAGGCCGGCGCGAAGATGCTGGAAGCCGGCGGCAACGCCATCGACGCCGCGGTGGCCATCGTCTACGCGCTGAACGTGGTCGAGCCGCAGTCGGCGGGCATCGGCGGCGGCGGCTTCATGATGATCCACCTGGCCGACGGCAACCGCACCTTCGCCATCGACACGCGCGAGAAGGCGCCGGCCGGCGCCACGCGCGACATGTTCGTCGGCGTGCCCAATCCCTCGCTGCAGGGCGTGGCGGTGGGCGTGCCGGGCATGGTGCACGGCACCGCGCTGGCGCTCGAGCGGCATGGGCGCCTGTCGCTGGCGCAGGTGCTGGCGCCGGCCATCACGCTGGCCGACGAGGGTTTCGCCGCCACCGCGCGCTATGCCGCGGTGAGCTGCAATGCACGCTCGCAGAACTCGCCGCTCGCGGCGGCCTTCTTCTGCCCCAACGGCGGCGGCACGCAGGGGCCGGCGGTGGGTGCGCTGATCCAGAACAAGCCGCTCGCCGACACGCTGCGCCTGATCGCCGCGCACGGACCCGACTGCTTCTACAAGCACATCCCGGAGAAGGGCTGCGACATCGCGCTCGGCATCATCGAGGGCCAGAGCTTTGCCAAGCCGGGCGTCATCGGCGGCCAGACGCGCCCCGGCAAGGGCGGCTCGATGACGCTGGCCGACCTGGCCGACTACACGAGCGCGATCCGCGTGCCCACCGAGGGCAGCTACCGCGGCTACGTGATCAGGTCGATGTCCTCGCCGAGCTCGGGCGGGCTGACGATGATCCAGATGCTCAAGATGCTCGAGCGCTTCCCGCTCGGCGACGCCAGCCAGGGCTACGGCTTCGGTGCGCCCAAGACCCTGAACGTGATGGCCGACGCGATGCGCATCGCCTTCGCCGACCGCGCGCAGTGGATGGGCGATGCCGACTTCGTGCCGGTGCCCGGCAAGGGCCTGCTCAACCCGACCTACGTGGGCAGCCGCGGCGCGGCCATCGTGCCGGGCGTGCGCCTTTCGCCCAACCCGGTGGCCGGCGACCCGCGTCCCTACGAGAACGTGGGCCTCGAACCGGCCGAGCGCCTGGCGGTGGCCGACCCGGTCAGCGGCCCCGACAAGGGCACCACGCACGTGGCGGTGATCGACAAGTGGGGCAACATGGTGACCTACACCAACACCATCGAGTCCTCGCACGGCATCGGCGTGTTCGCCGGCTACACGCGCGCCGACGGCAGCTTCAAGAGCCACGGCTTCCTGCTCAACAACGAGCTGACCGACTTCAACACCGCGCCGAGCACCAACCCCTTCACCGGCGGGCCCGGCTTCAACGACGTGCAGCCGGGCAAGCGCCCGCGCTCAAGCATGAACCCGACGATGATCTTCGCGCCCGACGGCCAGCCGCTCGCGGCCTTCGGCTCGCCGGGCGGCGCGACGATCATCAACTCGGTGCTCAACGTCACGCTCAACCTCATCGACCACAAGATGGGCCTGCAGGACGCGATCAACGCGCCGCGCCTGTCGGTGACCGGCACCGCGAGCAACGTCGCGATCGACGCCGGCATCGCGCCGGCCGCGCCGTTCCCCGCCGCCTCGCTCGACGCGCTGCGCGCTCTCGGCTACACCGTCGGCGCGCCGGCGGACATCGGCTCGGTGCAGGCGGTGATCCAGGACCGCCAGACCGGCAAGCAGTACGGCGGCGCCGACGCGCGGCGCGAGGGCACGGTGATCGGGCTGCCGCGGCCGCAGGGCGGCAGGTAGGCGGGCGCACCCCGGCCTTCTTGCCCGACATTGAAATTCCGCCACGTCGTGGTGGAATTTCAAGGTAGCATCGGGCGTGTTCCCGCGCCCGCTGCTCGACCACGAACTCCGCGCCGCCCTACGGCGCAGCCCCGCGGTGGCGCTGGTCGGCCCGCGCCAGGTGGGCAAGACCACGCTGGCGCGCGCGCTCGCGGCCGTCCGCCCCTCGCACTGGTTCGACCTCGAGGACCCGCAGGCCGCCGCCCAGCTCGGCGCGCCGATGCTGGCGCTGCAGGGGCTCGAGGGCCTGGTCGTGATCGACGAGGTGCAGCACGCGCCCGAGCTGTTCAGGGTGCTGCGCGTGCTGATCGACCGTCCGCACAACCCGGCCCGCTTCCTGCTGCTGGGCAGCGCGTCGCCGGCGCTGCTGCGCCAGGGCAGCGAGTCGCTGGCCGGCCGCATCGAGGTCGTCGAGGCCGGCGGCTTCACGCTCGCCGAGACCGGCGCCGCGGCGGCCCCGGCGCTGTGGTGGCGCGGCGGCTATCCGCGCTCGTTCACCGCCGCCAGCGACGAGGACAGCCTGGTCTGGCGCCGCGAGTACATCCGCACGGTGGTCGAGCGCGACCTGCCGCAGCTGGGCATGAACGTGCCGGCGCCCGCGCTGTACCGCTTCTGGGCGATGCTGGCGCATTGGCACGGCCGCGTCTGGAACGCCGCCGAGCCGGCGCGCTCGCTCGGCGTGAGCGAGAGCACGGTGCGGCGCTACCTCGACGGCCTGACCCAGGCCTACCTGGTGCGCCAGCTGCAGCCCTGGTTCGCCAACCTCGCCAAGCGGCAGGTGAAGGCGCCCAAGATCTACCTGCGCGACAGCGGCCTGCTGCACCAGCTGCTCGGCATCGCCACACCCGCGGCCCTGTCGCTGCACCCGGGCTCGGGCGCGTCGTGGGAGGGCTTCGCGCTCGAGCAGGTGCTGCGCATCGCGCAACCCGACGAGGCCTTCTTCTGGGCCACGCATGCCGGCGCCGAGCTGGATCTGCTGCTCGTCAAGGCCGGGCGGCGCATCGGCGTGGAGTTCAAGCGCGCCGACGCGCCGACGCTCACGCCCTCGATGCGCACGGCCTTGCGCGACCTGCAGCTCGAGTGCCTCTACGTCGTCTATCCTGGCGAGCGGCGCTACGCGCTGGCCGAGACCGTGGAGGTGGTGCCGCTGTCCGCGCTGCTCCCTGCCGTCACCTGATGCCGCGTGAGTCCATGCGCCTGCTCGTCGTCTTCACCCATCCCGACCCGCAAAGCTTCAACGCCGCCATCCTGGCCACCGCGCTGTCCGCCCTGCGCGAGGCGGGGCACGAGCTGCGCGTGATCGACCTGTACCGCGAGGGCTTCGACCCGGTGTTCTCCGCGGCCGAGAAGGCGAGCTACCTCGCCGACACCGCGGCCAACGTGCGCGGCGTGCAGGCGCACGTCGACGCGCTGCGCTGGGCCGAAGGCTGGGTCAGCATCCATCCCACCTGGTTCTACGGCGCGCCGGCCATGCTCAAGGGCTGGCTCGAGCGCGTCTGGCTGCCCGGCGTGGCCTTCACGGTGGCCAAGGCCAAGGAGCGGCGTATCGGCGGCGAGCTGGCCAACATCCGCCTGTTCGTCGGCATCACCACCTCGGGCGCGCCCTGGTGGTGGCTCAAGCTGATCGGCGACCCCGGCCGCAGCCTGTTCATGAAGGGGCTGAGACCCCTGTACGCAAAGGGTTGTCGCCTGCGCTGGCTGCAGCTGTTCAACATGAACCACGTCAGCGAGGCCGAGCGCCGGGCCTTCCTCGAGCGCGTGCGGCGCGAGCTGCGGGCGCTGGGCGGCTGAGCCCCATGACCCGGGCTTTCCCCGAGACGAAGCGGTGCGCGCGTTCGCGCATAGTGCGCGCTCGTGGTGCGCGCTCATGGTGCGGCGTGCGCCGCGCCGGTGTGCGACGCCGCGTTGCGCAGCACCGCTGCCGTGGCACAGCGATTGCACCCTGGCGGCGTCCCCTGGCCCACCCCGTTTCGTTCACAGGAGCAAGACCCCGATGAAGGCGACCCTCACCCTCGGCGCCGCGGCGCTCGCGATCGCCGCCGCGCCGGCGTTCGCGCAGGAGAAGTTCTCCTACACCACCAACTGGTACGCGCAGGCCGAGCACGGCGGCTTCTACCAGGCGCTGGCCACCGGCCTGTACAAGAAGGAAGGGCTGGACGTCACCATCCGCATGGGCGGCCCGCAGGTCAACATCATGCAGCTGATGGCCGCCGGCCAGACCGACTGCGTGATGGGCTACGACGTGCAGACCTTCTCCGGCTGGCAGCAGGGCATCGAGAGCGTGACCGTGGCGGCCGCCTTCCAGAAGGACCCGCAGGTGCTGATCGGCCACCCCGGCGTGACGAACAAGATGGAGGACCTGAAGGGCAAGACCATCCTCATCTCGAGCGCCGCCAACACCACCTACTGGCCGTGGCTGAAGAACAAGTACGGCCTGGCGGACTCGCAGGCGCGGCCCTACACCTTCAACATCCAGCCCTTCATCGCCGACAAGAACGTGGTGCAGCAGGGCTACCTCTCGAGCGAGCCCTTCGCCATCGAGAAGGAGGCCAAGTTCAAGCCCAACGTGTTCCTGCTGTCGGACCACGGCTGGCCCCCGTACTCGACCACCATCGTCTGCATGGCCAAGACGGTGCGCGAGCGCCCGAAGGCGGTGGCCGCCTTCGTCAAGGCCAGCATGGAGGGCTGGAAGAGCTACCTCAAGGGTGACCCGTCGCCGGCCAACGCGCTGATCAAGAAGGACAACCCCAACATGACCGACGACAAGATCGCCAACGGCATCAAGCTGCTCAACGAGACCGGCATGGTGTTCGGCGGCGACGCGGCCAAGCTGGGCGTGGGCATCATCACCGACGAGCGCATGAAGGCCACCTACGACATGCTGGTGGCGATGAAGCTGCTCGATCCGGCCAAGGTCGACCTGAAGAAGACCTACACCACCGAGTTCGTGAAGAACCTGAAGGTGATGCCGTAGCGGATGCGCCCCGAGGACCCGCGGAGAACGGCATGAGCAGCGCCGCCGGCGGGCGCACGCCCGCGGTGGAGGTGCTCTCCGCCGAGAAGACCTACCCGAACGGCACCCACGCCCTGCTGCCGGTGGAGCTCACCGTGCAGGAGGGCGAGTTCGTCACCCTGCTCGGGCCCAGCGGCTGCGGCAAGAGCACGCTGCTCAAGATGGTGGCCGGCCTGCTCGAGCCGAGCGAGGGCCGCATCCTGCTGTGGTGCAAGCCGGTCGGCCAGGTGGAGAGCACCGGCCACCGCCTGTCCTTCGTGTTCCAGGAGGCCACGCTGATGCCCTGGGCGCGCGTGCAGGGCAACGTGCGCCTGCCGCTCGACCTGGCCGGCGTGCCGCGCGCCGAGGCCGACCGCCGCGTCGCCGCGTCGCTCGCGCTCGTCGGCCTGGACAAGTTCGCCACGCACCTGCCGCGCGAGCTCTCGGGTGGCATGCAGATGCGCGTGTCGATCGCGCGCGGCCTCGTCACCGAGCCCACGCTGCTGCTGATGGACGAGCCGTTCGGCGCGCTCGACGAGATCACGCGCAACAAGCTCGACGGCGAGCTGCTCGAGCTGTGGGCGCGCCAGAAGCTGACGGTGATCTTCGTCACGCACTCCATCTACGAGGCGGTGTTCCTGTCCACCCGCGTCGTCGTGATGGCGGCGCGCCCCGGGCGCATCGTCGACGAGGTGACGATCGACGAGCCCTACCCGCGTGGCCCCGAGTTCCGCGTGTCCACCGAGTTCAGCCGTTACGCCAAGCGCCTGCAGGACAGCCTGCTCAAGGCGAGCGGGGCGAATGCCGACGAGGCGCTGGCATGACCGGCAACGCCCAGCGCGTCTTCTGGCCGGTGCTGGTGGCGGTGGTCCTCGTCACGGCGTGGCAGGCGCTGGTGGTCGGCTTCAAGATCCCGCCCTTCCTGGTGCCGAGCCCGCTGCGCGTGGCCCAGGTGCTGGTGGAGGACGCCGGGCTGCTCTTCGGCGCGCTGTACACCACGCTCAAGATCACCCTGTTCGCCTTCGTCTCGGCCACCGTGCTCGGCGTGGCGATCGCCTTCGCCTTCGTGCAGAGCCGCGTCATCGAGACCGCGTTCTTCCCCTACGCGGTGCTGCTGCAGGTGACGCCCATCGTCGCCATCGCGCCGCTCATCATCATCTGGGTGAAGAACCCGACGGCGTCGCTCGTCATCTGCGCCACGCTGGTGGCGCTGTTCCCGATCATCGCCAACACCACGCTCGGGCTGCGCAGCGTCAACCCCGGGCTGATGGCCTACTTCAGGCTCAACCGCGCCACGCGCTGGCAGACGCTGTCGCGGCTGCGCGTGCCCTCGGCGCTGCCTTACTTCTTCGGCGGGCTGCGCATCAGCTCGGGGCTGGCGCTGATTGGCGCCGTGGTGGCCGAGTTCGTGGCCGGCACCGGCGGCACCGGCACGGGCCTGGCCTACCAGATCCTGCAGGCCGGCTACCAGCTCAACATCCCGCGCATGTTCGCGGCGCTGCTGCTCATCACCGTCACCGGCGTGCTGCTGTTCGCGCTGATGTCGGTGCTGTCGAAGTGGGCGCTGGGCAGCTGGCACGAAAGCGAGCAAGGGCATGAGTGAACGACATGGGTGACCTGCTGATCCGCGGTGCCGCGCACCTGCTCACCGGCCATCGCGGCGAGCGCGCGCGGGCGCGCACCGGCACCGACCTGCGCGTGCGCGGTGGCGTCATCACCGGCATCGGCCGCCTCGCGCCCGAGCCGGGCGAGCGCGTGCTCGACGCGAGCGGCTGCGTGGTCTACCCGGGCTGGGTCAACACCCACCATCATCTGTTCCAGAGCCTGCTCAAGGGCATCCCGGCCGGCATCGACCTGGCGCTCGTGCCCTGGCTGGCCGCGGTGCCGGTGCCGTACCGGCGCCACTTCGATCACGAGGAGGCGCTGCGTCTCGCGGCCCGCGTGGGCCTCGTCGAACTGGCCCTGTCGGGCTGCACCACGGTGGCCGACCACCAGTACCACTACTGGCCGGGCATGCCCTTCGACGCTTCGGCCGCGGTGTTCGACGAAGCCGAGAGTCTCGGCCTGCGCTTCGTGCTCTGCCGCGGCGGGCAGACGCAGGCGCGGCCCTTCACCGACGAGCAGGCGCCGCCGCAGGTGAAGCCCGAGACGCTCGACGGCTTCCTCGCCAGCGTCGAACGCGACGTGCAGCGCTTCCACGACCCGGGCCCGATGGCGATGCGGCGCGTCGTGAGCGCCATCACCACGCCCAACTGGAGCTGCGCCGCCGAGCACCTGAAGCCGATGGCGCGCGAGGCGCGGCGCCTGGGCATCCGGCTGCACAGCCACCTGAGCGAGACCTACGACTACGTGCGCTGGGCGCGCGAGGTGCACGGCACGACGCCGATGCGCTTCGTCGCCGAGCACGAGTGGGTGGGCGACGACGTCTGGTACGCGCACATGGTGCACCTCGATGACGCCGACCTGAAGATCGTGGCCGACACGAAGACCGGCATCGCGCACTGCCCGCAGAGCAACGCGCGGCTGGGCAGCGGCATCGCGCGCATCCCGGAGGCGCTGGCGCTCGGCGTGCCGGTGGGACTGGCGGTGGACGGCGCGGCCAGCAACGAGGCCGCCGACATGATCGCCGAGGCCCACATGGCCTGGCTCGTGCACCGCGCCGACCCGCGCGCCGGCGACCGCCCCGCGCTCGCTCCCGCCGTGCCGCGCGGCGTGCAGCCCGGCGGCCTGGCGAACGCGATGACGGTGGAGGACGTGGTGCACATCGGCACCGCCGGCGGCGCGCAGGTGCTCGGGCTGCCGGGCCTCGGCACGCTCGAGGTCGGCCAGGCCGCCGACCTCGCGGTCTACGACCTCGACCACCCGCGCTTCTTCGGCCTGCACGACGAGGCCGTGGGCCCGGTGGCGAGCGGCGGCCCGCCGCGTCTGCGCGCGCTGCTCGTGCACGGCCGCGTCGTGGTGGAGAACGACCGCATCCCGGGCCTGGATCTGACGCAACTGCGCCGCGACGCGCAGGCCTTCGTGCAAAGAGTGCTGAGCAACCCATGAACTTCGACCCGCAGCAGGTGCGCGCCGGTGCGCAGGCGCTGACGACCGAACTGAGCGCCATCGAGTGGATCACCGACAACCGCGTCGAGCGGCTGAGCCAGGACTTCTACTGGTTCAGCCCGGTGCTCAAGCGCCAGCTCGAGGCGCTGCGCGCCGACGCGGTGGCAAGACCGAACAGCGAGGATCAGATCCGCGCCGTGGTGGCCGGCTGCGCGCGGCGCGGCGTGCCGATCACGGTGCGCGGCAGCGGCACCGGCAACTACGGGCAGTGCATGCCGCTGCACGGCGGCGTGATCCTCGACCTCAGCGCCTACAACAAGCTGCTGTGGTGCGAGAAGGGCGTCGGCCGCGCGCAGGCCGGCATCCGCATGATGGAGATGGACCGCCAGACCCAACTGATCCAGGACGGCCCGGGCCCGGGCCTGGGTTGGGAGCTGCGCTGCGTGCCCAGCACCTTCCGCAGCGCCACGCTGGGCGGCCTGTACGGCGGCGGCTTCGGCGGCGTGGGCAGCATCAACTACGGGCCGCTCGCGGCCACCGGCAACGTGCTCGGCATCAAGGCCATGACCATCGAGCCCGAGCCGAAGACGGTGGAGCTGCGCGCGCCCGAGGCGCTGCTGCTGCACCATGTCTACGGCACCAACGGCCTGGTGCTCGAGCTCGAGGTGGCGCTCGCGCCGGCGTTCCCGTGGCACGAGGCCATCGTGTGCTTCGAGGGCTTCGATGCCGCGATCGAATTCGCCGACGCGCTGGCCGCCGCGCCGGGCCTCGTCAAGAAGAGCGTCACGCTGCTCGCCGCGCCGATCCCCGACCTGCTGCTCGCCGCCACGCCGCTGCTCAAGGGCACGATGGCGCCCGGCAGCCATGCCGTCTTCGTGCTGGTGGCCGAGTTCGCGCACGCCGGCTTCGAGCAGCTGGTCAAGGACTTCGGCGGCAGCGTCACCTTCAGCAAGAACGCCGCCGAGACCAAGGCGAGCAACCGCACCATCGTCGAGTACACCTGGAACCACACCACGCTGCACGCGATGAAGGTGGACAAGTCGCTCACCTACATCCAGAGCGGCTTCGACGCCGGCCGGCACGTGCAGCAGGCCAAGGCGCTGCGCGCGCAGCTCGGCGACGAGGTGCTGGTGCACCTGGAGTTCATCCGCACCAAGGAAGGCGCGATGAACTGCTCGGGCCTGCAGCTCGTGCGCTACGCGAGCGACGAGCGCCTGAACGAGATCATGCAGATCCACCGCGATGCCGGCGTCTACATCGCCAACCCGCACGTCTACATCGTCGAGGACGGCAAGCAGGGCCAGGTGAACCCCGACGTGGTGGCCACCAAGATGCGCTTCGACCCGGCCGGGCTGCTCAACCCCGGCAAGCTGCGCGGCTGGGAGCAGCGCGCGAGCATCATGGCCGACGTGGCGGCCGGCAAGGTCTCGCTGGCGACGCTGCCTCGCTTCTGAATCCTGCCGAATCGCCAAGGGCGCCGGGGCGGCCCGGCGCGGCGTTGTTTCACCTGCCGAGCATCACCCCGGTGTCGTGCGCCGCCCGCAGCAGCGGGTGATCGAGCGGCATCGGGCGGCTGCGGCCGGCGATCTCGGCGATCTCGACGCTTTCGATGTCGTCGCCGCGCAGCACCACCATGCGGCCGAAGCGGCCCTCGCGCACCAGGCCCGCGGCGGCCCAGCCGAAGCGCGTGGCGAGCACGCGGTCGTAGGCGGTGGGCGTGCCGCCGCGCTGGGTGTGGCCGAGCAGCGTGCTGCGCACCTCGCTCTGCAGGCGCGGCTGCAGCTGCTGCTGCAGCGTGTGGGCCACGCCGCCCAGGCGCAGCGGATCGGGGCTCGTGGCGATCGTGTCGCGCACCGTCAGGCCCTGTCCTTCGGCGCGCGCGCCTTCGGCGATGCAGATCAGCGTGTAGCCGTTGTCGGCCTCGCGCGCGCGGGCGAACGCGGCCACCGCGTCCACCGAGTACGGCAGTTCGGGCAGCAGGATCACGTCGGCGCCGCCGGCCATGCCGCCCTCCAGCGCGATCCAGCCCGCGTAGCGCCCCATCGTCTCGACGATCATCACGCGGCCGTGGCTGCGCGCCGTGGTCGCCAAGCGGTCCAGCGCCTCGGCGACCACCGCCACCGCGCTGTCGAAGCCGAAGGTGCGTTCGGTGGCCGGCAGGTCGTTGTCGATGGTCTTGGGCACGCCCACCACCGGCAGCCCGCGCTGGCCGATGCGGTGCGCGATGTCCATCGTGCCGTCGCCGCCGATCACCACCAGCGCGTCCAGGCCGAGCTCGCGCGCGAAGCCGAGCGCGTCGGCCGAGCGGTCGGCACCCTGCCAGCGGAAGGGGTCGCAGGCGTTGTGCGTGCCGAGGATGGTGCCGCCCTCGGCCAGGATGTGCACCACGTCGGAAGGCACCAGCGGCCGCGCGCGGCGCTCGACGAGCCCCAGGAAGCCGCGTTCGATGCCGGTGACGCGCGCGCCGCACTGGCCCACCAGGGCCAGCGTGACGGCGCGGATCACCGCGTTGAGGCCGGGGCAGTCGCCGCCGCCGGTGAGGATGCCCACGTGCACGGCCGCCCCTTCAACCGCGGTGCAGCACCTTGGGCACCGCGTTCGGCCGCAGCCGGTAGGCGTCGACCATGCCCGAGCCGAGCAGCGGCCGCAGGTACAGGCGGAAGGCGTCGGTCACGTCGGTGCCCGAGGCGGCGATGAACTCGTCTTCCATCACGCGCGTCTTGCCGGCCACCGCGGCGAGCGGCTGCAGCTCGTAGTCCACCGAGTAGAAGCCGGTGCGGCGGATCGCCACCGAACCCGACCCGAGGTTCTGCGGGTCGCCCCACATCGCGTACTGCACCGCCTTCTCGCCGACCTCGCGCGCCTCGCGCGCATCGACGTCGCTGACGCAGCCGACGAAGCTGCGCTGCAGGTAGCCG
>Ga0209172_10007185_pt1 | contig 11711 bp, 10 predicted proteins | sample LarsenN4metaG_FD_184113 | JGI IMG/M metagenome (GOLD analysis project Ga0209172, IMG submission 184113) | Hot spring sediment bacterial and archeal communities from British Columbia, Canada, to study Microbial Dark Matter (Phase II) - Larsen... ... | reverse complement strand
TCGAGAATTGCCCAAAGTGGATGGCGCTTCTTTCTGGAAAAACACCAAAAATGTCTCCCCAGGAGGCGGATGCTTACCTGGAAGCCGTAGAGGTCGAGCGGATGGCGGCTATGCGCTCCGCTTTGCCGGATATCACGCTACTTGAGACTGCACACGTCGTGAGCTTTGTCCTGCAGGTTCTCCATCCCATGACGGAGGAGGATGAGAAAAGGTTGGACGCTCGAATTCAGAAATATGAGCGGGCCACAGCTGAGCGCCGCAGGCGAGATGCCGAAGGTCAAGGAGATTGATATGGAAAAAGTATTGGTAATCGATACTTCAGTTCTAGTTAATCTGTTCAAGTCGGAAGTTAATCTCCGGGGCGCGCGTGACAAGCCTTGAGTTAACTCAATGACGCGCGCCCGGCGCTTGGCCAAGGAGGGCTGATGCTGTTGTCTGCCACTGCCACAGGGCTTAAACGAAGGTCTTTACGTCGAAATGACTGATTATGCGAGACTTCTGCTGAGTACGATCGACAAGCCCGGCTACTGGTTTCTCAGCTTCTGGACAGCTCTTTTCATTGCAATCCTGGTTGGGCAAAAAATCCTGCTCAATAAAAAACACATTATCCGGTCTTCCGCAGCGGCAACATGGCTGTTGTCCATTTTTTACGTTATTGCCGCGTACATTTATCATGGGATTCGCTCAATAGAAAGCTATCTCATCTATGCATTTTTCTATCATCCAAGCATCGCTATCGGACTGCTCCTGACTCCAGCTGTCGTCTGGAGGCTACAGGGACTGCTGAATGGCTTGGCCGCATTCCTTGTTTTGTTCGCCCTGATTCTATCTGTGTGCTTTCATATTCCCAAAATCTCGTAGCGAACGCATGGCCGAATAGACGAAGCCAAGTTGAACGAGCAAGAGGCGAAAGCCAATGCCGCAGGATATTCCGGCTAGATATCAGCAGGCGACCCTGGAATACATTTCCAGTCGCTCTAATTCCATCAAGCACATTTCGTCGCGGTCACGGTCTGGAAGTGCCTCACGATGGTGGGGATCGCGCCCGACCGGCTTTCGGCTTGGGGCCGCCTGTTCTCCGACCCCCGCCTCGCCGCCGCGGCGTGACCGGACCGGCGGCTGCGCGCTCGGCGAGGGCGAGGCGTACACCCCCTATTGTGCACTGACGATTTCGCCGGCACTCTCTTTCACGGACATCATGAGCAGGGGCGTCGTGCGGATCGGGTTCGCGCGCGTGAGCGTCTTCCCGGGCCGCGCGCTGCACGAAACGCGCGTCGGACCTCAGGGCTCGACGGTGGAGGTGGTGTGATGGAGAGGGGGATTGCGACGAGGTCGGTTGCCGCGACCTCTCCAGACGAGGTCGTCAGGTGCGAGGTGTCCCGGGCTTGCGGTTTGGTTTGCAATAATTTCTGGATTTCGGTTCTTTGAGTTGTCGTCGCCTTACGTAGCTCACGATGGCGCTTTTCAGCTGGCGGGAATATTCCATGGCAAGCGATGAGAAACCAACCTATCCCCCCGATCCGTTCCGCCCGAAGCATTCTCCGTTGAGAGGGCTTTTGAACAAGCATTCCGAGGAAGAACTTATCCGCGTGACGAAATATGTCATGGAAAACTGCCCGAAGACGATGGCCGTCTTGAGCGGTCAGTGGCCCGAGGGAGTGGATGCGGAGGAATATCATTGGGTTCTTGTCAATGAGCGGAATGAGGCAATGCGGCAGGCCCTGCCCGATATCACCCTGGTCGAGATGGCAAACGTCGCGAGCTTTGTCCTGCAGGTTCTTCATCCCATGACGGAGGAGGATGAGAGAGAACTCGAGCGGAAGATGGCACAACAAGAAGAGGCGGGCCGGCGTATCAAGGCCCACAACGCAGGCAAGCCTCCCTTTAAATTTCCGGATTGAATCCAATGGAAACCGAAACAATTGTAGATACGTCAATCCTCCCGATCTGTACTCCAAGGATCGACGTCCCCCGGCAACGGGGACACGCTGTCGGATTGCTCTTCGAGCGGCAGATCGAAGTCTAGGATATCTTTCGAATACTGAACTCACGACGCCCGCGATCGCCCCCGACCGGCTTTCGGCCTGGGGCCGCCTGTTTTCCGACTCCCGCCTCGCCGCCGCGGCGTGACCGGACCGGTGGCTGCGCGCTCGGCGAGGGCGAGGATCGTCGCGAGGACGTCCGCCTCGGGAGCTTCACGCCAAGCGGCGACGAATTCGAGTTCCGGCAGGCGCGCGTCCGTCGCCACTTCGCGAAGCTCGCCACGCGCCAGTTCGTCGGCGACGATGACGGGCGGAATGGCGGCGATGCCGAGGCCGTCGAGCGCCATCCGCACGATCGTCGCGAGCGAAGCGCTGGCGTGAATGCGCGCCGGGCCGCCGCCGTGGCGCTCGATCAGCTGCAGGATGTCGGCGTGCGGCCGCGTGTTGCGCGCGAAGGTGACGATAGTGCGGGCCAGAAGATCGTCGGCCGAGATCTTGCCGCGCGGCAGACCGAGCGCCGGGCTGGCGAGGAAGCGCACCGGATAGCGGCAGAGCGGACGGGTGCGGAAGGCGGGATCGATCACCGGACCGACCATGACGGCGAGATCGATCTCGCGGTCGGCGAGCCGCGAGGCGAGGTTCGGCGTGATGTCGACCTCGATTTCGAGCGTCAGCCGCGGAAAGACCTGCGCCGTCCCCTCGATGAGGCGCGGCAGCCATGTGTGCACGATCGTCTCCGCGACCCCGAGCCGGAAGGTGCCGCTGCGCACGCCCGGATCACCGACGCCGGCGATCATCTCGGTGCGGATCGCCAGAAGCCGCTCCGCATAGTCGAGCACGACGCGCCCCTTGGCCGTCAGCGCCACCTGCCGCGTCGTGCGGTGGAGAAGCGCGACGCCGAGCGTCGCTTCGAGACCGGCGATGCGCTGCGAGACGGCCGGCTGCGTGGTGTTGAGGCGGTCGGCCGCGGCGCGGAAACTCTTCTGGCGCGCCACCCAGACGAACGTTTCGAGCGCGCGGAAGTCGATCACGGCGGCCGTCCATTGATAAATCTGACTTATCAGTACGTCTAACAAAAGACGATTGGACGCGGAAGCCCGCCTGCGTTCTCATCCCTCAGCCGGCGGCCGATCGCGACGATCCCCAGAGTGCCGCGCCATTGTGCAGATGCTGCCCGATTGGGCGCTGCTGCACGCCGTGAGACCCCTGGACTCGCGGTGCAGGCGCGGCCATCGTCACGAGGGTGCCACCGGTCGGTCGGTGAGCGGTTGCGAGCAGAGGGAAACACGAATGTCTGTCAGGCAGTCGATGGCATGGAGTGCGGGTGCGGCCGTGGCGGCGATGCTGGCGTTGGGCGCCGGCAGCGCAGCGGCGCAGGACGTGACGCTGAAGGTGATGGGCATGCCGCTCGCCACCGGCAACATCCAGAAGAACCGCGAACAGCCCTTCTTCGAGAAGCTGAAGGAAACGACCGGCTCGATCGCCGCCGACTACAAGGTGCTCGACCAGACCGGCATCAAGGAGTTCGAGCAGCTGCGCGTCGGCCGCTCGGGCCTCTTCGACATCATCGGCCTGCGCCTCGGTCAGGTGTCGCGCGACGAGCCGACCATCCTCGGCCTCGACCTCGTCGGCCTCAACACCAACTACGACACCGCCCAGAAGGTCGTCGCCGCCTACCAGCCGGCCGTCGACGAGCGCCTGCAGAAGCAGTTCGGCATGAAGCTCCTCGGCGTGTGGCCGTTCGGTCCGCAGCTCATCTTCTGCAAGCCCGCGATCACCGGCCTTTCCGACCTCAAGGGCAAGAAGATCCGCATCCTCGACGGCGTCATGGCCAAGATGATGGAGAAGCTCGGCGCGACGCCGGTCACCATGGCCTTCAGCGAAGTGAGCCAGGGTCTGTCGCTCGGCACGATCGATTGCGCGGTGACGGGCCCCTCGTCCGCCAACTCGGCCGGCTGGCCGGAGAGCGTGACGCACGTCTACCCGCTGGCGCTGCAGGTCGCCGTGCAGGGCTACGCGATCACGCTGAACGCCTGGAACAAGCTGACGCCGGATCAGCAGAAGAAGCTCGAAGACTCGATCAAGAAGCTCACAGCCGACATCTGGACGTACTCGAAGGAGCTCTGGGACGACGGCATGCGCTGCAATGCCGGCCAGGATCCCTGCACGACGGGCAAGAAGTACAGCCTGAAGACGGTCGACGTGAAGCCGGAGGACGTCGAGTTCGTGAAGGCGGCGGTCAAGGAGATCTCGTTCCCGGCCTGGGCCGAGACCTGCGACAAGGTCAATCCGGAGTGCTCGGCCACCTGGAAGAAGACGGTCGGCCCGATCGTCGGCCTCAACTGACGATCTGAGCCTCCTGCCGCACACCGCGGCAGGAGGCCACTTCCTCCCGCTCCGGACGGCCGATGCCATGAAGCACCTCGAGAACATCGCCGCGACGCTGTTCGGCATCCTGTTCCTCATCCTCGGGTTCGCGGTCGCCGTCGAAACCCTGATGCGCAAGGTGATGAACAAGTCGCTGCAGGGCGTGGACGAGCTCGGCGGCTACATCCTCGCGACGGGAGCCGCGCTCGCCTTCGTCGTGGCACTCGCCGGCCGCGCCCACATCCGCATCGACATCGTCCACGATTTCCTGCCGCGCCTTCTGCGCGTCGTCCTCAACGTGCTCTCGCTCGCGGCCCTGACCGTCACCGCGGTCGCCGTCTTCTGGATGGGCTGGATCGCACTGTCGGACTCGCGTCTTTTCAATGCGACGGCGCAGACCCCTTGGGCGACACCGCTCCACTATCCGCAGACCGTTTGGGTCGTGGCCCTCGCCGTGTTCGTGCTCGCTTGCCTCGTCGAATGGGTGCGCCTCGGATCGATCGCGGCGCGCGAAGGGATCGACGGCATCGACCGGCGCGCCGGGCCGCGGACGAGCCGCGAAGAGCTCGCCGAAGAGCTCGAAGACTTGAAGGCGCGCGGCGGGCTCGCCGGGATCGGTGACGCGGAGCGCCGCCCATGAGCATGGTCGCCGTCGGCATCACCGGCTTCTTCATCATGGTCGGCGCCATGCTGATCGGCTTGCCGATCGCGGCCGTCATGCTGCTCCTCGGCCTGACCGGCGGGATGATGGCGTTCGGCACCGCCTTCCTGACGTCGTCGGCGTCCGTCGCCTGGGGCGTGCTCAGCGAGAACACGATGACGGCGATCCCGCTGTTCGTGCTGCTCGGCGAATTCCTGCTGCGCAGCGGCATGGCCGATCGGATGTACACCGTCTTCGCCGCCTGGCTCGGCGGCCTGCCCGGCGGGCTCCTGCACACCAACATCGGCTGCTGTGCGCTCTTCGCGGCGACGTCCGGATCGTCCGTCGCGACGGCCGCCACCATCGGCACCGTCGCGCTGCCTTCGCTGAAGCGGCACGGCTATCCGATGCCCGATGCCCTCGGCTCGCTCGCCGCCGGCGGCACGCTCGGCATCATGATCCCGCCGAGCATCAATCTCATCATCTACGGGTCGATGACGAACACGTCGGTCGGCCAGCTGTTCATCGCCGGCATCATCCCGGGCCTCGCCCTCGCCGGCAGCTTCATGCTGTTCATCTACCTCAAGGCGGTCTTCGGAGGCGGCCTGAAGGCGACGCCCGTGATCGTGCCGATGGCGGAGCGCATCCGCCTTCTCCGCTACCTCGTCGAACCGATCCTCGTGTTCGGCGTCGTCATCGGAACGCTCTACGCCGGGATCGCGACCGCGACGGAGTCGGCGGCGCTCGGCGTGGTGCTGGCGTTCCTGATCATCGCCCTCCAGGGCAAGCTCACCTGGCAGCTCCTGCACACCTGCTTCGTGTCGAGCGCGCGCACGACCGGCATGATCCTGCTGATCGTCGTCGCGGCGTTCGTGCTGAACCTCGCCCTGAGCCTCACCGGCATCGGCGAAGCGCTGACCAAGTGGGTCACCGGTTTCGGCCTCGGACGCGTCGGCCTCCTGCTGGCGCTGATCGTGTTCTATCTCATCCTCGGCATGTTCATGGACACGCTGTCCATGATGGTCGCGACGATCCCGCTCGCCTGGCCGGTCGTGCAGAGCGTCGGCGTCGATCCGATCTGGTTCGGCATCTTCATCGTGCTGATGTGCGAACTCGGGCTGATCACGCCGCCGGTCGGCATGAACCTGTTCGTCGTGCAGGGCATCCGAACCGACGGCGGACCAGTCGTCGAGGTGATCCGCGGTGCGCTGCCCTATGCCGTCATCATGATCCTGTTCGCGCTGCTGCTCATCGCGGTCCCCGACATCGCGACGTGGCTACCCGAGCAGATGCGACCTTGACGGCCGGGCGACCGGCCAGACACAAACCCAGAGTGGAGCGAAAGCATCGGCGATGACCACATCGGCTGAGCAGCGACCCGTCCGCATCGGCGTCGACATCGGTGGCACGTTCACCGACCTCGAAATCTACGACGCACGCACCCGCCGCGTGACCGCGTTCAAGTTGCCGACAACACCGGAAGATCCGTCCATCGGCCTGATCGACGGCATCAAGGGCGCAGGCGCCCGCTACGGCTTCACGCTCGCCGACGTCGGCTATGTGCTGCACGGCACGACCATCGCGACCAATGCGGTGCTCGAGCGCAAGTTTCCGCCGGGCGCCCTCGTCACCACCGCTGGCTTCGAGGACGTCCTCGAAATCGGCCGGCACAATCGCCGCGAGATCTATGCGGTCTGGCCGCAGCCCGTGCCGGTCCTCATCCCGCGCAATCGCCGCTTCGGCATCCGCGAGCGCATGCGCGCCGACGGTTCCGTCGAAACACCGCTCACGGAAGACGCGCTCGCGAGCCTCGTCGCCACGCTCGGCGGCCTCGACGTCAAGGCGGTCGCCGTCTCGCTCCTGAACGCCTACGTCGACCCCCGCCACGAAGAGGCGATCGCGGCCCGTCTCGCCCGCGACCTGCCGCACCTCGCGGTCGCGACCTCCTCGGCGGTGAGCCCGGAGGTGCGCGAGTACGAGCGCACATCGACGACGGTGCTCAATGCGCTGCTGATGCCGGTCGTCAAAGGCTACATCGATCGCCTGCAGAAGCGCATGGCGGCCGAAGGCTTCGCGCCGCGCCTGCTCATCGTGCAATCCAACGGCGGCGTCTCGACGCCCGAGACGGCCGCCGCCGAACCCGTGCGCCTCCTGCTGTCCGGTCCGAGCGGCGGCGCCCTCGCCTCCCTGCGCTTGAGCCGCACGCTCGGCGAACCTGCACTCGTCGGCGTCGACATGGGCGGCACGTCGTTCGACGTCTCCGTCGTCCGCGATGACCGCATCGAAATCGTGACCCAGGGCGAGATCGACCGCCTTCCCGTCCGCGTGCCGATGATCGAGATCCGCACCATCGGCGCGGGCGGCGGCTCGATCGCGCGCGTGCAGCCCGGCGGTCGCCTGACCGTCGGCCCGGAAAGCGCCGGCGCTCGGCCCGGCCCCGTCTGCTACGGCCGGGGTGGCACCGAGCCCGCCGTCACCGACGCCAACCTGCTGCTCGGCCGGCTCGACCCCGAATTCTTCCTCGGCGGCGCCATGGCGCTCGACCTCGAAGGGGCCAGGCGCGCGATGATGGAAAAGGTCGGGACGCCTCTCGGTCTCGGTCTCGAAGAAGCGGCGAGCGGCATTCTCGCCATCACCAACGCCAACCTCGCCGCCGCCATCCGCCTCTCGCTGTTCGAGAAGGGGCTGGACCCGCGCGACTTCGCCATCCTGTCGTTCGGCGGCGCCGGGTCGATCCACGCCTGCGCGGTCGCCGAAGAACTCTCGATCCGCAAGGTGATCTTCCCCGTCGACGCCAGCACTTTCTCGGCGTTCGGCATCCTCCACAGCGACATCCGGCATGGCTTCGCCCGCTCCCGCGTGATGCCGTTCGACGCCGCCGCGGCCGACGTGCTCGATGGCCTCGCCGCCGCACTCGCCGCCCAGGCCCGCGAACGCCTCGACGCCGACGGCATCCCCGAGGACGCGCGCGATCTGCAGTATGCGGCTGATCTGCGCTACAAAGGTCAGGCTTTCGAGCTGACCGTGCCGTGGGACGGCGGCTTCGACCCGGCGGGCGTCGCCGCCGTCGCCGCCCGCTTCCATCGGACCCACGAGCAGCGCTTCTCGTACTGCAATCCGCTCGACCGCGTGGAATTCGTCACGCTCCGCCTCGACGCCGTCGGCAAACTGCCCCGCTTCGTGGCCGAGGGCGGACCTGAGGGCCGTGGCCGGACGACGCCGCGCGCACGCCGCGTCCATGCGGCCGGACGCTGGCACGAAGCCCCCGTCTGGCGGCGCGACGAGATCCGCAAGTCCGACGTGATCGCCGGCCCGGCGATCGTCGAAGAGGACTACACGACGATCCTGATCGCCGCCGGCTGGACCTCGCGGCTCGGCTCCGACGGGCACATCATCGCAACGCGGGAGGACGCGGCATGACCACGCTCGGCGCCATCGAACTCGAAGTGATCCGCAACGCGCTCACCGCCGCCGCCGCCGAGATGGACGTGACGATGTGGCGAACGAGCCGCTCGACCATCGTGCGCGAAATGCTCGACTACTCGACCGCCGTCTTCGACGCCGACGGCCACAACGTCGCCCAGTCGGCGCGGATCCCGCAGCATCTGAACTCGATGAGTTACTGCGTGCGCGCCGTCGTCGAGAAGTTCATCCCGCTCGATCAATGGGAGGACGGTGACGTCATCATCACCAACGACCCCTATTGCGGCGGCCAGCATCTGCCCGACATCGTCGCCTGCCGGCCCGTCTTTCACGAGGGCAAACGCGTCGCGATCGTCGCCACGCTCTGCCATCACCTGGACGTCGGCGGCATGTCGCCCGGCAGCTACGCGGCAAGCGCCACCGAGATTTTCCAGGAAGGCCTGCGCATCCCGCCGCTGAAACTTTTCAAACGCGGCGTACGCAACGAAGAACTGTGGGCCGTGATCGGCCAGAACGTCCGCCAGCCGGCGATCGTCCTCGGCGACCTGCAGTCGCAGATCGCGTCCCTCTCCGTCGGCGCCCAGAACGTCGCGCGCCTCGCCGCCAAGTACGGCGCCGAGACGCTGACGATGGCGTGCCGGCAATTGCTCGACGCGTCGGAAGCGGCGATGCGCGACGTCATCCGCCGCATGCCGGACGGGGTCTACGAGTACGAGGACTTCCTCGACGACGACGGCATCAAGACCGACCGACCGGTCCGCATCCATGCCAAGGTGACGATCGCGGGCGACCGCATGGTCGTCGACCTCTCGGGCTCGGCGCCCGAGGTGCAGGGACCGATCAACGCGACGCTCGGCTCGTCGAGTTCGGCCGTCTATTTCGCCGTCGTCGCCTGCGCCGACCGGCCGATCCCGCCGAACGCCGGCTGCTACCGGCCCATCGAGATCGTCGCGCCGGAAGGCCTCATCGTCTCGGCCCGCTTCCCAGCGCCCGTCGCCCACCGCATCGCGCCCTGCCATGTGCTGCTCAACGTGCTGTTCGCTGCCCTGTCGAAGGCGGTTCCCGAACGGATGCCGGCCGCCTACTACGCGGTGAGCTACGTCTGCGCGTTCCAGACCATCGAAGCGTCGGGCGCCCGCAAGGTGCTGGTCGAGATCGAAGTCGGCGGCTGCGGCGCCCACCCTTCGGGCGACGGCGCTTCGGCGATGTCGTTCGGCATGCACAACAACGCGGCGATCCCCATCGAGATGGTCGAAAGCGACATGCCGCTGACCTATCTCGGCTACCGCCTCGTGCCGAACTCCGGCGGGCCGGGAAAGCGGCGCGGCGGTCTCGGCCTCTGCCGGGAGTGGCGGATCGATTCCGAGGCGGCGACCTTCACCGCCCAGATGGACCGCTTCCGCAACCGCCCGTTCGGCCTGTTCGGCGGCGGCGCAGGCGCGGCCGGACGCCTGACCCTGATCCGAGACGGCGAGGAAATCCCCCTCCACTCCAAGGTCGGCAACATGGCGCTCCGGAAGGGCGACGTGATCCGCCTCGAAACCTCGGGCGGCGGCGGCCACGGCAGCCCGGCAGAGCGCCCGGCCGAGGACCTAGCCCGCGACCGGACGCTCGGCTATGTGAGCGGGTGAGGTCATGGGACATTCATGCGGCCGATATCGCTCACACCTCTGTTCGCCGCGGCGACCACCCTGACGGGGGTCGGACCGCGCGTGCAGCAGATGTTGAAGCGCGCGGTGCGGTTGCCGCCGGGCGTCACCGATCCGCGCGTGCTCGATCTCCTCTGGCACACGCCGACCGGCGTCGTGGACCGGCGGGCCTCGCCGACGGTCGCCGGCGCGGTGCCTGGAACGATCGTCACGCTCGAAGTGCGCGTTCTGAAGCACCGGGCACCGCCCCGTGGCAACACCAAGGCGCCCTACAAGGTCGCCTGCGAGGACGAAACGGGGCGGCTCGATCTCGTCTTCTTCCATGCGGAACGTGCGTTCGTCGAACGACAGCTGCCGGTCGGTGAGACGCGCTTCGTCTCGGGGCGGGTCGAGTCCTACGGCGATGGCCTGCAGATGACGCATCCGGATTACATCGTCGCGCCCGCGGCTCGCGACGAGCTGCCGATGCTCGAGCCGGTCTATCCGCTGACGGCCGGGCTTTCCGGGAAGGTACTCGCCAAGGCGATCCGGCAGGTCGTCGAGCGGGTGCCGGAAGTCGAAGAGTGGCAAGAGCCGCACTGGCTAGCCGAGCGCCGCTGGCCGGACTTTCGCACCGCGATCCGGGCGCTGCATCGGCCCGAGGACGTCGACGGCGTGTCGAACGGCGGCCCGGCCTGGCAGCGGCTGGCCTACGATGAACTGCTCGCCGGCCAGCTCGCGCTCTCCCTCGTTCGGCAGAGCCTCAAGGCCCAGCAGGGCCGCTCCCTGACGGGCGACGGCCGACTGCGGGCCCGCCTTCGCACAGCGCTGCCGTTCTCACTGACCGGATCGCAGCAGAAGGCCCTCGCAGAGATCGAGGCGGATCTCGCGGCGCCGACGCGCATGCTGCGGCTGCTGCAGGGCGACGTCGGCTCCGGGAAGACGGCTGTCGCGCTGCTGACCATGGCCATCGCCATCGAGGCCGGCGCCCAGGCGGCTCTGATGGCGCCGACCGAAGTGCTCGCGCGCCAGCACGCGGAGACGATCCTGCCGCTCGCCGAGCGCGCCGGGTTGCGCGTCGGTCTGCTGACGGGCCGCGAGAAGGGTCGTCCGCGTGCGGAGCTGCTCGGCCGGCTCGCCAATGGCGACATCGACATATTGATCGGCACGCACGCGCTGTTCCAGCCGGACGTCGTCTTCAAGGACCTCGCGATCGCGGTCATCGACGAGCAGCACCGTTTTGGTGTCCACCAGCGTCTCGCGCTGCAGTCGAAGGGCGGCGCCGGCGGCGCCAACGTTCTCGTCATGACGGCGACGCCGATCCCGCGCACGCTGCTGATGACGCATTACGGCGACCTCGACGTTTCGCGGCTGACCGAGAAGCCCGCCGGGCGGAAACCGGTGCAGACGACCCTCGTCTCGCTCGACCGGATCGAGGACGTGGTCGGCGGCTTGCGGCGTGCCGTCACCGACGGCGCGCAGATCTATTGGGTCTGCCCGCTGATCGAAAGCTCCGACGTCAGCGAGCTCGCGGCGGCGGAGGAACGCCACGCGCACCTCGCGCAGATCTTCGGCTCGCGCGTCGGGCTCTTGCACGGCGGCATGTCGGGCGCCGCCAAGGACGAGGTGATGGGGGCGTTTTCCGCCGGCAAGCTCGCGATCCTCGTCTCG
>Ga0209172_10007182_pt1 | contig 11712 bp, 8 predicted proteins | sample LarsenN4metaG_FD_184113 | JGI IMG/M metagenome (GOLD analysis project Ga0209172, IMG submission 184113) | Hot spring sediment bacterial and archeal communities from British Columbia, Canada, to study Microbial Dark Matter (Phase II) - Larsen... ... | reverse complement strand
CGAGGCGCTCGGGTACGCCTGCCTCGACAGCGGCCTCGTCTTCTCGCTGAACGCCCAGATCTGGGCCTGCGAGACACCGATCGAACGGTTCGGGACCGAGGAGCAGAAGCGCCGCTACCTGCCGCGGCTCGCCGCCGGCGAGATCATCGGCTCCTTCGCGCTGACCGAGCCCGACGCGGGCTCGGATGCCGCCTCGCTCAAGACCTCGGCGCGCAGGGACGGCAACGGCTGGGTGCTGAACGGGGCCAAGCGCTTCATCACCAACGCGCCCGAGGCCGGGCTCTTCACCGTCTTCGCCCGCACCGATCCCGCCGAGCCGGGCGCCAGGGGCGTCTCCGCCTTCCTGGTGGAGCGCGACGCGCCCGGCCTGTCGGTGGGGCGCAACGACAGGAAGATGGGCCAGCGCGGCATGCACACGGCCGACGTGATCTTCCAGGATTGCCGCGTGCCGGCCGACGCCCTGCTGGGGGGCAGGGAGGGGCAGGGCTTCAGGACCGCCATGAAGATCCTGGACCGCGGCCGCATCCACATCGGCGCGGTGTGCGTCGGCACCGCCGAGCGCCTGATCGACGAGAGCGTCTCCTACGCGCTGGAGCGCAGGCAGTTCGGCAGGCCCATCGCCGAGCACCAGCTCGTCCAGGCCATGCTGGCCGACAGCCGCACCGAGTGCTTCGCGGCCCGCGCCATGATCCTGGAGACCGCCCGCCGCAAGGACCGCGGCGAGGACGTGTCCGTCGACGCCGCGTGCTGCAAGTACTACGGCAGCGAGATGGTCGGCCGCGTGGCCGACCGCGCCGTGCAGATCCACGGCGGCAACGGCTACATGGCGGCCTATGCCGTCGAGCGCTTCTACCGCGACGTGCGGCTGTTCCGCCTCTACGAGGGCACCTCGCAGATCCAGCAGCTCGTCATCGCGCGCGGCATGCTGAAGGAAGCCCAGGCGTGAGCACGGCAGAGTCCGCGGCGGCAGGGCGGCAGGCCTCCCCGCCCGCGCTGCCCCGCCTGCCGCGGCGCATCGGCTGGCTGCCCTTCGAGCAGGCCCGCCTGCGCCCCGACGCTCCCGCGGTGGGCGAGGGCGCGACGGTCTGGACCTACGGGCGGCTGGCCGACGCGGTGCGCGCGACGGCGGCCCGGCTGACCGGGGTCGGCGTTCGCCCCGGCGACCGGCTGGCCATCGTCTGCGAGAACGGCATCGCCGCCGCCGTGCTGATCTTCGCCGCCAGCGAGCTCGACGCCTGGCCGGTCATCCTGAACGCCCGCCTCTCGGCGCCCGAGCTCGACGCCATCCTGGAGCACTGCCGGCCGCGTCGCGTCGCCTATGCCGCGCTGTCGCCGGATGCCCTTGCCCACGCCCGGCGCCACGGCGCGGCCGCCATGAACGACGCGGACGTGCCCGGCGGCTGGATGGGCGCCCTGGCCGCGGGCGTGGAGACCGAGCGGCTCGAGACCTCGGCCGCGCGGCAGGTGGGTGCGCTGATCTACACCTCGGGCACCACCGGCAAGCCCAAGGGCGTGATGCTCAGTCACCGCAACGTGCTCTACAGCGCCCGCATCAGCGCGTCGGTGCGCGAGATGACGGCGGCCGACCGCATCTACGCCGCGCTGCCGGTGTCGCACAGCTTCGGCCTGTCCTCGGTCCTGCTGGGCGGCACGATGGCGGGGGCGTATCTCGCCTTCGCGCCGCGCTTTTCCCCGCAGGAGCTGGCCAGGGCCCTGGCCGAGGACGGCATCACGGTCTTCCAGGGCGTGCCCACCATGTTCGCCCGCCTGCTCGACTGGTATGCGGCCACGGGCACGCGGCCTCTGGCGCCCCGGCTGCGCTTCGCCTCCTCGGGCGGCGGGCCGCTCGAGCCCGGGCTGAAGCGGCGGGTGGAGGCGGCGCTGGGGGTGCGGCTCAACAACGGCTACGGGCTCTCCGAGGCCGCGCCCGTCGTGGCGCTGACCCGCTCGGCGGACCCCAACGAGGGCTGCTCGATCGGCTTCGCTGCCGACGGGGTCGAGGTGCGGCTGGTCGACGAGGCGGGCGCTCCCGTGGCGCCCGGCGCCATCGGCGAGCTGCACGCGCGCGGGCCCAACGTCATGCTGGGCTACTACCGCGACCCCGCGCTCACCGCCGCCGCGATCACGGCGGACGGCTGGCTCAGGACCGGCGATCTCGCCCGCGCCGAGCCCGACGGGCGGCTGCACGTCGTCGGCCGCAAGAAGGAGATGATCATCCACGGCGGCTTCAACGTGTACCCCGAGGAGCTCGAGGCGCTGTTCCACGAGCATCCCAAGGTGGCGCTGGCCGGCGTGGTCGGCGTGCCCAACGGCGTCGAGGAGGACGTGGTGCTCTACGTCCAGCCCCGGTCCGGCGCGGCCGTGGACCCGGCCGAACTCGCCGCCTTCGCCGCAGCCCGCCTGGTCGGCTACAAGCGTCCGTCGCGCATCGTCGTGATGGACCCCCTGCCCGTGACCCTCAGCGGCAAGGTCCAGAAGGGCAGGCTGCGCGCCCTGGCCATCCAGGGTAGTTGAGTGGCGCCCGTATCCGCCCAACGCTGTCATTCCCGGGCGCCGCGCAGCGGCGAACCGGGAATCCATGGCTGCGGCCGGTGTGCCGTGTGGCCGCCTTCCTCCTCCACCCTCGAGCGTCATGGCCGGGCGAAGTCCCGGCCATCCACGCCTTGACTCGCCACTTTAGGATCGGTTCTCGCATTCACAAGGCTGAGGCCGATTGATGGTCGGAGTAAGTCACGCTATATTTCCTCTACTTTGGCGGTAGCTGGGAGCATAAGGGTGGCGAACAAATATCCGTATGTCGCGTCTGCGGGGCCTTTGTTACGTGCCGTAGAGCACCTAAGGAAAAGCTTCCCAAAGGAGGTCACTGCGGAAACCCTTCGGAAACTCGGGATAGCTCCAAAGAACGAATCCTACGTTATAAACATACTTAGATTCTTGGGCGTGGTTGATGAAGATGGAAGGAAAGTAGATGAAAGATCAAAGGCTTTCTTTCAGGATAAAGACGAAGCATTTGCAGCCGAGTTTGGCCTGATTGTTAAAGAGGCTTATGCTGAACTCTTTGAACTTCATGGAGATGCGGCGTGGGGTCTTGATCGATCCAGCCTCACCCAGTTTTTCAGAACTTCAGACCATTCATCAGATGTGGTGGGTTCAAGACAGGCGGGGACATTCTCTGCTCTAGCGGCTTTATCGGGCCATAGGCAGATCGCAACGTCCTCCGAAGGTGGATCTGCAAAGAAGTCTTCAAAGACTGCTAAAGCAACAAAGAAAGGTGACACAGGTAGTAAGTCTAAGGTTTCTGAGCCGAACAAACCAAATGAATCTGCTTCCATAGGTCATCAACAAGTGGGACTGACTGTTCGCATCGAAGTGAACCTTCCTGCTGACGGTGATCAGGACACATACGACAAAATATTTAAGAGCATAAGAGAGAATCTTCTGAATGCAAAGTAATTTTGATCGATTTGAAAGAATAGTACGCCAAGCTTATCAATTTACGGAAGCGTCTACTCCAACTGAGGGGAGCGACCATCCGTTCGAGACTCACAACATCCACCCAGACCTTCCTGGTGACGTCAGGAGATTATTTGACAATGGCCACTATCCGCAAGCAAGCTTTGAGGCATTCAAGTTTTTAGACTTAGAAGTTCAACGAGTTGCGGCATCAACTGATTACGGAAAGTCATTGATGATGAAGGCGTTTAACGAAGTGAACCCCGTTCTTTCCATTAATCCTGGCATGACTCCTTCTGAAAAAAGTGAACAAGAAGGCTACAAGTTACTTTTTGCTGGTGCAATATTAGCTATTCGTAATCCACGAGGTCATTTGACATCTGTGAATGATGATATTGATACTTGTCTTCATCATTTGAATCTAGCCTCGATGCTGCTTCGGCGGCTGGAAGAGGCGGGCCTTCGGTAATTTGGTCTGTTTGGCCCGCAAGCGAGGTAGTGGAAGACGTGCGGCCTTTTGCGCGGCCCCAACGCTTCCTGCGAGCGTTCGAAGGTGGGCGCGGACCGATACCTAAAGGGACGCACCGCGACGGCCCAAGAGAGTAAGGGTTGCCGAAACGTGCCGTTCTTGCTGCTCTGTCGCTCGCTCACACATGGGCCATTCTTGTTCGATGAGCCCCATTCCATCCTGAGGATTCCCCCATGCCCCATCCCGTGCGCGTCCACGATCCCCGCTTCGCCGCCGTGATGGGCAAGGCCCCCGAGGGCGAGGTCATCGCCAAGGGCTTCGTGTTCACGGAAGGCCCGGTGTGGCACCCGAAGGAGAAGTGGCTCGCCTTCAGCGACATTCCCGCCAACCGCCTGCACCGCTGGACGCCCCAGGGCGGCTGCACGGTCTGGCGCGAGCCCTCGCACATGGCGAACGGCAACACGCTGGACCGCCAGGGCCGCCTGGTGACCTGCGAGCACGCCACCAGCCGCGTCACGCGCACCGGGGCCGACGGCAAGGTGACGGTCCTGGCCAGCCACTGGCAGGGCAAGGAGCTGAACAGCCCCAACGACGTCGTGGTGCGCAGCGACGGCCGCATCTACTTCACCGACCCCACCTACGGCCGGCAGGGCGACACCGGGCTGGCGCGGCCGCTGGCGCTGCCCTTCCGCGGCGTCTTCCGCATCGACCCGGACGGCAGCCTGCACCTCCTGGCCGACGACTACATCGAGCCCAACGGGCTGGCCTTCGTGCCCGGCGAGCGGCGGCTCTACGTCAACGATTCCGAGGCCGGCACGATCCGCGTCTACGACGTGGATCCCGACGGCGGGATCGCGGGCGGCCGCGTCTGGGCCGCCCCCGGCGTCGACAAGACCGGCTCGCCCGACGGCATGAAGGTCGACAGCGCGGGCAACGTCTACTGCTGCGGGCCCGGCGGCATGTACGTCTACGCGCCGGACGCCACGCTGCTGGGCGTGGTGCTGTTCGAGGAGTTCATCGCCAACATGGCGTTCGGCGGCGACGACCTGCGCGATCTCTACTGCACCGTCACCAGCGCCGTTTACCGCTTCCGCGTCCAGGTGCCGGGCCAGCCCGTCTTCTAGGAACCATCGACAGCGCGCCCGGGCGGGCTAGAGTCGCACCGTCCGGCCCCTAGGGAACAGGAGCGCACGATGGCCATCCCCAATTCCCTGCCCGCGTTCCGCCGTCCGCTCGTCGACGATCCGATGGCGTCCTACACGCTGCCGGCGCGCTTCTACACCGACCCGGCGATCTACGAGCTGGAGAAGAGAGCGATCTTCTACCGGACGTGGCAGTACCTCGGCCACGTTTCGCACGTCGCCAGGCCGGGCGACTACGTCGCGGGCTATGTCGCCGACCAGCGCGTGTTCGCCATCCGCGGCCAGGACGGCAAGGTGCGGGCCTTCCAGAACACCTGCCAGCACCGCGGCCACCACCTGGTGAAGGGCAGCGGCAACGTCGGCCTGTTCGTGACCTGCCCCTACCACGCCTGGGCCTACGACACGACGGGCAGGCTGCGCACCGCGCGCAACTGCGACCACCTGCCCGACTTCCGCAAGGAGGACTTCTCCCTGCCCGAGGTGCGGGTCGAGGCGTTCTGCGGCTTCCTGTTCGTGAACCTGGATCCCGGGGCGAAGCCGCTGGCCGAGCTGGTGCCTGACCTCGAGGCCGACATCCGCGCCCGCGTGCCGGAGATCGACAGGCTCAAGCCCGTGGGCGTGCTGGAGTTCGGCGGCCCCTCGATGAAGGCCAACTGGAAGGTCGTCGTCGACAACTACCTGGAGTGCTACCACTGCCCGCCCGCGCATCCGGCCTTCGCCGAGATGCTCGACATGCCCAGGTACAGGATGGACGAGTTCGGGCTGTGGTCGCGCCAGCTTGGCGTGCGCACGAACGCCACGAGGACGATCTATCCCGTCCGGCCCGACCACGCCGTGCAGGAGGCGATGTTCTGGTACCTGTGGCCCACCACGACGATCAACATGCTGCCCGGCTCGACCGAGATCCAGATCGCCGCCGCCGTGCCGCGCGGGCACGACCAGTCCTCCTTCGCCGGCCACGTCTACACGGCGGACGGCGGCGCGATCTACAAGGAGCGCTACGACTACGTGAACGACATCCTGGGCATCGAGGACCGCGACCTCTGCGAGTCCGTCCAGGAGGGCCTGCACGCGCTGGGCTACGACCAGGGCCGCTTCGTGGTGGACAAGGCGCGCTCCGGCATCAGCGAGCACGCCCTGCACCGCTTCCACCTCCTGGTGAAGGACGCGCTGAACGCCTAGGGGGGGTGCCATGCGGTCGTTCGTGGCGATGGCGGTCCTGGCCGGGCTCGTGGCGTGGGCCGGCGCGTCGCGGGCCGCCGAATCGGTGACGATCTCCTACGCCGCGGATGGCCGGCGCGTCGAGCTCGGCGGAATCCTCCACAGGCCCGACGGGGCCGGGCCGTTTCCGGCGCTGGTCCTGATGCACGGCTGCTCCGGCCTCGAGAAGAACCACGACGCCTGGGCCAGGCGGCTCGCCTCGCACGGCTACGTGGCGCTGATCGTCGAAGGGTTCCGCAGCCGCGGCGTCAACAACGTCTGCACGAAGAAGACCTTCAACAAGGTCTCCTACAACGCGCGCATCGCGGATGCCTATGCCGGTGCCGCCTTCCTGCGGGCGCGCTCCGATGTCGATTCCGGCCGCGTCGGGGTCGTCGGGTGGTCGCACGGCGGCATCATCGCGCTCAAGCTCGCCGCCAGGCAGCCTCCCTCGTTTTCCTGGGCCGACGTGCCCGTCGTTCCGTTCCGCAGCGTCGTCGCCTTCTACCCGTACTGCGGTCCGGAGAAGGACGCGGCGGTCCCGCTCCTCATCCTGATCGGCTCCCGCGACGACTGGACGCCGGCGTCGAACTGCGAGTCCTACGCCGCGATGCAGAAGGTCGCGGGAACGCCCGTCGAGCTCGTCGTCTATCCGGGCGCGACGCACGCCTTCGACGACACGACCGTGGGCCAGGGCTACGTGAACACGGGCCACTTCCTGCGCTACGACGGCGCGGCGACGGCGGACGCCGCCGACCGCATGGTCGAGTTCCTGGCGCGGACGCTGGCCGACTGACGGCTTCGAGGGGCGCTACGCCGTCAGCTTGGCCGGGAAGCCCGGGGCGCGGAGGTCGGTGCCGAGCGCGTCCTCCAGCAGCTTGACGACCATCGTGGACTGCGCCCCGCGGCCGTACTGCGCGGTCGCGCGCACGAAGATCTGCTCCACCAGGCCCGCCACCTCCAGCGGCACGCCCAGCTCGCGCCCCAGCTTGGTGGCGAAGCCCAGGTCCTTCAGCGCCAGGTCGTTCGTGAAGCCCACGTCGTAGCTGCCGTTCAGGATGAGCTGGCCCTCGGTCTCGTGGACGAAGCTGTTGCCCGAGCTCGCCTTGATCGCCGCGAAGGCGGCGCCCAGGTCCAGCCCGGCGCGCCTGGCCAGCATGAGGGCCTCGCCGTCCGCCACCAGGTGGATGAAGGCCAGCATGTTGGTGATGACCTTGATGACCGAGGCGCTGCCCAGCGGGCCCATGTGGATGATCGCGCCGCCCATCGCCTCCAGCGCCGGGCGGTGGGCGCGGAAGACCGCCTCCTCGCCGCCCACCAGCACGCTGATCTCGCCGGCCGCCGCGCGGTGGACGCCGCCGGTGACGGGCGCCTCCAGCGTGGCGATGCCCCTGGCGGCGGCGAGCCCGGCGAGCCGGCGGATCTCGTGGGTGTCGGTCGTGCTCATCTCGATCCAGGTGCCGCCCCGGGCCAGGCCCTCCAGCACGCCGTCCGGCCCCGCCACCACGGCGTCGCTCGCCTTGGGCGAGGGCAGGCAGGTCAGCACCGCGTCGACCCCCTGGGCGAGCGCCCTGGGGGATGCCGCCCACCGGGCGCCGGCCGCCTCCAGCGGCGCGGCCGCGGCGCGGTCCAGGTCGTGGACGGTCACGGCGAAGCCGCCGCGCACCAGGCTCGCCGCCAGGTGAAGGCCCAGGTTGCCCAGGCCGATGAAGCCGTAGCGCATGGCGTGCCTCGGGGGTTGGCGTGCTAGGGGTTGATGGGCCGGTCGGCCATCTCGAGGTGCAGGGCCGTGCCGTCGTAGGGATGGGCCAGCGCCACCGCCTCGTCCAGCTCCACGCCCAGGCCGGGCTCGGTGGGCGGGATGACATAGCCCTCCTCCCAGCGGATCGGCTTCTTCAGGATCCTGGCGTGGAAGCCGCCCCAGGTCTGGATGCTCTCCAGGATCAGGAAGTTCGGGATGCAGGCGCTGAGCTGGATGTTGGCCGCGCCCTCGATCGGGCCGCAGTAGAGGTGCGGCGCCACCTGGGCGTAGTGCGCCTCGGCCATGCCGGCGATCTTCTTGGCCTCCAGGATGCCGCCCACGCGGCCCAGCGCCATCTGCAGGATCGAGGCGGCGCCCGTCGCCAGCACCCGGGCGAACTCGTACTTGGTGGCCAGCCGCTCGCCGGTGGCGATGGGGATGGTGGTCTGGCGGGCCACCTTGGCCATCTCCTCGGGCATCTCGGGCGGGGTGGGCTCCTCGAACCACAGCGGATCGTAGGGCTCCAGCCGGCGCGCCAGGCGCAGCGCGCCGGACGCCGTGAACTGCCCGTGCGTGCCGAACAGCAGGTCCGCCCGGTCGCCCACCGCGGCGCGCAGCTTGCGCACGAACGTCTCGGAGCGGTCGAGCGAGGCGAGGTCGGGCTGGCGCGGGTCGAAGGCGGAGTAGGGGCCGGCGGGGTCGAACTTCACGGCGGTGAAGCCCTGGGCCACGTACTCGGCCGCGCGCTGGGCCGACAGGTCGGCGTCGTGGTAGATCGCGTCGGTCTCGCCCTTCGCCGTGTCGGGATAGATGTAGGTGTAGGAGCGCAGCCGCTCGTGCACCCTGCCGCCCAGCAGCTCGTAGACCGGCTTGCCCAGGGCCTTGCCCACGATGTCCCAGCACGCCATCTCGATGCCCGAGAGCACGCCCATCAGCGAGAGGTCCGGGCGCAGCGTGTAGCCGCGGGCGTAGACGTTGCGCCACAGCGCCTCGATGCGGAAGGGGTCGTGGCCGACGACGTGCCGCGCGCACACGTCCTCCACCATGCGGGCCATGACGTGCGGGCCGAAGGTGGCGGCGTAGACCTCCCCCACGCCCTCGATGCCGTCGTTCGTGATCAGCTTCAGGAACACGAAGTAGCGCCCGCCGAAGCCCGGCGGCGGGTTGCCCACGACGAACGTCCTGACGTCGGCGATCTTCATGGCGCGGCGCTCCCCCGGTGCGTGGCCGACGATGGCCTAGTAGACGATGACGTTGCGCAGCGCCTCGCCCCTGGTCACGCCGGCGATGGCCTCGTTGATGCGCTCCAGCGGATAGCGGCTGGTGATCAGCTCGTCCAGCTTCAGCCGCCCCTGGCGGTAGAGGTCCACCAGCTTGGGCACGTCGATGCGCAGGCGCGTAGAGCCCATCTTGCTGCCGATCATGCGCTGGCTCGCGTCGGCGAAGTCGACGGGATCGAACGAGGTCGTCGTCCCCGTGGCCGGCATGCCCACCAGGCACAGCGTGCCGCCCCGCCGCATCAGGCCGAAGCCCTGCTCGATCGCCTTCTTGGCGCCCACCGCCACGAAGACGTAGTCCGCGCCCCGCCCGCCGGTGGCGGCCTTCACGGCGGCGGCCGCGTCCTCCCTGCCCGGGTTGACGCCGTGCGTGGCGCCGAAGCCGCGCGCGGCGGCCAGCTTCGCGTCCGACAGGTCCACCGCGATCACGCGGTGCGCGCCCGAGATCGCCGCGCCCTGGATGCAGTTCAGCCCGACGCCGCCCGTGCCGATCACGGCCACCGCGCTGCCCGCCTTCACCTGCGCCGTGTTGGTCACCGCGCCCACCCCGGTGATGACGCCGCAGCCGAGCAGCGAGGCCACGTCGAAGGCGATGTCCTTGGGGATGGCCACCACCTGCGAGGCGTCCACCACCACCTCCTCGGCGAAGGCGCCGCAGCGCAGGCCCTGCTTCACCGGCTTGCCGTCCTTCGTGCGGATGGGGCCGCGCGCGTCGATCGGGAAGGTGCCCTCGCACAGCACGTGCTCGCCCTGGCTGCAGTAGTGGCAGCCGCCGCAGGTCCGCACCAGGGTGACGACGACGTGGTCGCCCGGGGCCACGCCCCTGGTGCCCGGCCCCGCCTCGGTCACGATGCCGGCGGCCTCGTGGCCGTAGACGGCGGGCAGGTCGCCGCCCCAGGCGCCCTCCATGTAGTGGATGTCGCTGTGGCAGATGGCGCAGGCCTTCAGCTTCACCCTGACCTCGCCCGGCCCGGGCGGGCCCAGCTCCAGGTCCTCGATGACGAGCGGCTGGCCGAACGCGCGGCAGACGGCGGCCTTCATGACGACTCCTCCCTTTCGGTCCCTAGCCCCAGATCGGCGGGCGGCGCCCGGACCAGGGCCGCGCCTCCTCCAGCTGGCCCGCCAGCCGGAACAGGGTGGCCTCGGCGCCGTAGCGCGCCGTGAACATGACGCCGACGGGCAGGCCTGCCGCGTTCCATGACAGCGGCACGCTCATCGACGGCTCGCCCGTGCAGTTGGCGAGCGGCGTATAGGGGATGAACGCGGTCAGGCGGTCAAGGAAGACCTGCGCGTCGTCCACGTTCGTGGCCAGCTCTCCCACCCGCACCGGCGGCTTGCCCAGCGTCGGCGTCAGCAGCACGTCGTGGCGCTCGAACAGCCGGGCCGCCCGCCGGCTCTCCCAGTGCATGGTGCGCAGCGCGATCAGCACGTCCGCGCCGGTCTTGGTCTCGCCCAGGCGCATCGCCGCCCAGGTCCAGGGCTCCAGGTCGTCGGGCGCGGGCGGGCGTCCCACCAGGGCGGGAAGCTGCCTGAGGTCGGCGGCCTCGTTGGCCGCCACGATGGTCGCCCAGGCGTCGGCCATCGCCGCGCGGTCGAAGTCGGGGGCGGCCTCCTCCACCGCGTGGCCCAGGCTCGCGCACAGCGTCGCCGCGTCGTGCAGGGCGGCCAGGCAGTCGGCATGGATCGGGTGGTCGTACAGCGGCCGGGCCGTGAAGGCGATGCGCAGCCGGCCGGGCGGAGCACCGACTTCGGACAGGAACGGGCGCTCCTGGTGCGGCGCGCCATAGGGGTCGCCGGGCGTGGCCCCGCTCATGGCGTCCAGCATGGCGGCGCTGTCGCGCACGCTGCGGCTGACCACGCCCATGCAGGCCAGCCCGTTCCACGGGTCGCCCCCGCCGGCCCGGCCGACACGCGGTGCCGCGTCGGCTTCATCCCGAACAGGCCGCAGCACGAGGCCGGGATGCGGATCGAGCCGCCGCCGTCGCTGGCGCTGGCCACCGGCACCATGCCCGCGGCCACCGCCGCGGCCGACCCGCCGCTCGACCCTCCCGGGGTGTGGTCGGGGTTCCACGGATTGCGCGACGGCCCGTGCAGCACCGGCTCGGTGACCGCGTTCAGCCCGCCCTCGGGCGAGTTGGTGCGGCCGCACACGATCGCGCCCGTGGCGTCGATGCGGTCGGTCATGGCGGATCCCGCCGGCGCCACGAAGTCGCGGAAGTAGCGGCTGCCGTTCGTCATCGGCACGCCGGCCTGGGGCTGGAACAGGTCCTTCACCAGGAAAGGCACGCCCTTGAACGGCCCGTCGGGCAGGGCGGCCGGCTTCGCCGCCTTGGCGCGGGCCTGCTCGAATTGGCGCACGACGACGGCGTTCAGCCGCGGGTTGTGCTTCTCGATGCGGGCGATGGCGGCGTCCACCAGCTCGGCGGGCGC
>Ga0209172_10007181_pt1 | contig 11712 bp, 11 predicted proteins | sample LarsenN4metaG_FD_184113 | JGI IMG/M metagenome (GOLD analysis project Ga0209172, IMG submission 184113) | Hot spring sediment bacterial and archeal communities from British Columbia, Canada, to study Microbial Dark Matter (Phase II) - Larsen... ... | reverse complement strand
CACTGCCCTGGAGGCCCGGCCATGCCCGCACTGCGCCACATGGAAGACATCATCGCTGCCGCGAAATCCTGTGCGCCCTTGCGCACGGCCGTCGTGCACCCGGTGAGTGCAACCCTCGTCGCCAGCCTCGCCGCTGCCATGCAGGAGAAGCTGATCGAGCCGGTGCTCATCGGCCCGGCCGCGCGCATCCGCGCAGCCGCCGACGAGGCCGGCGTGGACATCAGTGACTGCCGCCTGATCGACACGCCGCACAGCCATGCCGCTGCCGAAACGGCGATGCGGCTGGCGCGCAACGGCGAGGTGGCGGCGATCATGAAGGGCGCCCTCGCCACCGGCGAATTGATGGAAGCGGCGATGTCGCGCGAAAGCGGCATCCGCACCGACCGGCGCATGAGCCATGTCTTCGTGCTGGAGGTGAAGAGTTACCCGAAGCTGCTGCTCATCACCGACGCCGCGCTCAACGTCGAGCCCGACCTCGCGCAGAAGAAGGACATTTGCCAGAACGCGATCGATCTCGCGCAGGCGCTCGGCGTGGATACACCGAAAGTGGCCATCCTCGCCGCCGTCGAACACGTCGACCAGCGCTTCCGCTCGACCGTGGATGCCGCCGCGCTGTGCAAGATGGCCGACCGCGGCCAGATCCGCGGCGGCGTGCTCGACGGCCCGCTCGCCTTCGACAACGCGATCTCGCGTGAGGCTGCCAACGCGAAGGGCATCGTGTCACCGGTATCCGGCGAGGTGGACGTGCTGCTGGTGCCGGACATCGAGGCCGGCAACATGGTCGCCAAGCAGCTCACCTACCTCGCCGAGGCGCGCACCGCCGGCATCGTGCTCGGTGGCCGCGTGCCGGTGATCCTCACCAGCCGCAGCGGCAATGCCTACGGGCGCGTGGTGTCCATCGCGCTCGCGGCGCTGGTGATCCGTGCCAGGGGCGGCAAGGTACCGGCGCCGTGACCGGCACGCACGATGTCACACACGACGGCGCGCAGGCGACGCTGCTGGCGGTCAACGCCGGCTCCTCGTCACTGAAACTCGCGCTGTTTCGTGGCGATGCCACCGATGCGGTCACCGAGCACCTGCGCATCACCCGCGACCACCACGCCGGCAAGGCCGTTCGCTGCAGCGGCGGCGACGCGGCAAACCTCGAACTGCTGCCGGAAAGTGCCAGCGACGGCGAATTCCTCGCTGCGCTCTGCGCCCGGATCAAACCCTCGCGTGTCGTGCACCGCGTGGTGCACGGCGGTGAGGAATCCCGCTTCTGCGTTGCCATCGATGCTGCCGAACGCGCGCGCCTGCATGCGCTCTCCGCGCTGGCGCCGCTGCACCAGCCGCCGGCCTTGCGCCTGATCGATGCGCTGGCGCATGCACAACCGGCGTTGCCGCAATTCGCCTGTTTCGACACCGCCTTCCACGCCGGCATGCCGGCTGTTGCGCGCGACTACGCGCTGCCGGCCGCGCTGCGCGCGCGCCACCCGAACCTGCATGTCTTCGGTTTTCACGGCATTTCCTGCCAGGCCGCGGTGGAAAACCTGCGGGCCGGCGGCGAGTTGCCGGCCCGGCTGGTGATCGCGCATCTCGGCAGCGGCGCCAGCGTCACGGCGGTGCTCAACGGCCGCAGCGTCGCCACCAGCATGGGTTTCAGCGCGCTCGAAGGACTGGTGATGGCGACGCGTCCCGGGCGTCTCGACGCCGGCGTGCTGCTCTACCTGCTGCGCCACGAAACGGCAGACGCGGGCGCCCTGGAAGAACTGCTCTACCGGCAATCGGGGCTGCTCGGTTACTCCGCGCTCAGTGCCGACATGCGCGTGCTGCTGGCCAGTGACGAGGCGGCCGCGCAGGCCGCCGTGGACCTGTTCGTGTACCGCGCCGCGCAGGAGATCGCGGCCCTGTGCGTTGCCCTCGGCGGTATCGATACGCTGCTGTTCACCGGCGGGATCGGCGAAAACCAGCCGCAGATCCGCGAACGCATCGCTGGCCGGCTGCGTTTTCTCGGGGATTTCCGGGTTCGCGTGCTGGCTTGCGACGAGGAACGCGCGATGGTGGAGGCCGCCATTCGCGCCGCGTGACCTTGCCGCCACCGGTGCCGTGCGTATGATGCGGAACCCGCCGGTTCTTGAACCGCCATCCGGAAGGAACGCCCCGTGCACAACCCGCCAAAAACCATCCTCGTCACCGGCGCCACCGGCGCCCAGGGCGGCGCGCTCGTGCCACTGCTGCTCGGCAAGGGCTTCGCCGTGCGCGCCCTCACCCGCAACCCGGCCAAGCCCGCCGGCCAGAAGCTGCAGGCGCTCGGTTGCGAGGTGGTGGCCGGCGACCTCGACGACGAAGCCTCGCTCGCGCGTGCCTGCGCCGGCGTTCACGGCGTGTTCTCGCTGCAGAACTTCTGGGAAAAGGGCGTCGGCTACCAGCGCGAGATCGACCAGGGCTGCAAGCTGGCGCGGGCCGCCAAGCAGGCCGGCGTCGCCCACTTCGTGCAGACCTCGGTCGCCGGCTGCGACAACGCGAAGGGCGTGCTGCACTTCGAGAGCAAGCACGAGATCGAGAAGTACATCGATTCGCTGGGCCTGCCGCGCACCTTCCTGCGCGAGGTCTTCTTCATGGAAAACTTCACCGACCCGGTGATGGTCGGCGGCGAAAAGAAGTCGATGAGCCCCTACTTCGTCCTGCCGATGATCTGCGGCCTGCTGGACGAGGACGTGAAGTTCCACATGATCACCGTCGAGGACATCGCCTGGTGGTCGGCCGAGGTGTTCACGCACCCGGAGGAATTCATCGGCAAGCACATCGACATCGCCAGCGATTCGCTGACGCCGGCGGAAATGCGCGCGGTGTTCCGCAAGGTCACCGGCCAGCGCGTGCTGCCGGCGTTCAAGTTCACCACGCGCCTGTTCCTGCGCCTGAGCAACCCGGAGTCGCACCGGCAGTTCGTCTGGAACAACAGCGTCGGCTGGCACTTCGACCTGGCGCCGCTGCGGCGTCGCCACCCGGGCTCGATGAGCCTCGAACAGTTCCTCACCCGCCACTACGCCAAGAAGAAGGGATGACCGCCGCCATGCGCCTGACCGTGGAAGTGCCCGCCAATACCGTGGCGACGGTGTATGTGCCCGCCAGCGACCCGGCGAAAGTCCGCGAGAGCGGCAAAGCCGCCGCGCAAGCCCGGGGAGTGAAGTTCCTTCGCGCCGAGCCGGGTTACGCCGTGTTTGAAGTCGGCTCGGGCCGCTACGAGTTCCGTTGAGCCGGACGCGCCATCGGCCGGGGCGCGCACCGCACCCGCGTGCCGCCCGGCCGGGGGCCCAGTTCCGCCGCGGACGTGGCGCCGGGCGACGCGGTGCGCCCGGGGGGGCAGACCTCAGAGTTTCAAGGGCCGAATGGCCGCGGCTTTGCGCAGCCGCCACTGGCCGTCCTGCTTGACCAACTCCAGGCGCATCTCCTGCACCACATAGTCGCGGTCCCCGGGCTGGGTCGCCTTGGCGGTCAGGCTGCAGGCGGCGCGATCTTTGCCCGGCTCGACCTGCACCGCGACATCCAGCAGCTCAACCTTCAGACCCCGCAGATACTGCCGCGCGCCCATGGCCGCCTGGACAATTTCCGCGCGCCCGCTCATGGCTTCGCGGCCTCCGCCTGGCATCTCGACTTCCACCTCGACGTCAGGGGCCAGCAGGCTGCGCAGGCGCTCGGAGTCGGCGGCGGTGCCGGCCAGCGAGCCGCCCGCTTCGAAGGAGACAGCCTCCTGGAGCCCCTCCAGGCACTTGCGGACGCGCTTCTCCTCGTTGGGAAAAAAATGCGACCAGAGAAACACCCCCAGGCCGGCGACGAGGACGAGAAGGGCAAGGTTGATCAGGCGTGCTTTCACCACAGGGCCTTTCCCACGATGCGATCGGCCCGGGCCGCGCCGAAGAGGTGCTGGCTCTGGACCATGGTGCGGTTGTCGCCGATGACGAGGTATTCGTTGGTCTCGAGGCGGCGCGGCGGCAACTGCCAGGGGGCGGGGTTCTTCAGGTAGGGCTCCTGGAGAGGCCGGCCATTGATCATCACCTGGCCCCGGACAATGGCCACCTCCTCACCCGGGAGGGCGATGATGCGCTTGAGCAGCATGATGCTCTTGCCGGCATAGCGCACCGCCACCACGTCGCCCCGCCGGGGCGGGTGCGACCGATAAGCCCATTGGTTGATGAAGTTGATCGAGCCGTTGCGATAGGTGGGCTCCATGCTGTCGCCGTCCACCCGCACGGGAATGAGCACGAACTTGAAGACCACCACGGCCAGCACGAGCATCGCGGCCGCCCGGATGAGCGTGACCTTGGGCCGGCGCCCCAGCACGAGGCGTTTCCAGGTCCAGCGCGGCGCGGCGCGGTTGTCCGCCGGGTCGAGGCTCATGGTTCGGTTCTGAATCTCGCCCCCCAGTTTATCAGGAAGCCGGAACAAATGCGAAGAGGAAACCCGCGCGCCGCGCGGTTGGCGGGTGGCTGCCGGTTGACGCCGCCCGGCTCTTGCCCCATAGAGAGAGGCGGGATCGTTACGTTGTGTGAACCAAAGTATGATTGTCCGATCATGAAGAACCATCACCGTTGTTTGACCGGGCGGCTGCGCATCCTGTGCCTGGCCGCGCTCTTGTGGGGGGCCGCCGGCCTCGTCCCCGCGCTGGCCGCTGCCGCCACCAACGCGCCGGCCCTCGAGGCGGCCGCCGCTCCTGTGGCCACCCCCCCCGACATCTGGCTGACCTTTGGCCTGGACCGCGTCCCCTGGCTCCAGAGCCGGCCCTTTGCCGGCATTCCGCTCTGGCAATATGTGGCGTCGCTGATCTACGTCTTTCTCGCCTTTTACCTGTCGAAGTTCCTCGATTATTTCATTCGCGAACGGGTCGCCCACTGGGCCGCCCGCACGGCCACCAAGCTCGACGACCTGCTGGTCAACCTCGTGCGCGGGCCGGTCAAGGTGGTGAGTTTTGTCATTCTCCTGCATGTGGGCATGAAGGTCTATTCCTGGCCGGCGGAAATGACCGTGTTCCTCTCGAACGGCCTGAAGATCATTGTGGCCTGCTCGATCACCTATGTCCTGCTGAAGGCGATTGACACGCTCATGGGCGTGTGGCACGAGCGCTCCGCCACGCCCGACCACGAACAGTTCAGCAAGCAGCTCCTGCCGCTGCTGGGCAAGACCTTCAAGGTGTTTGTGGTCATCGTGGCCGTGCTCGTCACCTCGCAGAACCTTGGCTTCAACGTCACCGGTCTGATCGCCTCGCTCTCCATCGGCGGCCTGGCGGTGGGCCTGGCCGCGCAGGACACCCTGGCCAACCTCTTCGGGGCCGTGGCCGTGCTCATGGACAAACCGTTCAAGGTGGGCGACCGCATCCAGCTCGACAACGTGGACGGCACCGTCGAGCAAATCGGCTTCCGCAGCACCCGCGTGCGCAGTCTCGACGGCCACCTCGTCACCATCCCGAACAAAACCATGGGGGCGGCCACCATCACCAACATCTCCGCCCGCCCCAACATCAAGACGGTGATGAACATCGGCGTGACCTACGACACGCCCGCCGAGCGCGTCCAGCGCGCCATCGCCATCCTCGAGGAAGTGCTCCGGCCGCACCCGAAGACGGCCGACCTCATCATCAGCTTCAACAAGTTCGAGAGCGCTTCGCTGAACATCCTGGTGGTGCACTGGTGGAACTCGACTGATTTCAAGGCCTACCTCCAGGAGTTCCAGTTGCTCAACCTTGAGATCAAGCGCCGGTTCGACGCCGAGAAGATCAGCTTCGCCTTCCCCACGCAGACGATCTACTTGAAACAGGATTCCGAATGGAAGCTGAGCGGCACCCTGCCGCCCCCGGCGGGCTGAACGGCCCCGGCGGTTCGGGGCAGGTCCGGCCGGCCCGGCTCCGCCGCGCCGGGAGCTGTGCTCAGGCGAAGAGGTCGAGCTGGGGCGGCGGCTCAAGCTGCTGGAGCCGGGCGCGCTCGGCGCGCTGGGTGGCGCGCTGGCGCACGTTGCCCTCGGGGGTCAGCTCGCTTTCCTCGAGGTTGCGGAGAATCACTTTCGCCCGCTCGATGACCGGTTTGGGCACGCCGGCCAGGCGGGCCACCTGGATGCCGTAGCTTTTGTCGGTGCCGCCCTCGAGGATCTTGCGCAGGAAGACCACCTGGTCCTGCCACTCGCGCACGGCCACGTTGTAGTTTTTCAGCCGCGGCAGCCGGCCCGCCAGCTCGGTCAATTCGTGGTAATGGGTGGCAAAGAGGGTTTTGGCCCCCACCTGGTTGTGCAGGTGCTCGACAATGGCCCAGGCCAGGCTCAAGCCGTCGAAGGTGCTCGTGCCGCGTCCGATTTCATCGAGCAGAACCAGGCTGCGCCGGGTGGCGTTGTTCAGGATGTTGGCTGTCTCGCTCATTTCCACCATGAAGGTGGACTGGCCGCGGGCGATGTCGTCGCTGGCCCCGATGCGGGTGAAAATGCGGTCCACCAGGTCAATGCGGGCCTCGGCGGCGGGGACAAATGAGCCGGTGTGGGCCAGGAGGACGAGCAGGGCCACCTGGCGGATATAGGTGCTTTTGCCCGCCATGTTGGGCCCGGTGATCAGGGCAATCTGATGGGTCTGGTGGTCGAGCCGGGTGTCGTTGGGCACGAACCGTTCCTCGAGCAGGCTCTGTTCGAGGACGGGATGGCGGCCGTCGCGAATGGCGATGACGCCCTCGTCGCGCACCACCGGCCGGGTGTAGCCGTGGAGCCGCGCCGTCTCGGCAAAGGCGGCCAGCACATCGGCCTGGGCCAGGGCCTGGGCGGTTTCCTGGATGGCCTTGAGGCGTTCGAGCACCGCCTCGCGCACCCGCAGGAAGAGATCATACTCGAGCTTCAGGCTGCGTTCCTCGGCGCCAAGAATGCGCCCCTCCATTTCCTTGAGCTCGGGGGTGATGAACCGCTCCCCGTTGGCGATGGTCTGTTTGCGGATGTAATGGGCCGGCACTTTGTCCAGGTTGGCGCGGGTGATCTCGATGTAGTAGCCGAAGACGGAGTTGAAACGCACTTTGAGCGAGGGGATGCCGGTGCGCTCGATTTCCTCCTGTTGCAGCCGGGCGATCCAGTCCTTGCCCTCGCGGGTGGCCCGGCGGAGCTCGTCCAGCGCGGCATCGAACCCCTCGCGGATCATGCCGCCCTCTTTGACGGCCAGCGGCGGCTCTTCGACGATGGCGCGGCGGATGAGGTCCACCAGTTCCGGCTGGTCACACAACCGGCCGGCCAGGGCGGCCAGCGGATGGGGGGCGGGCGCCGGGGCGGAAGCGGGCAGGGGGAGTTCGCCGCGCCGGCCGCCTTCACGGAGGGCCTCGTGGGAAACGGATTCGAGAATGGCGCGGAGGCGGGGCACCTGCTCGAGGCCCTCGCGGAGGGCCTGGAGATCGCGGGCGTTGCCCGCGCCGAAACTCAGCCGGCTGAGGGTGCGTTCGAGGTCGCGCACGCCGGCCAGGGCCTGGCGGAACTCGTCCAGGGCGTGGCTGTGGTCCAGCCAGGCCTGCACGGCTTCCTGGCGGGCAGCGATGGCGTCGGCCGCGGCCAGGGGCTGCGAGAGCCAGTCGCGCAGGCGGCGGGCGCCCATGGGGGTGGCGGTGCGGTTGAGGGCGCCGTAAAGGGTGGTTGAGCGCGGGGCGTCGTGGTGCAGCGGATCGAGCACCTCGAGGTGGCGCAGCGTGGTGGCGTCCAGGTGCAGGTAATCGGCGCGCTGGTAGAACGAGCAGGTGGTCAGGTGCGAGATGTCGCGCCGCAGATGCTGCGCCAGGTAATGCAGCACTCCGCCCGCCGCGCCGACGGCCGCGGGCCGGTTCTTCAGCCCGAAGCCATCGAGCGTGGCCACCTTGAAATGCTCGCGCACGGTGAACTGGCTCGTCTCGGGGGCGAAGACCCAGTCTTCGTAGCCGTTAACGATGCCCGGGCCGCCCTGGAGGAGGGTGCGCAGGCGGGTGTCTTCGGCGGGCAGGATGATTTCCGCCGGACGCAGGCGTTCGAGTTCGCTGAGCAGCGCTGTCTCGTCGTCCAGCTCGGTGGTCTGGAAATCGCCCGTGGTCAGATCCACCGCCGCCAGGCCGTGGCGGCCGCCCACGCGGCAGACGCCGGCTAGAAAATTATTGCGCTCGGCCTGGAGCATGCGTTCGTCGAAGTGCGTCCCCGGGCTGAGGATCTGCGTCACCTCGCGTTTGACGAGCTGGCCGGGCCGGGCCTCCTCCATCTGGTCGCAGATGGCCACTTTGCGTCCCGCCTTGAGCAGGCGGGCGATGTAGGCGTGGGCCGCGTGGTAGGGAATGCCGCACATGGGCACCACGCCGCGGCGGGTCAGGGCCACGTTGAGCAACTGGGCGCCCGCCTGGGCGTCCTCGAAGAACATTTCGTAAAAATCCCCGAGCCGGAACAGCAACAGCGCGTCCCGGGGCAGCTCGCCCTTGATGCGGCGATACTGCGCCATCATGGGTGTCAACGGATTGTCGCTGGCCATCGCGGCGGCAAAATAGTCGCTTCACTCCGCGAGGTCGAAGCGAAAAACACGGCGGGCCCCGCGCCCGCCCCGGCCCGGGCTAGGAGGGGCCGCGGATGGTGCGGGTGAGGTCGTCGTGGCGCAGGCTGGCCATGGCGCCGACGTACTTGTCCACCCCGCATTCGGTGAGGTTGAAGTGCTGCACCATCTCCTGAAACCAGCGGGGGAAGCGCTCGACGAAGTTGAGCTCGAAGACAACGTGCGGGGCGAAGAGGCGCCGGGGCGCTCCGAGGGCGCAGCGCAGGGAGGCGTCCTGGCAGGGCTCGAAGACGACCTGGCGATCGAAAGTGACCTGCACCGCCTCGTTGTCGCCCACGTAGCCTTCGCGCACGAAGGACAGGCGCAATTGAGGTTGGGCGCGGTGGGTCTGCTGCAGTTTGACAAAGTCCTGCGCCGCCTGCATGGCCTGGGCGGTGGGGCGGAGGAACAACTCGACTGGCGGCAATTGACCGTTGAGGACAAAGGCGAGGGCTTGGCGCCGGACGGCGCAGCGCTGGCGGGTGACGACATCCACGGCGCGGCGCTTGATTTCGAGAAACACCGGGCTGTCGGGGCGCTCGTCGTGGAAGCGCACCCGCAGGTGGCAGCGGTGCTCGATGTCGTTGCGCGCCTGCCGGTAGAGGTCCAGCGCGGGCGAGTCCAGGTAGAGCGAGTGAACCGGAAAGGAGAAATTGGGCTGGGCCACGCTGTACTCGTTCAGGTCGAGGTATTGGCGAACAAAGTCCCGGAGGCGCAGGGCCACGGACTCACGGACCAGGTAGTTCAACTCGCGGTGAACGCGTCCTTCTCTTGACAATGGATCCATATAGCCCCGGGCGCCGGTTGGGCGGCCCGAGTCACGGTAGCACCGGGCGGCGGGCGTGTCAGCCCCTTTCCCGAAGGCGCTGGTAGTCTTCCGGCGTGTCCACGTCATCGAGGACGCCGGGGTGCTCGACCGGCACCTCGCGCACGTCTTCGGGATGGCGCCGCAGAAGCCCGCGCAGGCCGGTGTCGTCGAGACCGGTCAGCGTTTCGGCGAAATGGCGCCGGGCCACGAGCAGCGGATGGCCGCGCCGGCCGCGGCACAGCGGCACCACCAGGCCGTGGCTTCCCTGGGCGAAGGCCGCCAGCAAGGGGCGAATGATGTCGGGGGCCAGGCGGGCCTGGTCGCCGGGCACGATCAGCGCCGCCTGGCACGCCGCGGGCAGGGCGCGCAGGCCGCAGCGCACCGAGTCGAGCATGGCGCTGTCGGGATCGGGATTGCGCACGAGGCGGGCGGGCAGGCCCTCGAGGGCGGCGGCGATGGCTGGCGCGTCGGCCGCGGCGACCACACGGATCTCCGAGACCGCGCATTCTGCGAGCGCGCGCACGAGCCGGGTGATCATGGGCACGCCTCCCACCGGCAGCAGGGTTTTGCAGGCGCCCATGCGGCGCGAGCGCCCGGCGGCCAGGACGACGGCGCCGATCATGGGCCGGTCCTCCGGGGCATGCGCGGCGCCACGCCGCGCCGCCGCACGGCGATCAATTGCGCCACCACGCTGACGGCGATTTCCGGCACCGTCACCGCTCCGAGATCCAGCCCGATCGGAGCGTAAACGCGGTCGAACTCCTCGGCGGTGGCCCGGCCTCTGGCCAGGAAATCCTCGCGGAGCAGGGCCACTTTGCGCACGCTGCCAATCATGCCCACGTAGGCGGCCGGGCGGCCCAGGCAGCGGGCCAGGGCGGCGCCGTCGTGCGTGTGGCCGCGGGTGACGATGACCACGTAAAGGTCCGGCCCAAAGGGGAATTGGTCGAGCGCGACGGCCAGGTCGCCGCAGCGGGTGCGCACCGCGGGCGGGAAGAGGGCGGGCGCGGTGAATTCGGGGCGGTCGTCCAGCACCGTGACCTCGAAACCCGCCAGGTCTGCCAGGCGCGCGACAGCCTGCCCGACGTGTCCCGCCCCGACGACCAGCAGGCGCGGCGGCGGGACGAGCGGCTCGAGCAGCAATGCCCGCCCCGGCAGAGCATGGGCGCTGAACTCGGGTTGCTCGCGGCGCGCGGCCCGTTCGAGCATAGCCTCGAGGCCGGGAACGGCGGCCCCTTCGGGCCGGTACTGAAGCTCGACCCGCGGCGGATCGGCATCATCCAGGGCTGTGATCAGGAAACCGCGCTGGCGGCGGGCCAGCCCTTCGGCCGCGGCCGCCATGGCCTCGAGGGCGGCAGCATCCGGGGCGAAGAGGAGCACGCGCATGCGCCCGCCGCAGATGGGTTCGGCTTCGCTGGCGCGGTGTCCGGCCAGGGCGGCCTCGAAGATCTGGGCGGTTCCCGCGCGGGCGATGGCCGGCGCTTTGGCCTGGGCCAGCGCTTCGACCTGGCCGCCGCCGATCGTTCCAAGGATCGCGCCCGTCTCATCCACCAGGGCCCGGGCGCCCGGGCCGCGCGGGCTGGAGCCATCGGTTTCGAGCACCAGGGCCACGGCGAAGCGCCGACCGGCCCGGGCCCAGGCCATGGCCGCCCGCAGCAGCGACTCGTCCCGCCGCTCGCCGCCGCCCGGGGCGGGCTCGAATCCGACGGCGGGTGGCGCGTCAGGCGGGTGTTGAGGTGCGGGGTCCACAGCGGTCAAGCCGGCCCGGCGCCCGAGGGGCGAATCGGCAGAGCGCGCACGCGGGTGCCCGTGGCGTGAAAGAGGGCGTTGGCTATGGCGGGCGCGATGGCGATGATCGGTGTCTCGCCCCCGCCCACGCTGGGCAGGTCCGGACGGTTGAGCAGATGAATATCCAGCTCCGGCACATCGCTCAGGCGCGGCACCTGGTAGCGGGCAAAACTGGCGTTGCCCATCTTGCCGTCCCGGAACCGCATCGCCTCCCGCAAAGCCGGCCCCAGGCCCATGATGATGCAGCTTTGCACCTGGGCCATGAGGTTGGCGGGGTTGATGATGGCTCCGCACTCGAAGACCTCGCACACCCGCCGCACGACGATTTTGTCCTGCGCCTGGTCCACGGCGATCTCGACACAGGCCGCCACATAGGAGCCTTTCTCGGTGCCGCAGGCCAGACCCACGCCCGCCCCGGGCGAGCGTTCCTTGACGCGCTCCCGCCAATGAAACCGCCGGGCTGCTTCCTCGAGCACGGCCCGCAACCGGTCGTTCGCGAGGTGGGCGAGGCGAAACTCAAGGGGGTCCCGCCCCGCCGCGGCCGCCAGCTCGTCCATGAAGCACTCGCGGGCGAAATTATTGGCGGTGG
>Ga0209172_10007180_pt1 | contig 11712 bp, 11 predicted proteins | sample LarsenN4metaG_FD_184113 | JGI IMG/M metagenome (GOLD analysis project Ga0209172, IMG submission 184113) | Hot spring sediment bacterial and archeal communities from British Columbia, Canada, to study Microbial Dark Matter (Phase II) - Larsen... ... | reverse complement strand
GAAACCGCGCGCGGACGGGAACAACGAAGACGTCACCTTCGCAGACCTCAGGCGGGTTAGGAGGTCTGCTCCGGTGACGTCTGTCGAAACGGAAGAGACTTGACATCAGTCCGGCTCATAGGAGCCTGGACCCCTGCAAGACTCCCTGTAGCGTCCTGGCTTTAGCCGGACCCGATGTAGCGTTCGGCCTTTAGCCGGACCCGATGTAGCGTTCGGCCTTTAGCCGGACCGATGTAGCGTCCGGCCTTTAGCCGGACCGATGTAGCGTCCGGCCTTTAGCCGGACCCGATGTGGCGTCCGGCTTCAGCCGGAGTTCCGCGCGTAGCGCCCTCGCGACCTGAGATCGGGCGTCGGGTATCTCGCTCCGCGAAGCTCTCGGCATGCCGGAAAGCAGTCGGACGGCCGCTTGCAGCCGCTGGACGCTCGGGTCGGCCGCGCGCTGGCGAACACGCGCGGCCTCAACCTCGCTGACCCCCAGAGCCGCCTCCTGCTTTCGGCAGTGACGCTGTTCGGCATGCCTCGCCAAGACGTGCGTCGCGAGAGGTCCAACTGAAGCCGGACACTACATGGTCCGGCTGAAGCCGGACACTACACGGTCCGGCTGAGCCGGACACTACGGCAGTGGGCAAGGTCGCTGAAGCCGGACACTACAGCGATTACGGCCAGGTGAAGCCTGATGGCAGGAGATACCTTCCCGAATCGTCCTCGCCCCTGCTGACCAGCGAGCCGCGGCTCTTGGGGCCGAGCGGCTGGTTGGCCATGAGCAGGCCCTCCACGCCCTCCACCGCCAGCGGCCGCGAGAACAGGAATCCCTGCGCGTGCGTGCAGCCGAGGCGTTCGAGCTCCCGTGCCTGCACCTCGCTCTCGATACCCTCGGCCACGACGCTCGTGTTGAGCGTGCGGGCGAGGGCGAGAATGCTTTCGACGATCGCCGGGCGGTCGGGCAGCAGCAGGCTCTTGACGAACGAGCGGTCGATCTTGAGCGCGTCGACGGGCAGCTTGTGCAGGTGGCTGAGCGACGAATACCCGGTGCCGAAGTCGTCGAGATAGATCTTCACGCCGAAGTCGCGCAGCGCGCGCAGCACCTGTGCGACGACGTTCGGGTTGTCCATCAGCGCCGTTTCCGTGATCTCGAGACGCAGGTCGCACGGCGCCAGGCCGGCGCCGTGAACGGCTTCCTCGACGATGAGCAGGAAGTTCTGCTCCATCAGCTGGCGGTTCGAGACGTTCACCGTGATGCACTCGAGTCCCGACGGCTTGAATCGGCGCTGCCACTCGGCGAACGTGCGGCAGGCCTGCTGCATCACCCACGTGCCGAGCGGCTCGATGAGGCCGAGCTCCTCGGCGATGGGAATGAACGTCCCCGGCGGCACGGGCTCGCCGTTGCGCCGCCAGCGCACCAGCGACTCGAAGCCGATGCACATGCCCGTGCGGAGCGACACGATCGGCTGGTAGTGGACCTCGAAGCCGTTTGCCTGGGGCCCGGCGCCGAGGTGGTCCCTGGCGACGGCGTGGCGCAGATCGTTTTCGAGCCCGAGCCGATCGCGGACGCGGGCGTGCATGTCGGCGTCGAACAGCTCGTGCCGCGCCTTGCCGCGCGCCTTGGCGTGATACATCGCCGTGTCGGCGTCGCGCATGATCTCCTCGGGGTTCTCGTACTGCGGGCGGCCGAAGGCGATCCCGATGCTCGCCGACGTGAACACCTCCTTGCCCCCGATCGAGAACGGAGCGCTGAGCGCGTGCTGGATGCGGAACGCGATCGCGTTGGCCTGCTGCTCGTCGCCGAGGTCGTTGAGGAGAATGGCGAACTCGTCGCCGCCGAGGCGGGCGAGCTCGTCGCCCTGACGCAGGCAGGATTCGAGGCGCCGGGATACGGCGATGAGCAGCGCGTCGCCGACCAGGTGGCCGAGGCTGTCGTTGACGATCTTGAACCGATCCAGATCGATGTAGAGGGCGGCGAACCGGTCGCCGCGCCGCTGCTTCAACTCCTCGAGACGGCGGCCCAGCTTCTCGACGAACACCGATCGGTTCGACAGGCCGGTCAGCGGATCGAGGAATCCGGCGCTCAGCACCCATTCGCGCGCCAGCGAACGCCCGGTGGTATCGGTCAGCGAGCCGGCAATGCGCGTGGCGCGCTTGCCGTGGCTGCGTTCGGCCACCCCGCGGCACAGGAACAGCCGATAGGTGCCGCCCTCGTGCCGGATGCGGTGCTCGTACTGGAAGTGCTCGGTCTTGCCGGAAAGGTGGGCGTGCAGCGCGTCCTTCAGCGGCGCGATCTCGTCCGGGTGCACGCGATCGAACCAGTCCTCGATGCGTCCGATCGCTTCCGCCGCCGGCAGGCCCAGCATCGCGCGCCATCGCGCCGAGACGTAGAACTCCTGGCTGCGCAGGTCCCATTCCCACAACCCGTCGCTCGCGCCGTCGGCGGCCAGCGACAGCCTTTCCTCGCGGCGCCTGACCGCGTACTCGGCCCGCTTCTGCTCGGTCACATCGCGCCACAGCAGCGTCGTGGTGCCGTCGCCGGGCAGGATCGTCACCTGCACGATGCGCGCATCGTCGGCCGGCAGTACGTCGTAGAGCGGCTGCGTCCGGGAGCTCCCGCACGCGATCGACTCCTCGATGCTGCGCTGCAGACCGCTGTTCCTCAGCGACGGCAGCACCGCGAGCAGCGTCCGGCCGAGGGCCCGATCGCGGGAGCAGTCGGTCATGCGCTCGAGCGCGCTGTTCCACAGCGTGATTGCGCCGCCGCCGTCGAGCACGGCGACGCCTTCATCGAGCGACTCGATCGCCGCGTGGCTGCGGTGTTCGTATTCGACCTGCGTGACGAGCCTGCAGTAGGCGCGATGGGCGAAGAAGAGCGGCAGCGCCGCCGCCGGCAGGATCTCCCACAACCGGTAATTGACGATCTCGATGAGCGCGAGCGACAGGCCGGCGCCAATCGCGTGAACGGGACCGTCGCGCAGCAGGCTGGCCGGCCAGCGGCGGTTCGACGCGCGGCGAGTGACGAGCGGCATCACCATGTCGGCGGCGAGGCTGTGGACGATGGAGTAGACGGCGACGGCGAGGGCGATCGGCAGTGCCTGCCACGGCCAGACGAAGCGGCCGAGCGTGCCGCCAAGCAGCGCGTGAACCATGCCGGCCGCCTGGAGCGCAACGATCGTGGATGCCGCGTTCAGGACCGTGCGCTCGATCGGGCGCGTTCGCTGCGGATCCGCCAGCACGTACGCCACCCCGCCTGCCGCCACGACGATGGCCGCGATGTGGGGACCGAACAGGAAGAGCGTGGCGCAGTGGATGACGAAGTTGAGCGGCATCACACCGCCGTCCTCGGCCGCGGGCCGCTGCGCCGCGAGCACCGACGTCAGGATGGCGGCGACGATCAGTCCCGAGAACTCGAGGCCGCGGTCGGCCTGCGGCCAGCCCATGAAGCCAAGGAGCACGACCGTCGTCGTGGCCGCTGCCGCGAAGACGAACAAGCCGGTATGACGAGGAAACGTGCCCATGCCTTCCCACACCGCGCACACGTCGCCCGTGAGGGCTAGATCGGATCCCGCTGTGGAAGGCAAGGCCGGGACCATCGTACCGCCATGGCCAAATGACTGAGGGCCAGGCAGTTATCCGTCAGGCCGATCCAGCTCGTGTACAGGCGGTGTGCCGTGCCTGGACACCCGCGATCAGAATCGGAAGCCCGACCCGGCGACCGAGTACAGCGCTCCGGGCTGGTTGCGCGTCTTCTGGAACTGCTCGAGTGTCTCCCCGCGCATTGCCGCGTAGATGTGGAGATTCGAGACGCCGACCGCCGCGCCGAGCTTCTCGAGCATGAAGAAGCTCACGCCGTAGTGGATCATCCCGCGCCAGTCCAGCGTGCGGACGAGCTGGCGTTCCTCCGGCGTCAGCTGCGCACGCTCGAACAGCGACTCCTGATCGGTCCGGAACGCCTCGCGCCAGGACGGGTCGATCAGGTTGTGCAGGAACTTGTTCAGCCGATACGCCTTCACGCTGCGCGCCAGCGTGAACGGATACGTGCCGGGCAGCTTTTCGATCCCGGCGAGCTGATGATTGATGTGCGCCAGGTATCGCTCGTCGGGCGGCGCCGGCGGATCGACGTCTTCGTAGATGGCGGTGGCGATGCCGGTCATGCTCGGCAGGTAGTAGCTTTCGTGCAGCTTGCGGATCGTCGGCGACAGCGCGCCGCGCATGACGAGCCACATGATTACCTCGGCGCCTTCCATGCCGCCGAGCGTGGCGAGCTGCGCGTGCGTCATCGCGGCGACACGCTCGGGATCGCGCTCGATCAGCTGCAGGAACTCCCGATCCCACTCGGTGTTGTTGAAGCCGCATCGTTCGCCGTGCACCTGGTGCGAGAGGCCGCCGGTGGCGACGAGCACCACCGTGAGATCCTCGGGATAGCTCTCGATTGCCTTGCGCAGGCTCCGTCCGAGCTTGTAACAGCGGCGCGCCGACGGGATCGGGAATTCGAGCACGCCCACCTGGAGCGGGACGATCGCGCCCGGCCAGTCCGGCTCGTGCGGCCACAGCATCGACAGCGGCGAGAAGCACCCGTGATCGAGCGGCTTGTCCTGGAAGAAGGAGAGGTCGAACTCGTCGGCGACCAGACCCGCGGCGATGTGGTGCGAGAGCGCGGCGTGTCCGCGGACCGGCGGCAGGGCGCGCGGCCCACCGCCTTCATCGGCGGGCGCGTAGGACTCGCCGATGCCGATTGCGAAGTGCGAGCAGTGGTCGAAGAAGAACGACGTCACGTGATCGTTGAAGATCATCAGCAGGACGTCGGGCTTCTTCTCGGCCAGCCAGCGCTGCACCGGCTTGTATCCCTCGAAAATCGGCGCCCACGCCGGGTCGCGCTCCTTGTGCGTATCGAGCGCGAACCCGATCGTGGGCGTATGTGAGCTGGCTACCGCGCCGAGGATCCTGGCCATTTCCTGTCGCTACTTGGCGGCCTTGACCTGGCAGCGGGTCCCGCCTTCGAGATCCACGTCGCGATACTTGTCGTGGCAGGACGAGCACGCGTTCACGACCGTCTCGCTGACCAGCAGCATCTCGTCGAGGTTCTTCGTGGTGGCGGCCTTGTGGGCGGCCTGTCCCGCGGTCACCAGCTGGTCGACCGCCGCCTTCCAGTCCGGCTGATCGACCGGTGCGGGCAGACCATTGGCGCACATGCGCGGGACGAGCAGCAGCGGCGCCATCTCGGCAAGCGCCAGCGCGCTGTTCTCGACCCCGTCCCAGCCGGCGTAGGTATCGGCATCCTGCCACCGGTACACGCTGAACGACATCGATTGCGTCTTCTCGGGACCGACGGGATCGCGGCTCTGGCTGTCGAAGATCACATTCGAATGCGGGAACGGAAAGGCCCGCATGAACTGCAGCATGTTCATCTGCGCCTTGAGCGCGGGCGTGGCGGTGGCCGCGGCCGTGGTGGTTTCGCTGGGGCGGCAGCCGGCAATGAACAGCGGCAGCATCAGCACCAGCAGTCGTCGACTCGTCATGGTCACAATCTCCCCCGGCAGGAGCTGAGCAACCCGTGTGCCTTCGCTTCGCGGCGAAAATTCCCTGAATTCCTTGCAGGATCGGCCCGGGGGCGCGAACTAACTCGCACGGCGTGCGAAGTTCTTCGCAGTCGGCCCGAGGGACATCGAGCCGGGCCTCAGTGCGTGTCCCTGGGCACACGAGGGCGTGGGCGCCTGGACACCAGCCGGCCGCCGCCGGCAGGCGATCTGCGCTGAAATCGGCCTGTTTTCCCCCGATTGCGCCGCCCGGCCGCCCGGCAACCGCCTTGCCCTGTGGCCCTGCATGACACGCTCGGCTCGCATGCGCATCCTCCTCGCCCTCGCCTGCGCCGCCCTCATCCCGCTTCAGCCTGCGGCGCAGTCGGAGCACCCGGCCATCGACCTTGCCCGCTTCACGCGGGACGGGAACGACAGGACACTCTCGCCCTACTTCCTTGTCGAAGGCGGCGATCCGGATCTCGATCGCCTCCCGCTCGAGGACACCCGCGTCGACGTTGCCATCTCCGGCGTCATTGCCGCGGTGACAGTGCGCCAGGTCTACGAAAACCGCGGACAGCGGCCGCTGCACGCGCGCTACGTCTTTCCCGCCTCCACGCGAGCCGCCGTCTCGGGCATGACGATGACAATCGGCGACGTGCGCGTCGTCGCAAAGATCAAGGAGCGCGAGCAGGCGAAGACCGAGTTCGAGACGGCGAAGCGGGAAGGGAAGAGCGCATCGCTGCTCGAGCAGGACCGGCCCAACGTGTTCACGATGAACGTCGCCAACGTGCTGCCCGGCGACACCATCCTCGTCGAGCTCACCTACACCGAGCTGCTCGTGCCCACCGACGGCGTGTACGAGTTCGTCTATCCGACCGTCGTCGGGCCACGCTACTCCGAGAAGCGGGAGAGCGGCTCACATCGAGAAGACCAGTTCGTCAAGACCGCATACACACGTGAGGGCGTCGCGCCGAAGAGCGAGTTCCATCTCGCCGGCGTCGTCTCGACCGGCGTGCCGTTCCAGGAGCTCGCGTCTCCGACGCACCAGCTCGTGGCGCGCACCACCGCCGCGGGCCGCGCGGAGCTGCGGCTGGCCGACTCCGAAACGTTCGGCGGCAATCGCGACTTCATCCTGCGGTATCGCCTGGCCGGCCAGAAGATTGCGGCGGGACTGCTCCTGTATCAGGGAGGTGCGGAGAACTATTTCCTCCTGATGACAGAACCGCCCCAGGCCGTCGCCCGCGACGAGATCCCGCCGCGCGACTACGTGTTCCTCGTGGACGTCTCCGGCTCGATGCACGGATTCCCGCTGGACACGGCGAAAGCGCTGCTTCGCGATCTGGTCGACGTGCTGCGGCCGTCGGACACGTTCAACGTCGCCGTATTCGAAAGCGGCTTCGAGGTCTTCTCTCCGGTGTCGGTGCCTGCGACGACGACGAATCTTCGGCGGGCGCTGCAGTTCATCGGCAGCAAGGAGGGCGGCGGCGGCCGAGGCTGCTGAACGGACTCCAGCGGGCAGCCGCACTGCCGCGCGAGCCTGGTCTGTCGCGCAGCGTCATCCTGCTGACCGACGGCTATATCGACGCCGAAGCGGACGTTTTCGACTACGTCCGCGAGCATCTCGACGACATGAACGTGTTCGCGTTCGGGATCGGATCCAGCGTCAACCGCCACCTGATCGAAGGCGTCGCCCGGGCAGGACTGGGCGAACCGTTCGTCGTCACCAGACCGGAAGATGCGCCGGAGGCTGCGGAGCAGCTGCGCCGGTACATCGAGATGCCGGTGCTCACCGACATCGACGTGCGGTTCGACGGGTTCGATGTCTATGACGTCGAGCCGGGGAAGATCCCCGATCTGTTTGCCAGCCGTCCGATTGTCGTCTTCGGCAAATGGCGCGGGCCGATTCGGGGCTCGATCGATATTTCGGGCAGGACAGGCCGCGGCGCGTGGCAGACGTCGATCCCGGTCGTGCCCGCGCAGGCCGACGACAGCCACGCCGCGCTGCGCCTTCTGTGGGCGCGCACGCGCATCGCGAACCTGTCGGATTTCGGGCCGGCGAATCCCGGTCAGGAGCGCATCGACGCGATCACGTCGCTCGGGCTGACCCACGGTTTGTTGACGCGATACACCTCGTTCGTCGCGGTGCACGAGGTCGTGCGGCGGACGGGCGGCGACGCGAGCGATGTGGATCAGCCGTTGCCGCTGCCGGCGGGCGTGTCGGATCGTGCGATTGGCGTGACGAGCGGAGCCGAGCCCGGACTGCTGTGGGTGACGGCCGTCGCGGTCGCTCTGATCGGAATGTCGCATCTGCTGCGCCTGCGCCGTGCGCCGGTGCGCTGCGGGAAGCGATGACGCACAAGGCGGCCGTGCTGCTGGCGGCGGCGCTCGTCGCCTTCGGGCTCAAGCGCCACTACGCCGTCGCCGGCACCGACGATCTGTCGTGGATCCTGACGCCGACGACGCACGCCGTGTCGGCGCTGACGGGCGTCGGGTTCGCGGCAGTCCCCGGCGAGGGGTACTTCTCGGCGGAACGTATGTTTCTGATCGAGAAGGCCTGCGCCGGGGTCAACTTCATGATCGCGGCGTTCGCGCTCGTGGCCGTGACGCTCCTGCATCGCGCACACAGCTTCCGCAGCGGCGCCGCGATCGTGGGCGTCAGCCTTGCGGCGAGCTATCTTGCCGCGCTCATCGTCAACACGGTGCGCATCGTGGTCGCGATGTGGCTGGCGGCTCATCCGGCGGGATGGGCACCACTGTCGGCGGCGGAGATTCACCGGCTCGAAGGGATTGCGGTGTACTTCGGCGGGCTGTGGCTGCTGTACGTGTTCGTGCAGTGGATCGACCGCGGCCTCACGTTTCGATATGCGCTGCCGCTTGGCTGCTACTACCTGGTTACGCTCGTGGTGCCGCTCGCGAATGGCGTGCAGGCGGGGCGCGCATTTTTCGCGCATGCGGTCGTCGTCCTGCTCGTGCCGCTGGCCGTGATTCTCGTCGTGTATGCGGCGCGTCGTCTCCGGTTTCGAGGACTGGTCTCGGGGACTGGTCGGGCCTGACCCGGACCTGACCCGCGGCACGTCACCGGCCGCGCGCCCGCGAGCCGCCGCAGGCGGCGAGGAAGTCGTCTTCTGTGCCCCGCCGCAACGAGTACCGCACGCGCGGCGCCTCTTCGCCGCGGGCCGCGCCTCGCGCTGCTTCAGCTGCGGCCGTGCCGCCTTGCCGCCACAGCGTGCCCGTGGCCTCGATCGTGTCGTCGCGCCATTCGGCCGCGAGCCTGTCCGGCGACTGGCCGGACTCGCGTCCGCCTGTGCCGTAGACCGCAAGGGTGAAGCGCGTGCCACGCCAGTCGTCGACGTTGCCGTCGATGTCGTAGTCGCGAATCGTGCCCTCGTCGCACCACCGCAGGCGTCCGTCGATTGGCGTGAGATGCCTCGTGCTGCTGGCGAAGAAGAAGGTGCTCTCGATCTCGAGGAAGACGGGCGACGCGCCGGATGCGCCCCGCATCTCGCCCTGCCACGAGCCGACCAGCACGGGCCACAGTCCGAACGACCGCGCCCAGGGATAGAACGCCGCTTCGAACAACAGACGGCCTGCCGGAACCAGCACGAGCAGGAGCGCAAACACGCCGGCGGCTTTTCGCAGGTGCCGGAAGAGGGCCGGCGACTCGCTCATTGCGACTCCCTCGTCGGGATCACCTGCATCGTGGCGCGGCGCCGATACCATCTGCAGCCGCCGATGATACATCGCGTTCGCCGACGTGTCAGCCACACAGCGGCGTGCAGGCGACGATCGCACCCCCAGCGTGCCGCGCCCGCAGATTGTCAGTCATGGAACGGCCGTGGCAGAATCGGCGCCCGGAAGCGTTTAGCGCTTCGTCGCAGCGATGACTTCTCTCCTGGATGCGATCTCCAACCTGCCGCTCCCGCACCTCACCTTCCTGGGGCTCGTGGTCCTGGCAAGCCTCGCCGTACACGCATGGTCCATACGGGGCGTGCAGCGGGGACGCGACGAGATTGGCGCCGCGCTCGCGCGCGACGGCTACGTCGTCCGCTCGATCGAGCTCAGATGGCTGACGCGCGGTCCGTTCCCCGATATGCGTCCGCCAGGGGTTCGCAACTCACCGGAGTGTCTGTACTACATCGTGGCCGACGACCCGTCCGGCCGGCAGCGAACCGGCTGGGCACGCTGGCGCACGCGGTGGCCGGGACAAGCCGCCGACCGCTGGAAGATGCACTGGAACGACGACCGGGGGGCGGGGCGCAGGGGATTGTCGACGATGCAGTTCGCCACGACAGTGCTGTTGGGAGCGGCCCTGGTGATGACGCTCTTGTTCAACGTCCTGGCGCGCGTCCGGTGAGCGCAGCAGCGCGAGCCGCCTGACGGTCTGCGCGGTCGCGCCCGTGGCGCAGGAACGAATCCGGCACCGCCGCGTTGCGCCTGCGCGAGATGCCGGTAATCGAGATCACGTGCGTGATTCGCGCCCGGCGGCTGGCCGCGGAGCCGCGCGCACGGCGCCGGCGACGAAGCCGATCACGCCGACCAGCGGTCCGAGGACGAACGCACCGGTCATGGCCGCTTCGAGCGAGCGATCGTGCACGTTCGACGAGAGCTGCGACACCAGATACCCGCCGCCAAAGGCGCCGAGCAGATACGCGGGCACTCCCCACAGCAGGCCATGACCAAGTCGGCGAAGCATGTCCGATCGCTATCCCTCAGCTGAGCGCGGGCAGCGCGTGCATCACATCGAGCACGAAGCGAGGGCTCTGCTCGACATTCGCCGCGCCGCCGCTCGAGCATGACAGCGAGGACGCATGCGCAGTGAACGGCCGAGTCAACCCCGGCTGCGAACCGTTGCCGGCGCCTGCGCTGGGGGCGTCTGCGCCGAGGCTTGCGCCGAACTGCCGAGCGCGTCCTGGTCTTCCTGCAGACGACGGACCTCGTCGATGATGCGCATGAACCTCAGGCCGAACGGCGTGAGCTGATACTCGACCTCGAGCGGCGGCTTCTCGCCGTGCACCGTCCGCCGGAGAATGCCGAAGCGCATCATCTTGCGCAGCCGTTCGTTCATCACCTTGGCCGACAGGCCCGGGCACTCGCGCTGAAACGCGCTCGGCCGGCGGTGCCCGGCCGCGCACAGCAACAGCAGCTGGACCGACCACTTGCAGCCGATAATGCTCTCGACCATTTCCGCCACGGGCACGGCTTGCGTGTTGGCCACCATCTGGTTCCTACGTTACCGAAAAGTGCATTCCTGACAGGCGTCCGCGATCTCCGTACAGTCGAAGAAGACATGATTCGCGGAGCACATGCAGCATGACGCCAACTACTACGATACCTGTCTCGGGCGGCGGCGCAACACTGGCCCGCTCGCCGATCACCCTCGCCGACTTCGAGCTGATGAAGAAGAGCGTGATGTTCGACGACGAAGACGTGAAGTATCTGCGCCTCTCGTACGACGTGCTCGAGGATCAGGTCGAGGCGATTCTCGACGTCTGGTACGGGTTCGTCGCCTCGCAGCCGCACCTGGTGGCGTCGTTCAGCGGCCCCGATGGCGCCCCGATCGCGTCGTATCTCGCCGGGGTCCGCAAGCGCTTCGGCCAGTGGATCCTCGACACCGCGCGGGCCGAGTACAACCAGCAGTGGCTCGACGTGCAGCATGAAATCGGGCTGCGCCACCACCGGATGAAGAAGAACCGGACGGACGGCGTGACAGCGACCGCCATCGTGCCGTTCAGGGATCTGTTCCTGCTGATTTTCCCGATCACGACCACGCTCGAGCCGTTCCTGGCCAGGAAGGGCCATTCGGCCGAGGAGGTCGAGCGGATGCACGCGGCGTGGGTGAAGTCGTGCCTGCTGCAGGTGACGCTGTGGAGCCATCCGTATGTGAAGGAGGGCGACTTCTGACGCGCGCATGACACGCAGGGGTCAGAACCCTTGATGGGGGCGGCGGCGATCGCCGCGATCGATGAGGTCGTGGAGTGTTCGAGACGCGGCGGCCGCAGCCTCCTTCGGCGCCATTGCACCGACACGCCGCAGGTCCGGCTCCTATGAGCCGGACTGATGTCAAGTCTCTTCCGTTTCGATAGACGTCACCGGAGCAGACCTCCTAACCCGCCTGAGGTCTGCGAAGGTGACGTCTTCGTTGTTCCCGTCCGCGCGCGGTTTCGTGGCTGGGCGAGTCACTCGCCACCAGCTCCTATGCGTGTCGGCT
>Ga0209172_10007179_pt1 | contig 11713 bp, 12 predicted proteins | sample LarsenN4metaG_FD_184113 | JGI IMG/M metagenome (GOLD analysis project Ga0209172, IMG submission 184113) | Hot spring sediment bacterial and archeal communities from British Columbia, Canada, to study Microbial Dark Matter (Phase II) - Larsen... ... | reverse complement strand
AGAAAGAACTTGAAGAACGAGAACATAACTGTCCGCATTGTGGATTAGTGTGTAACCGTGATTTAAACGCTTCACTAAATATTTTAAGAGTCGGAATGGACTCTTTAAGTAACTGCAAAGTTACTTTAGAAGCCCACTCCCTTTAGGGGGTGGGAGCATTCACTGGCTAAATTTCTAAAACAAACTTCAAAACCATACTCAATAAAAAACTCCACCCAAACGGGCGGAGTTACTTCAAGTTACTATATAGTTACTTTTAATTAACTAGAAGTAAATTACTTCTAGTTACTTCTAGTTACTTCTAGTTATGTTCAAGTACCTTATAAGTATGTTACTGAACATTGTTCAGTACCTTATAAGTATGGTACTTAGTAAGTTGTTCAAGTATTATTATTCTATGGTACTACTTCATATAAAAATATAGGTACTATTACCTTTAGCTAACCTCTTACTGCACAAACTTCATGTATAGACGTAACTTTCCTATACATATTTTCATATGTTTTCCGAAAGTATGTATCCACGCTTTCTAGAAAAGCCCCATTTTACGAGTGGGTGGATATTTGTTTTCCCGTCACACCTTTGTTTTTCTCTTCTCTCTACTTTCGGTGAGAGAGTATCAATGATGATGTTATGGTGTGCTACCTTCCATCACGATACTACTGCTGTCCTTTTTGAATGGTGAGGACTAACTTAGGAAACCATTGAGGTATATTATACCAGTTATCTAAATCATTCAATCCATCCGAACCATCTCTGGTAAATTCTTGTTACCATTACCATTGTTTATAAGTATGAATATACCAAAAATAATAATTCTCTCTTTGAACATAAATGACGCTGTGGTTGTTCTGAAGTATGGGAATCTATTACTCCACTTCCACCATATCTTACGGGCGTCTTCAATAAACTTTGTAGCATGTCCACCTGAAAGGTTACTTCTTCCATCTGACAAGTGAACACATTCAGCGTCAATAGCAAAATTTCTGTATCCCTTGGATAGAGCGTCGAGGCATATATCCGCACCATACCAATGAAAGTGATCCAATAGTTGTTCATCAAACTTGAATGGAGCATTCTTAGGAACTATAAGGCACAACTCATCAACCGTCTGGACTTCTTTACGAACCCCCAACATCTGTCTATAAGCCTGAGCATATGTTCTTCCATCAGCACACTTATCGGAAAGGTAAATGGTACATAAGTCTTGATCAGTGGTTGAGCTTGGGCTATTCTTATAACAACCAGCCATTCCGAGAACACCCCATGGTATATTCTTACTCTCAAAAAACTTTACATGTTCAAATATACCATGCACCCAACCTTCGGGAACCCTCAAGTCTTGATGACACATGATGACTATCTTACCATCTGATAACTCTCTTCCAAGATTGAGAGCTTCGGCACAGCTACTAAACTCTTTGTTGTAATTAGGAATAGCTATCAGTTCATACGAGGCTTTTGTTCTCTGCTTCTTCAAGTCTTCTATCAAATCCACATATTGTCCAAGATTGTGAGTCAGAGTTACTATAGAGATATCAACATTAGTCTTCTGAAAGTATTCACTCATCAGTTTGTTTTTGACATGAAACGCACTCAACTCTTGTATGGTAACTGGCTTTGGTATTTTGAATTTGCTTATACATCCAACTTTTACGAATGTTGAGATATAGTCATCGACAACTAGTAAGTCAGCCGAATGTCTCAACATAAGCTTATTATCAACCTTATGAATATCATTCTCATCAATAGTCTTCAATTCATTATCGCCTGAAGGGTTTACCCAAACAAATTCAACATTATTGTATTTGGTTTTCCCTGTGACATTGAATATGCAGTTTTTCACCGCCTGCTTTTCACCATCAAGATATACGATGACTTTCAATCCATTCTTAGGGTAGTCAACTATATATTGTGCTGTTGCGAATGCGCTGTTAATTCCAACTTCACTAAATGGTAATGATGATATGTCTGTTGAATTCATAAGACTCTCGTTTGGTTTTATAAACCTCTTCAAAGGTGATGTCGGATTATTTCTAACGACTCTAGGTAGTATCCTTTTATACTTCTCTACTTCCTCTTCAGTGACAATAGAAAGAGCTTTATACATCTTGAAATGATCCGGACCATCAACTATAGCTCCAGGCGGAATACTTATTTTCCTTCCCTGGTGAAGTATTCCAAATTCTCTTGAGGTTGTATTACGAAACTTGGGCATCTTTTACCACCACATCCCTTATTGTGAAGTCAAAGTTGTTATCTTTATAATATTTTATACGCTTCTTCGAATGTGCCTCGGAGAATCTTAGGTTCTCACATATATCATAGAGATGTAGCTTGTCTTTTGTATTATGGAGACGCAATCCACGTCCAACCGACTGAAGGGTTTGAATCTTACTCTTTCCAGCCGAAGCGAATATGACGGTGTGGAGTCTGTTTATAGACACACCAGTTGAATATACACCAACCGTAGCCACGATGACATTTCCACCACTCTTCTCCATAGCGTGTCTTGCAATATTTCTGTCGTTTATCTTTGTCTCACCCGTAACAACACTGACATTCATACCCATCTTCTTCAGTATTCCGCTGATGGTTTCCGTATGCTCAATCTTCTTTACGAGAATAAGGACATTCTTATCATTCTTTGTGTATTCCCGGGCTATCTTACAGATGACTTTGTTACGATATGGATCGGATTCGATGTAATCCTTCTCCTGCTGATAATCGCTACTTGCGTTTCTTTCAACAACCTCCCTTGGGTATATCATGTTGATAATACGAACTGATATATCCGATATCTGTTTAGCTTCCTGAAGCTCCGTGTAGCCAACCTTGTCAACGATTGGACCGAGAATGCCCTCTACAAGCATGAAATCTGCCTTGGCTTCAGGCATGGTTCCAGTGAATCCGAGACGAATGGTTGCATTCACCATCTTCTCAGCAACGGAACGAACCACATCAGCCTTGAGTCCATGACACTCATCGACTATGAGTATTGTGAATTGTTTTAGAAACTCTTTCTGCTTATAAATGGACTGCCATGTAGAAACAATAAACGGCTGATCGGTATCTTTTTGATATCCACAATACTTACCTATCAAGTCAGGTGGTATACCGAATGTTGTCATGTTCTCAACAAACTGCTCAACCAAGTCAAGCTTGGGAACGAGTATGAGTATCTTATTGTCCTTATTCTTATTATAGAGATAGTTTATCGTGAGGGTTATAGTCAATGACTTACCAGACGATGTAACATGCTCACATATACCTCTTTCGAAGTAGAGAGACTTCAATGCGCCTCTATATTGATGTGTATAAGGAACAACGCCAGAGTCCAAAGTCTCTTCCGTTATCTTGAAGAAGTCCTCTTTGAGAGCGGCGGTATCTTTATTAGTCAGAGCCTCAAACTTGGGATCAATAACCAATTCATATAAATCGTCATTCCTTACATACTTGAGAAGTCTATGGTATATACCAAGATAGAATGAACCGTTGTAATTCAGAAAGCGTATCTTTCCGTCCCACCTACCCGCTTTATAAGCAGGCATGAAGAAATAATTCTCCACTGGCACGGCAAATCGTTTTACCGCAGCATCCATCAATCTCGGATCATCACATAGGAGTCGTCCGTATATGTTGTTGATCCATACAAAAGTTATCTTTGGCTTATCTGAGTCTTCCACTCATATATTATATCACATTTATCTTCCATTTTCAATTTTTCTTATCTCAACCAACGTCTTCAAGTCAAATCTCTTCGACTTCAACATCTCCATAACTGACAGAAGATACTCAACTAGCTCAAGTTGATTCTGAAGTATGGCTTTTGCTCTTGCAATCCTCGTATCTCTTATAATGAAGCCATCAATTTCGTTAGATGTCCTATACATGAGAGGATTCTGCTTTGCAACATCAATCATTTCAGCATACATTCGCTCATACTTAGCCTTCATTCGGTTGTAAAGGTGCTTTTCTTTTGTATGTATGTCATTGAATCTCATGCACGCTGAGTGACACTTGATAAGCTGGATGTCCAATCCGTCCGACTCAACATACCTGAGAGCATCATTAGCTTCGGAGGCTACCTTCTCAAACTTTTGAAAGAACTTTTCCTCTTCCTCTCGTATAATATCGTCTATGGACTTCGTTTCCGGTGCCGTTTCTTCTGTCATATGTCCTCCAATGGTATATAGTGTTTGATATAATCGCCCGATGTGGTATATAGTTTTATAAATAGTTTAGTAGAAAGGTGTCATTATACAATGCCCATAAATTTAGATGATTCTATTATAAAAATAGAGCAAGAAAAGATGGTTCCTATACAGGACGAAGCCATCTGTGAGATATTTTCGGTTCTCAAAAGTCATGATAGCGACTTGGCTGTTATACTGGACATCATACTTAGACTTGTTATGGAGATAGAGGATCAGAGTAAGAAGACTCTCTTCACCATGAAGATATTGAAGTTCTATGGAATAAACAATAATGACATTCTTGCAACTCGCCAAAGGTTTGTTATAGAAGATGGAAATCTCGTCAAGATGCCGTTCCTCAAGAACAAGCAGAAGGAACTTCTTCAAATGCTTCTGGATCAACTCGAAGTAAAGGTGTTGTAACATATGTCAAAAAAGTCATTCAAATCATTTTTTATTGAAAATGTAGCGGCTAAAGTTGATGAGGTTCCAACCGCTCCAGCCGTAAACAAGTGGGACGTTGTCTTGTTTTCTGGCGATTATAACCCTATAACAAAGGACGAATATTCAAGAATATGTCAGTTTGTTGAAAAGTATATCAAGAAGGAAAGTCATCAGTTTGGTGAAAAAGTAGACATTGGGCTGGTTACGGACTATGACAAGGATTATGAAAATGATGTCGCTAACAAGCTCTCATACGACTTATCCATAGAAGAAAGAAACTTCATATCCACTAAGTTCTTTGGATTGAAGCTGTTCCCCATCAACTTTGAGAAGATGCTTCAGTTACTTCGTCACGATCCAGCCAAGGCTTCTAATCCCGATTTCATGAAGGAAGTCAACGAGATGATAGTGGAGTTCAAAGAGAACTTCCACGGCTCAAACATCCTCATCGTATTACGCCAAAAGGACGCTAAGGATATAGCAGAGCTTGAGAAGATAGCCAATATAGCTAGAGGCGGCTTGAACATCGGCTTCCTTATATGGAATCACGATCCTCAGTCTGATTCTAGACTCTTCGGAAGAACCATACCTATCATTGGTGATATAATAAAGGCTATAGTTCTTCTTGATGTGGAGCGTCCAAATCCAGAAGAAATAAAGGCTTTTGCCCATAAATACAAGATTCAGCAATGGATAAATGAGATTCAGAAGATTCACTTCAAGGTGAATAACGACAGATATATGATAGCTTTCCGCTGCATTTTTCCTGATCTTGTTATATCCCAATCGTCAGACAGTGCCTCAATAGACTCCAACGCCAGAGTGGCTATGGAGATGCTGAAGACTATGTATTTGAAGAATGTTGTAGATAACAATTGATCTTATTATAAATAAAAGTAAGTTTTAGGAGAAAAGATATGTCAAACTGCCCATTCTGCGGAACTGAAAAGGTTAGCAAGACTTTTAATTTCAATGAGTATACTTGCGACCTTTGCGAGTGTGACTATAAGCACACTTCAGATGGCATAAAGATATTCCAAGAGGGTTCTTGGGCTGCTTTCTGCAACAGTATAACGAAATCAGTATCCTCTAAGGCTGAAGCCAATGTCGTTGACTTGGTATCCAAGACAATGCGGGGCTACTCCAAGCGCGGTCCTGAAGAGATTGACTTGGTTATCGAATCATTATCGTCCATAGCATCCACCCTCAATTCCGAAATGAAGGTTGGACTCCGTGGAAAGAGAGACTTTTTGGTTATAGCAGAGCAGATTGATACCGTTGTCCGTGCAGCGCACGCTCTCCACAAGCGCCAGAATGATATGGGAATCAATATAAGGCTCAACGAAGGCATTCTTGACTGGTTCAAGGGTGAAGACGCTGCCGAAGTTGAAGAGCCGGAGACTACCCTCGGTGGTCCAAGCGGACCTTACGAGGACAACGAAGAGAAGATGAGAGCAAATATGAACGCTGCTAAGGCAGCTAAGGCAGCTAAGGCTGGAGCCGTCGAAGAAGGCGCTATGTCCGACTTAGACATTATAGCTCAGGAAGCGGTTGAAACCCTCGGAGAAGGGGCTGCTGAAGATGAAGCTGTTATAGCATTTATTCAAGAGAATCATCCAGATGAAGTTGAGCATATAAACCTCATACTCCAGGCTGTCCATGACAAGGTTCAGGGTGGCGATATGGGTGATGAGAGTGGAATGACTGATGTTGAAGCCGATGCCGATACATTAGCATCTGCTGGAATGGGAACTGATGAAGACTATGGCTCGTTTGGTGGCGGTGAATATGATGAGTCCGCTAATCAAGAAATCATAGACGAACTCGTTCCTATCTACAAGCTTGAGAAGCTTGATGATCCTGATATGAAACCGGATTTGGGAATAGAACCCGAAGACGAGGTTGGCGACGAAGATGAAATTGATGTTGAAGTCAAGGAAGACGAAGATCCATTCGCCGCTGATGCTGGTGGAGAAGCCGCTCCTTCTGAAGGTGACGACGAAGCGGGGGGCGAGGATACATCTGCTGGTGGAGATGAAGGTGAAGGAGACTTGGGTGGTGATTCCGACACTATAGCCGATGTCCAAGACGCCGCAGAAACCGTACAGGATAAATTCAAGCGCCTCGATACCAAGATTGACGATCTTCTCACGAAGATTGGAAGCTTGAGTGGCGATGCTGTTGATACTGGCGATGAAGCTCCCGTTGAAGGTGGTGACGAAGCGGGTGATGAAGGTGGCGAAGTCGAACAACCAGTTGAAGGTGGAGAAGCTGATGCAGCCGCTCCAGCCGACAGTGGTGATGAAGCCGCTGCGGGTGGAGAAGACCCATTCGCTGAATCGGTTATCCGTGAAGCTGCTAAGAGAAAGAGCAAGAAGATTGGCGTTATAACAACCCGTGGTAAGGAAACCAAGGCGTCATACCAGCGTAAGCAGTCTGCCGCCGAAGCTCACGAAGAAACTAAAGAAGACGGCGAAGATAGAACCGATATGAATGCTGAAGTACAAGAGGAAGATATTCCATTCACCGAAGGACCAAAGAAACAAATGTCTAAAAATACAGAAAGCGATGCTCCGGGCGCAACAAAGAAGCCAACTGGAAAAAAGGCATACCGTGAAGGCTTCAACGGATTCCGCGTTGGCGACGAAGTTCTCATAGAGGGTTCAACTGACACTTGGAGTATTCTTGGAATACAGAAGAATATCTTCACTCTCGGACGTGGAAAGACAACCACCAAGATTGACATATTCAAGGAAGACATTCGTCACAATGATACACGCCTTGAGTGGCAGTCAACTGAAGAGTTGATGCGTGAATCAAAGAGCCGCTGGGCACAGGTTGCAGCTAATTATGTTACTGAAAGAGAAGAAAAGGTTACTGGAGTCATTGGACTTGGTGGTGGAAATCGTATCGGTGGACAGAAATTTGGAGCAGATGTGCTTTCAGAAGCAACCAATATCCCCATCATAGAAACCACCGCCGCTGATCGAAAGGATATCTACAAGTATATCAAGGATAATGCTCTTCACCGTTGCCCCCGTGAAGTCGCTGTTCAGAGAGCATGCGAGCGTTTCACCAATCCAGTCGAAGAGATAAACAATATCGTTGACGATGCGGTTCTCTCAGAAGACGCTGCACAGGTTGAAACCATCGACTCGCAGTATGGCTACAAGTCCGCACCAATCGGTGAAAATGCTCTCCGTCAGGCATTCCAGCGTGGTTGGCAGTCTGTCAATGAGTCGGAATCGAAGCAACAGAAGCCTGCTCCTAAGAAGGTTGTCAAGGAAAGCTGTGGAGTTGGCTACTACAGAACCAACGATGACAAGCTCATCGACGGACTTGGAAGAACTGCTGCCGACAGGTTGATGGGAAAGTAATCCATCAACCTGTTATAATGGTTGGTGTATGCATAAAGCAGAAAATAAAATAATAGAAGAAGTCCAGCGTAATCCAGAAGCATATGCCTTAGTTGAGGCACGCGCTCTAGATTATGCCGTTGTTTATGCTATCGCAAACCGATTCTGCCTTCCATTGAAGAAGTGGAAAGCATACTCACTCGGTATCATAGATGATAAGGGTAACATTCTTCGTCCTCTGAAAACAGACGAGGATAGAAGAGCATTTACTCCACTTGACAACATCTGTGTCCGTATTAAGCGTCTTATACCACAACACTTATGGTATCTCTTAACATTCACACAGATATTCAAGGGGTTCGTAACCTATTCAACCTACAAGACTTATTATGAGTCTGCTAAGACTGAGCAGGACTTGCTGAAGATTGAAGAGAAGCGTCTCGCTATTATGAATGCTAAACATCAGCTTGATGAGATAGTCAAGAACAATCCAAAGTTTACCGAAGAAGAGTTCTGGAGCCATGTTGCAGCCGCAGAGGATATCAACAATGAGTAAAGATAATCTTTTTGCTAACTTCAGCATTGACGAGAAGCCTGAAGACACGCTTGATGTCGGTAATCCCGATAAGGAGAAGCGTGTGAATGGTAATCGTAAGGGCAAGACATTCGAGCGCGATGTGTGCAAGGATTTGTCCAAGCGTTTCGGTGGAGAGTTTCGCAGAGTGCCGATGTCAGGTGCATTCTTCGGCGGCTCAAACTTCATCAAGAACAAAGATGTCAATGAAGCAGCTAAAGATGTTCTCTGTGGTGACATTATAACTCCCCCTGGATTCTACTGGACATTAGAGTGTAAGAATTATTTTGACACCCCTAAAGTCCACAATCTTGTTGGTAAGGGTGACGCTACTCTTGATAAGTGGATTGAGCAAGCCAAGCTAGAATCAAAAACTGTGGGTAAGCCGTGGATGATTATATTCAAGGTTACGGAATACCGTGGATGTCAGTATGTTGTTATAGAAGCCCAGGATTTCATTAGGGTATGTGGAGCCAAGATACACAAGAGTATCTACTATAATGATTGTTTCATATTTGACTATGATTACTTCATGGAGAATCTTTCCTCACTTTTTTCCAAGACACTCTCTCAACCTCTTATAAATACTAATAGCAACACAGGAGCCTAATTATGTCAGTACCTACCAATAAAGAGTTAATGGAACGCTTCGCCAAGATTCAGGCAGCCGAGAGCAAGACGCTCAAGGAATCGCCAGAAGACAATGACGGCTTCCAGGCTGGTAAGCCTGCTGGAGTTCTCTCCAAGGACGATCACTCAAAGCCAGTAAGCCGCAAGACTGATCCAGGCGTCAAGGATGCTCCAAAAGAGTATGACGCTAAGAGCAAGGAGCTTGACACCAAGACTGGAACCGAGCGTAAGCCAGGAGCCGAAGAGGCACAGGACAAGTTCGAAGGTTCTGAGAAGGCTGCAAGCGACACCACCAAGGATGAGCGTACTGAAAATGGAATTGGTAAGGCTCCAGTAGCCAAGGGTGCTGAGAAGGAATTCGCAAAGTTCCGTGATCGTATCCGTGCTAAGATGGGGTTGTCACTTGATGACAAGCTCAACAAGGGTAATGACGGAAAGATTCACTAATTATGACTTCACTCGCTGAAAAGTTTTTTAGAGGCAATGGTCTAAACCTCGGTGAGAGTGTTGTTAAGGAGCTTGTTGACATTGACAACGATCCAACTGCCAAGATTAACACTGGTGGAATAACGACTATAGGACATGTTGACGATAAGGGCGGTATGTCCGCTGCTCAACAGCTTGAAAAGTCTCTTATAGCTGCCGACTTCGTTCCTCGGAAGGGCTTAGACGGAAGCAAGACATTCAAGAGCAAAAGTGGATATGTTAAGATAAGCGGAAACAATGCCGAAGTAAATGTCAATGGCAAGAAATATAATGTTGATTTAAATAAGTTCAAGCCAGCCGATATAATGAAACTTATCACCGTTTCAACCGCGCCAACAATATAAATAGATTTACATACAAGGAGAACACAGATGAATCTCAAGGATATCAAGAAGGAAGTCAAGAAGCTCACCGAATCTGAGTCAGGCGCTATAGGCGACGGTAGAGTTGATGGCGCTCCCGGTGCTGCCGAAGGCGGCGGTCCAGAAGCAGCTAAGGGCTTCAGAAGTGGAAAGCCAGTTGGCTTCCAGTCGGTTGACAAGCACTCGAAGCCAGTCAGGGCTGTTCCTCGCGCTGAAGGCGTCAAGGATTCAGGCATCAAGGCTTACGAGCCAAAGGGCGCTGAGATGACTGGCGCAAAGGTAACTGTAAAGCCAGTTGCCCGTGAGCAGGGTGCTGCTGCTGGCGTCAAGGAAACCGGCAAGGGTGACGCTAAGATTGGTAAGAAGGGTGAAGTTGAGAAGGCACAAAAGGTTGACCGTGAAGAGGGTGCTGGTGCAGGAGCCAAGGAAGTTGGCGAGTACGGCAATATGTCCGCTTTCCGTGCTAAGGTTCGTGGAGCCTTTGGATTGTCACTTGATGACAAGCTCAACAAGGGCAACGACGGACTCAATAAGAAGTCATAACAAACTCTTATAACGGATAGTTTTACAACCACAGGCTAAAAACCTGTGGTTGACTTTTTTATAGCACCCTTTATAATTGGCTTATGAAGCAACTTCTTATTGATTTCTCTTTACTCGCCCACGCAAACCTGTTCACTGTCAAGTCACAGCTCGCAATCGGCGGGTATCAGCTACTCAAGCATGTGCTTATTAGAGCAGTCCTGAAGAATGTCAATGAGTTTTCACCTGACAGAGTTTATATATGCTTTGATGGTGGCTCTTCCTGGCGCAAGGTAGTATCCGAAACCTACAAAGCCCAGCGTAAAGAAGCCCGTGACAAGCAAGATGTTTCAGCAGGTGGTGAAGTCAATTGGAGCGAGTTTTACCGCATTATTGATGAACTCTACGCCGACTTCAAGACAAGCTTCCCATTCCACGCTATCAAAATAAACTCTATAGAAGCTGATGATATCATAGCATATCTCGTCAGAACCTCCCCTCAAGATGATGAGAAGATTATCTTGACAAGAGACAGCGACTATATACAGCTTCTCCAGTATCCTAACACCAAGATTTACAATCCCGTTGACAGGAAGTGGATGGAGTCTGTCAACCCTGTTCACGATTTACAAGTCAAGATTTGCATGGGTGACAAGTCCGACAACATCCTCGCCATCCGTCCTCGTATGGGTATAGCAACTGCTGAGAAATTTGTTGAGAGTGGTGAGTTGGATAAGCTACTTGAGAAAGCCGAAGCTGATATAAAGCAGTTTGGTAAGCCGAATGACGAGATGGCTGCTGCTTACCTTCGTAACCAGAAGCTCATTGATATGTCCAAGGTTCCATCCACTATCAACAATCAGATAAAGACTGCCGTAGAATCGTCGGTAGCGGGTAATCCTGCCCTTCTGCTCAAGTTTTTTGTCACAAACGGGCTGAGGGAGCTTGTTGAGGATATCTCCAAGGTAAGGAACGTTGTATCAAAGCTCAAGTAGTGAATACTCCCACTCTCCTAAAGGGAGTGGGCTTCTAGGTGGAGTTTCAACCACCAAAGATTATATACCTAATCTTACCTGATTTGTTTTTGTTAAGTTTCTTTCTACATAAGTAGTTGTATATTATAGAGTTATAACTCATCTTACT
>Ga0209172_10007178_pt1 | contig 11715 bp, 10 predicted proteins | sample LarsenN4metaG_FD_184113 | JGI IMG/M metagenome (GOLD analysis project Ga0209172, IMG submission 184113) | Hot spring sediment bacterial and archeal communities from British Columbia, Canada, to study Microbial Dark Matter (Phase II) - Larsen... ... | reverse complement strand
CCAGCGCATCCGCCGTGTACGACGGCAGTAGCTGCCCCTGCTCCGGCGCGTACGCCTTGAACTCGATCTCACCACCCATGACCACCATCCTACACGAGTGATGGCCAGTCTTGGGTCGCTCTCCTAGCTTGGTCCGCCTGCCGCCGGGCGCCTCGGGTCCGCGCGGGCATGAGCAGAACCGGATGATCGCGAGTCCGCGTCCACCACGGGCAACCGCGCGGTCGACGGATGCCCCTCGGTCGCTGGGAACCCTGCCGCCGATGGCGTCTGCATCGTGGCCAGAGGAGCCGTCAAAGCGGCCTCCGCCAACTCCCCGAAGGACTCCGCCAGCAGGGCCGGGAGCGCGGCGAGGTCGGGGACGATTTCGGGGTCCGCGGTGAAGCCCCAGAAGAGCTTGCCCGCGTAGCTGAAGAGCGCGAGGCCGAGGCCCTGGGCGGGCTGGAGGTTCACGACCGGGTAGCAGGCCTCGACGGTCGCACTCAGCAGGTGGAGCGGGATCTGCGGGCCGGGCACGTTGGTCACGACGACGTTGTAGGGGCGCCCGCGCGCGCTCACGCGGACGGCGAGCGAGAGGAGCGAGGAGCTCGTCCAGTCGCTCACGGCCGCGAGCACCTCGGCGCCGAGCGCCTGGCGCGATGCCTTGAGGCGGGCCGTCGTCTCGCGCACGCGCGCGAGCCGCGCCACCGGATCGGGCTCGTCGACCGGAAGCGGGGTCATCCACAGCGCGATCCGGTTTCCGAGCCGGCCCCGCTGCTCGCGGGTGCGCAGGCTCACGGGCACGTTCGCGCGCAGGCGCAGGCGGTCGACGTCGAGCCGGCGCCGCTCGAGGTAGCGGCGCAACGCACCGGCCGCCGTCGCGAGGACGACGTCGTTGACCGTGCCGCCGAGCCGGTCCTTGACCCGCTTCACGTCGGCGAGGTCCATGTCGAGCCAGTCGAAGCTCCGGTGGGGACCCAGCGGGCGGTTGAGAGGCGTCTCCGGCGCGGAGCGCAGCCCGGCCGCGAGCGTCTCCGCGACGGCCTCGACCGCCTCCTCGAGCGAGCTCAGGAAGGCCAGCGGCGCGCGCAGGGCGGACGGGCCCGATGCGACGAGGCGGGTGACGTCGTCGGCCCGCCGGCGCAGCTCGGCGTCGAGGAGCTCCACGCGCGTCGGCGCACGCCGGGGCCGCCAGGGCGGCGCGGGCTCGAACGCATCGTCCGGGGCACCGCGCAGGAGCACGGCCATGAGGTCCACGCCCGAGACGCCGTCGATCACCGCGTGGTGCGACTTCTGGACGATCGCGAAGCGGTCACCGCCCTCGAGCCCCTCCACGATCCACAGCTCCCAGAGCGGCCGCCGGCGGTCGAGCGGCTGCTCCAGGATGCGGCCGCACAGCCGCTTCAGCTGCCGCGCGTTCCCGGGACGCGGAAGCGCGGTGTGGCGCACGTGGTACTCGACCTGGAAGTGCTCGTCGTCCACCCACACCGGGTGGCGTTCGATCGGGACGACGGCGAGGCGCTGGCGGTAGCGCGGGATGAGATGGAGCCGCGACGCGACGTACGCGCGGATCCGTGCGGCGTCGATGCCGCCCTCCCGGGTGCGCAGCCCGCCGCTCCGCAGGATGACGGTCGCCGCGACGTGCTGGGGCTCGTGGGGCCTCTCCAGGTCGAGGAAGGTGGCGTCCTGTGCGCTCAGGCGGTCGTAGTGGAACGAGCCGGACGCGGCGGGGAGGGCCAGCCGGTCGGCGCGGCGGGGCCGCGGCATGCCGGGGAGGCTAGCGCGTCCATCGCATCTTCAGCGCCCTTCCCTACTCTCCCGCCCCCGTGGAGACGCGCGAAGCGCCGGAGCGCCTGCCGCACGAGAGGCTCCTCCTCGCCGCCGTGCTGCTCGTCGCGCTCGCCTCCCGCCTCCTGCGCTTCGATCGCGTCGCCGTGCTCTTCAACGACGGCCCGGTCTTCCTCGCGATCGCCGAGCGTCTCGCGGCCGGCGATCTTCGCACCGCGCTCGCCCACCCGTTCCATCCGCTCTACCCGGCGGCGATCGCGTTCGCGCACGCGCTGCTCGCGCCGTTCGGCGTCGGCCTCGAACGCGCGGCCGCGGTCGCGTCGGCGGTGGCGGGCACGGGCGCCGTGCTCGCCGTCCACGCGTTCGCGCGCCGCGCGTTCGATGCGCGGATCGCCGTCGTGGCCGCGGCCCTGCTCGCATTCCACGCGCACCTGGTGGAGACGAGCGGCGACGTCCAGTCGGAGGGCCTCTACCTCGCGCTGTTCCTCGGCGCGCTGGCCGCGCTCTGGCGCGCGCTCGACGAGGGCCGCCTGCGCAGCGCGCTCGCGGCCGGCGCGCTCGCGGGCCTCTCATACCTCACGCGCCCCGAAGGCCTCGGCGTCGCCGCGGTGGGCGTCGCGCTCGCCGGCTTCGGCCTCGCCACGGGCCGCTGGCCGGGCCGGCGGCGCGTCGCCGCGGCGGCGCTCCTCGCGGCAGGGACCGCGCTCGTCGCCGCGCCGTACGTCCTCTGGCTCTCGCTCGACGAAGGGACGCTGGCTCTCACGCGCAAGAAATCCGTGAGCTGGGTGGCGGGCGTCCCGGGCGCGCAGGGCGAGCCGGGCGGGCTCGCGACGGGCCAGCCGGGCATGGAGGCGCCGAAGCGCGAGCTGCGCCCCGCAGAGCGCGCGGCCGCGGCGGGCCACCTCGCGGCCGCGCTCCGCGCGAGCGGCGCGGCGCCCAAGACGCTCCCGGCGCCCGACGACCCGCGCTTCGACGCGCTCGTCGCGCCGCCCTGGACGGCGCGCAGCGCAGGCGCCGCCCTGCTCGACCTCCTCGGCACGGCGCGGCGCGCGCTTCGGCCCGAGTTCCTCGTGCTCCTCGTCGCCGGCCTCGTGGCGGTGCGCGGGAGGCCGGGGCCGCGCGCCGGCTTCGTGGGCGCGCTCCTCGCCTTCCACGCCGCCATCCTCTTCGCGCTCGCGATGAACGTGGGCTACGTGAGCTCGCGTCACCTGCTGCCGCCGCTCGCGCCCCTCGTCGCGTACGCGGCGGTCGGCGTGCTGGCGCTCGCCGATCTCGCCTCGCGCGGCGTCCCCGCCCGGCGGCGCGCGGTCGCGGCCGGCCTCGTCGGCCTCGTCGCGGCCATCTGCGTCGGGAAGTCGCTGCTGCAGGTGGACCAGCGCGGCGAGCTCGCCGAGCGGCGCGCGGCCGAATGGGCGAGCCAGCGGCTCCCGGCGGGTGCCGCCGTGGCCGCGCGCAAGCGCCGCGTCGCGTACTACGCGGGCGCCCCGTTCGTGCAGCTGCGACCGAAGCGCCCGGAGGGCTTCGCGCGCTACTTCGACGGCCACGGCGTGCGCTACGTGATCGTGAACGCGAGCGACGTGCCGGAGTACGTCGGCCTCGCGCCACTCGTCGGCCTGCTCCTGCGCGAGGTGCACCGCGTGGAGGCGGAGGGCGAGACGGCGATCGTGTGGGCGTGGGACGGCGCCGCGCCGGGCGAGGCGCCGTGAGCGCGGGCCGCGAAGGCGCGCTCCGCCACGCGCTGCGCGTCTCGCTCCGGGCCGCGCAGTTCGCCGGCGCGGCCGCGGAGGCGGCCGCGGTCTTCGCGTGGCACGGCGTTCGCGCCGGACGCGGCCGCGACGCGCGGCTCGCCGCGGCGGGCCGCGCTCTCGAGCGCGCGTGCACGCGACTGGGCGCGACCTTCGTGAAGGTGGGTCAGATCGCGTCCACGCGCGGAGACCTGCTCCCGGCCCCGCTCCTGCGCGAGCTCGCGCGTCTGCGCGACGAGGTCCCGCCCTTCCCGTTCGACGACGTGCGGCGTCGGCTCGAGGCGGACTTCGGCGCGAGGCTCGAGGGCCTCTTCGCGCGCTTCGACCCCACGCCCGTCGCGGCGGCGTCGGTCGCGCAGGTGCACCGCGCGTCGCTTCCGGACGGGACGGAGGTCGCCGTGAAGGTGCGGCGCCCGGACATCGGGCGGAAGGTCGCGCTCGACCGCTCCATCCTGCTCGCCGCCGGGCGCCTCCTCGAGCGCCTCGTTCCCTCGCTCCGGCTGGTGGCGCTCGAGGGCGCGCTGCGCGAGTTCTGCGTCGCGGTCGAGACGCAGCTCGACTTCCGCCGCGAGGCGGACCACAACGTCCGCTTCACGCGCAACTTCGCGGACGACGCCGACGTCGACTTCCCGGCGCTCGTGCCCCGCCTCTGCTCGGAGGCGGTGCTCACCATGGAGTTCGTGGACGGCGTCCACGAGCGCGATCTCGAGCGCTCCGGGGTGGACGTCCGCGCGGTGGTGCGCGCCGGCATGCGCTGCGTGTGCCGCATGATCTTCCTCCACGGCTTCGTGCACGCGGATCTCCACCCGGGCAACATGCGTTTCCTCCCGCCGGGCCGCGTCGTCCTCTTCGACCTCGGGCTCGTGGGCCAGCTCGACGAGGAGCAGCGGCTCACCACGGCGCGCATGCTATACGCGTTCGCGACGGGCGACGGCCGCACGGTCGCGCGCATCCTCTTCGACGGCTCGCCGCACACGGCGACCCCCGACTACGCCGCCTACGAGGCCGAGATGGCGGCGTTCGTCGAGGGGCTCCAGCGTCGCGGCCTCGGGAACGTGCAGCTCGCGCTCGAGATCGGGCGCATGTTCGACATCCTGCGGCGGCACCGCATCCAGTCGCGCAGCCACATGACGATGGTGAACCTCGCCCTCATGACGGCCGAGGGTCTCGGCAAGCGGCTCGCGCCGGATCTCTCGCTCACCGAGGAGGCGCTCCCGTATCTCGCCGAGGCGCTCGGCATCCTGCACGCCGCCCCGGCCGGGCGGGCGCGCGGCTGACGCGCGCGGGGGCCGCTGCGCTGCGCAGCGCCGGCGTCGTCCGCGGCCGGCGCCACGCCTCGGGGGGTGCGAGCCGCGGCTCAGAGCAGCGAGAGCTGCGGCGCGGGAGCGAGGCAGGCGGGGTCGTCGAACGCAGGGTCGTTCACGCGCGGATCCACGGCGCGGAAGACGAGCGACCCGGCGAGCTCGTTGCGAAGCAGCGCGCGTGCCTCGTCCACCCCGGTACGCGGATCCAGCCACGCGTCGAAGCCGGCGGGCTCGACGAGGATCGGCACGCGGTCGTGGAGGGCGCGCAGCGGCGCGGGCGCCGGGCCCGTGAGGATCGCGAACGCGCCGCGCGCCCCGTGCGCCCCGTGCGCCGCGTGCGGCTGCCAGAGCGCGGCCATCGCGAAGAGGCCGCCCTCGCGAAGCGTCACGTGGAACGGCTCGGGGCGGTCTCTGCGCCGGCGCCACTCGTAGAAGCCGTCCGCCGGCACGAGCGCCCGCCGACACCGGAACGCGTCGAGGAAGAGCGGCCGTCCGGCGGCCGTCTCGGCCCGGGCGTTCACGACGCGCGCGCCATCGGCGCCCGGCTCGAGCCCGAAGCGCTGCGGCACGAGGACGCGCGCGCCGCCGTCGGAGCGGATCGCCACTGCCGCGTCCTGCCCGGGCGCGACGTTGTAGCGCGCGCGAAGCGCGGCCTCCGCGGTCGCCTCGAGGAAGGCCTCGACCTGCGGGGCCGGCGCCGTGAGCGAGTAGCGGGCGCACACGTGGGAAGGGTACCAGCCGCGCGGCCGGGCCTCGCCCGCCGTCGCAGCCGCGAGCGGCGCGGGAACGCGGAACGCCCAGCAAGGGCAGCGCACTACCACTTCGCGCGGCGCGGCCGGGCGCCGGGAGACGCGCAGCTCGGGCCGCAACCCGCCGGGGCGCGCGCAGCTTCCGCGCTCCGGCCGGTCCGCGTGCCGCGGCGCACGGTTCTTGCAGCGCATCCGGCGACTCTTCTGCGTGCAGGAGGCCCCCCATGGTCACGCGCGGCATCCCGCCCGCCCTCGCACTCCTCCTCGCCGGGGCGCTCTCCGGCTGTCTCGCGTACTCGAACGTGAAGCGCGACACCGATCGCCAGCCGATCGTCCACACCGGCGTCGGCGCGACGGTGCTGATGCCCGGCCAGGGTCCGCCGAACCTGCCCGAGTCGATCCACGGCCGTGGCTACGGGGGCGGCGCCCCCTACGCCGGTCCGCCGGCGCCCGGAACCGGCGGCGCGGCGAGCGGGTCGTACCGGGGAGGCGGCACGGGAAGCCAGGGCGGCGGGTCCAGCTACGCGGCCGGTCCCGCGGCCGGCGGACACGGCGCGCCGCCCGGGGCGGTCCCTGCCGGCGGCTCGATGCAGTTCATCGGCGGCGCCGAGGTGGACCAGCAGACCCACCGCGAGATCAAGCAGGAGCCGCTTCTCATCAAGACCCTGCTCGCGCCGCTCGCCGTCGTCGCGTGGCCGTTCAAGAAGACCTACGAGGCCGCGCAGGGCGACGCGCAGCCGGTCGTCGCGCCCCCGCCGCCGGCGCCGCCGCGGCCCGGCGCGCCGGACTACGAGGCCGCGTACGAGGACGCGCAGCTCCAGGCGCTCGAGCGCAGCCTTCCGGGAGCGAGCCCAAGCGCGGCCCCGGGGCACGGCGCCGGCTCCGCCCCGGGCGCGCCGACGGCGGCCGCGCCGCCGCCCGTCGCCTCGCCCGGACCGCCGCCTTCGTCGATCGCCGACGAGCTCGCGGCGCTCCAGCGCGGGGTGCCGCCGCGCGGCGTCGCGCCCGGGCCGGGCGGCGCGGCGACACCGGCGGGAGTCGCGGACCGCGTGAACGACGCCGACGGCGACGGCCGCCCGGACCAGTGGCAGTACCGCGAGCGAGGCGTCCTCGTGCGCGAGCTGTTCGACCAGAACGGCGACGGCCGCGTCGACCGCACCGTGCGCTACGACCCGGCGACCGGCGAGAAGCACAGCGAGGAAGAGGACGCGAACGCCGACGGCCGCGTCGACTCCTGGGTCGAGTACCAGGGCGGCCGCGTCGCGCGCCGGCGCCAGGACACGAGCGGCGACGGCCAGCCCGACGCGTGGAACTTCTACCGCGGCGGCCAGCTCGCGCGCGTCGAGGAGGACCGCGACGGCGACGGCTTCCGGGACCGCGTCGGCCACTACGACGCCGGGAAGCTGCGGCGCGAGATCGAGGACGGAAACGGCGACGGGAGGCCGGACCGCATCACGCTCTACGACGAGAAGGAGCGCGTGCGCCAACTGAGCGAGGACCGGGACGGCGACGGCCTCGTGGATGCGCGCTCCTTCTACGAGAACGGAAAGCTCGTCCGGCGCGAGGTGGTCGACGAGGCGGCCGGCGAGTCGCTCGAGGACGCCGGGCTCGCGACCCCCGACGGCTTCTCGGACGGCGCCGGGGCGACGCCCCCGGCGCCGCCCCGCGCCTCGGCGGGCGGCGAGGGCTGATGCCGACGCGCCCGTCGCACGCCATCGCGTTCCTGCTCGGCTTCTGGCTGGGCCTCACGGCCTTCCTCCCCCTGGCCGCGCCGAGCGCCTTCGCGACGGAGGAGCGCGCGGACCGCGCGCGCGCGGACGGCCGCGCCCCGGTCGCGCGCACGGCCCGCGCGGAGTCCGGAACCCCCGAGGACGCGGAGCTGGCCTCGCTCGAGGCGGCGCTCCTCGGCGCGGTGAACGAGTATCGCGGCCGTCACCACCGCGTGGCGCTCGCGCGCCGTCCCGATCTCGACGCCGTGGCGCGCGCGCACAGCCGCGACATGGCGGCGCGGCGCTACCTCTCGCACGCGTCGCCCGAGGGCGTCGACTGGGTCGGGCGGCTCGAGCGCGCGGGCGTCACCGGCTTCGCGATGGCGGCCGAGAACGTGGGGTTCACGACGCGCCCCGACTCCAACGCGGAGATCCTCTCCGGCTGGGTTCACTCCCCCGTCCACCGCGAGAACCTGCTGGCCGCGCCCTTCAACGCGACGGGTCTCGGCATCGCGCGCGGGCGCGACGGCGCGCTCTACTACACGCAGCTCTACGCGAGCTTCCCGCGCGACGCGCGCTGAACGCCCGCGCCTCCCGCTCCCTCCGGCACCCGCGCGCTAGGGCGGGAACTGCACGGCGAGGCGGCGGTCGTCCCAGTAGACGTCGAACGGCTGGTCGAGCCGCATCGTGTCGGGGAGCACGACGTAGCCGAGGACCACCTCGCCCGCGTCGAGCGCGCCGAGGCGGCCCTGCAGCACGCCGAGCTGCCGCGGGTTCGACGGATCGGGCTGGAACGTGAGGTGGCCCTGCACGAAGGTGAGGTTCGGGTGGAAGGCGTCCGCCTGCTTCGAGCCGGCGGTGAAGAGCACGACCGCGCTGCGCCCGAGCCCGCCGCGGCTCTCCCAGGCCCCGCGCAGCCGGTCCTCGAAGGCGCGCGAGCGCGCGAGCGCGAGCCGCATCACGCCGCGCCCGTCGGCCGTCGTGCGCTCGAAGACCGCGGGCGTCTGCGTCTGGGAGAGCTCCACGATCTGGTAGAGGTCGCGCAGCTCCTGGTCGTCGAGGCCGACGTCGAGCGGGCCGACCGGCGAGCGTGCCGCGACGGTCGTCGGCGCGCCCGCCGTGGGGCCGCCGTCGTCCCAGCCCGAGGCCCCCGAGCCCGACGAGCCCGCCGCGCCCTCCGGCGCGCCCGGGGAAGCGGTCGCCGCCTCGCCGCGCCCGCCGCGCTGGAGCGCGCGGATGTCGCGCGCCGAGTCGATGAGGTTGTACGGATTGTTCGGGTCCTGGAGCTCGTTGTAGACCTGCCAGGTGTAGGGATTCGGCAGGTACTGCGGCCGCAGCGGAGGCACCTCGTGCGGGTCCACCTCCTTGGCGGCGCGGCACGGGATCTGCGCCTCGTGCTGGACGATGAAGACGCTGCCGTCGGGACAGATCCCAGTGAGGGCGAGCGCCGGGGGCGACGGGAGCGACGAGAGCAGGAGCCCGAGGAGGATCGCCCGTTCGACTCTCCTCGCGAGCCGGATCAGCATGGGAGCACCCGCGGTGTTTTCGCCATGCTAACGCCGAAAGCGATGTGAAATCAACGGGATTCCTCGTGCCGGCCGCGTGCGCCTCGCATCCGGCGCGGCGCGCGCGGATGCGGCCCGCGCGGCGCCGGCGCGTGCGCCGTGCCCTCGCTGCGCGGCGCCGTCGAATCGGGCGGGCCTGCGGCGCCTTGGGGCGCGAGCTGCCGCGCCGGCGCGAGCCGCGCCGCGTGGCGCAGGAGCGCCGTGCGCTCCGCCGCCGTGAGCGGCCGCGCCTCCCCCGGCGCGAGGTCGCCGAGCCGGAGGGGACCGATGCGAACGCGCCGGAGCCGCTCCACGGGGTGGCCGAGGGCGGCGAAGGCGCGCCGGAGCTGGCGCTTGCGACCCTCGCGCAGGACGACGCGCAGCCGCGTCCCGCGCCCGTGCAGCGCGCGGCCCGCGTGCGCCACCCGCGCGGGTGCCGTCGGCCGCTCGCCGGCCGCGAGCGGGAACCCCTCGGCGAGGCGTTGCAGCGCGTCCTGGCTGGGCGCGCCGCGCACCTCGACGACGTACTCCTTCTCGCTCCCGTAGGAGGGATGGAGCAGCCGCTGCGCGAGGGCTCCGTCGTTCGTGAGGAGGACGAGCCCCTCGGAGTCCACGTCCAGCCGGCCCACCGGGTAGAGCCGCAGCCGGCGCACCTCGCCGGGAAGAAGCTCGATCACGGTGCGCCGGCCGCTCGGATCGCTGCGCGTCGTGACGACGCCCCGCGGCTTGTGCAGCCGCCAGTACGCCTTCTCCTCGAGGCGAAGCGGCTGCCCGTCGACGGTGACCGCGTCGTGCGTCGGGTCGGCGGCGTCGCCGAGCCGCGCGACGCGGCCGTTCACGCGCACGCGCCCGGCGCGCAGCAGCGCCTCGGCGCCGCGCCGCGACCCGAGGCCCGCGGCGGCGAGAAGCTTCTGGAGCCGCGTGCGCACGCGCGGCGCCGCGGGCGGCGCGCGGCGTCAGTGGAGCGGCTCGGGCGGCGCGGCCTCCGCCTCGACGCCCTCCGCGCCGGCCGACCCCTCCTCCTCGTCGGGCGCCTCGCCGCCCGCCTCGGACGGGAGCCCGCCGGCGCCCTCCCCCGTGCCGGCCGCGCGCGCGAGCTCCTCGACGTCGCGCAGCGCCGGGAGGTCCTCGAGGCCCGCGAGGCCGAACACCGCCAGGAACCGGCGCGTCGTCGCGTAGAGCATCGGGCGACCCGGCACCTCGCGGTGCCCGGCGAGGCGCACGAGGCGCCGCTCGAGGAGGCTCCGCAGCACGGCGCCGCACTCCACGCCGCGCACGTGCTCGATCTCCGCCCGCGTCACGGGCTGGCGGTACGCGACCACGGCGAGCGTCTCGAGCGCAGCGCGCGAGAGGCGCACGGGACGCTCGCCTTCGAGCTGCTGCACGTACGGAGCGAGCTCCGGCCGCGTGCGGAGCTGGTACCCGCCCGCGACCTCGCACACCGCGAAGCCGCGCCCTTCGCGGTCGTACGCCTCGCGCAGCGCCTCGACGCGCTCGCGCGCCCCGGCCGCGTTCAGGCCGGGAACGATCTTCGCGATCAGCGCGGCCGTGAGCGGCTCGCGCGCCGCAAGGAGGAGCGCCTCCACGATCCGCGTCCGCTCGTCGCTGTCCACGCCGTCCTCCCCCTTCGTCACGTCACGTCCGCGATCCGCTCGTTCCAGGTCTCCGCGCCCGTGGGCGCGAGGCGCACCTGGATCGGACCCGCCGGCGCTCCGGCCGCGTCCGCGCCCTGGTAGAGCCGCACCGCCGCGATCCGTGCGAGCTCGAGGATCGCGAGGAAGGTCGCCACCAGGCGCGCCCGCGAGGGCTGCGCGCCGCCCTCGTCCTCGAACAGACGATCGAACGCGACGACCGGGGCCGCCTCGAGACGGCGCATCACCTGCGCCATGCACTCGTGCACGGTGACGGGCTCGTGCTCCACCGCGTGCGGCGCAGCCGGTGGCCGCGCACGCCGCACCACCTGCCGGAATGCCTCCACGAGCTGGAAGAGGTCGACGTCGAGCTCGCGCTCGGCGTCGGGCGTCGGCTCGCGCGCCTCGCCCGGCGCCTCGAAGACGTCGCGCCCGAGCAGCGGGCGGCGACCGAGGCCGTCCGCGGCCTCGCGGAAGCGCTGGTAGTCGAGCAGCCGCGCGACGAGCTCGAGCCGCGGGTCGGCGCCCTCGTCCTCCTCCTCGGTCTCCGCGGGCGGGAGCAGCATCCGCGACTTGATCCACGCGAGCGTGGCCGCCATGAGGAGGTACTCGCCCGCCACGTCGAGGTCCAGCTCGCGCATCAGCGCGAGATACTCGACGTACTGCTCCGCGATCGCGGCGATCGGAATGTCGTGGATGTCCACCTCGTTGAGGCGGATGAGATGGAGCAGGAGGTCGAGCGGCCCCTCGAAGACGTCGAGCTTCACCGCGCACGCGGGGCCGCCGCTCTCGGGACCGGCGTACGCCAGGGCTTCGAGGGCGCCCGGGCCGGTGGCGTCCGGCGGGACGTAGCTGCTCATGCGGGCTCCGCGGAGGAGGCGGCGGGGGGAGCCGGCCGCAGTATGGAGAACGCGGCGCGCGAGCGCCAGCCGCGCGCCGCGGGCGGAGGCGGCGCGCGGCCGCCGCGCACCGGAGGCACCACGGCAGGCCGCGCGGGGCGCACGATTCGCGCGCGCTCAGCTCGGGCGGCGGGCCGCGCGCACGCGGGGCGCGCCGGCGAGCTCCCGCGCGAGCGCCAGCGCGTCCTCGCGGGAGCGCACCTCGCCGTCGAGGAACGCGGCCCGCACGCGCGCGAGCGCGGCGCCGACGGCGGGGCCACGCAAGCCGAGCGCGACGACGTCGCGCCCGCCGAGCGGCGCCGCGCGCGCGCGGTCCTCCCGCGCCCAGCGCTCGATGCGCCGGCGCGCCGCCGGCGCCCCCCCGCACCAG
>Ga0209172_10007174_pt1 | contig 11721 bp, 9 predicted proteins | sample LarsenN4metaG_FD_184113 | JGI IMG/M metagenome (GOLD analysis project Ga0209172, IMG submission 184113) | Hot spring sediment bacterial and archeal communities from British Columbia, Canada, to study Microbial Dark Matter (Phase II) - Larsen... ... | reverse complement strand
GCTACCCGGTGGAGTTCGTGGCTTCTTTCGGCCAGGTGTTCCTGATAGTCGCCATCTTCACCCTGGGAGGCCGCACGTTTGCCGCCACGCAGGCGGGAGGGGCTGCTGGAGGAGGACTATCCAGCAGCACCTCCGGCGTGGTGGTCTACGGCTTCGTGCTCTTCATGTTCCTGAGCGATACGCTGTGGACGATCGGTTATAACGTGCGCCACGAACAGGTGCAGGGCACCCTGGAACAGCTTTACCTGAGTCCTGCCAGCAAGTTTGCCACCCTGGTCTCCCGGGTAACCAACACCCTGCTGTGGACCGGCCTGCTGACGCTCACCGCCTCCGGCTTGATGGTGGCGATGATCGGTCGGCTGCCGGTGGAGAATCCGCTGCTGGGGGCTTACCTGTTGCTGATGAGCCTGGCTGGGACCTTCGGGGTGGGCTTTGCCTTTGCCGGGCTGACCCTGCGGATCAAGGAGACCGCCCAGACTACCGCCAACCTGCTGCAGTTTGCCCTGCTGGTGCTGTGCGCCAACTTCTTCCCCTTCTCGGCTCTGCCGCCGCTGCTGCGGGCGGTCTCGCGCCTGATCCCGCTGGCCTATGCGGTAGATGCCTTCCGGTCTGTGCTGATGGGATTTCCTCCGGGATTTCCCGAGCTGGCCTCTTTCCCCATCGAGGTAGCCATCGTCACCCTGTTCGGATTGGGTATGCCTATCCTGGGGTATTGGCTCTACCGGCGTGCTGAACTGCATGCCAGGCGAACCGGCAGCCTGGGGGCGTATTGATCCTCGCGCACGAGCACCCCTGGGACCTCACGCCCGAGGAAGCGCGCCGCCTCCAGGAGGACCTGCGGGATTTAGTGTGTGAGGTAACCCTCCCAGAATCTGGCCTGCGCTGGGTGACGGGAGTGGATGCAGCATACTCTTCCGGGCAGATTCACGCCGCAGCGGTCACGATGGACATGGAGGCAATGGTGGTCACAGAACAGGCCGTGGCTTCTATTCCACTGCGCTTCCCCTATATCCCCGGGATGCTTTCCTTTCGGGAAACCCCGGCAATCCTGCAGGCCCTGGCGCGACTTCAACGCCGGCCAGACGTATTAATTGTGGACGGACACGGAGCGGCCCATCCCCGGCGGTTCGGCATCGCCTGCCACCTGGGGGTCTTGCTGGATCTGCCCACCATTGGCTGTGCCAAGTCGGTGCTGGTTGGGAAAGCGCCCCCACCGGCTTTGGCGGCGGGCTCAACGAGCGAGCTCAGGCAAGGCAGCGAGCTTCTGGGCCTGGCCTTGCGCACCCATGCCCACCTCAGCCCGGTCTATGTATCGGTTGGCCACAGGGTGGACCTGCCCTCTGCAGCGCGGGTGGTGTTGGCTTGCAGCCGAGGTCGCCGCCTGCCGGAGCCCACCCGGCTTGCCCACCTTCTGGCGGGTCGCACGGCCCGGGAGGGCTATAGTGCTGATGATCAAAATTTATTAAAGAAAGGAATCGATCCATGACGCGCTTCATTCTACGTTGGGCCATTAATGCCGTCGCTCTTTATGCGGCCATTGCCCTGGTGCCGGGCATCCACCCCCAGAGTACGAACTGGCTTTCCTTTATCTGGCTTGCGCTGATCTTTGGGGTGGTCAATGCCCTGCTCAACCCGCTGCTCAAGCTGCTCACCTGCCCGTTGATCTTGCTCACCCTGGGTCTGTTCACTCTGGTGGTCAATACCTTCCTGTTTTACCTGGCTGGCTACATCGGCACGGCTTTTGGGGTGGGGTTCACGGTGGATGGATTCTGGCCGGCATTGCTGGGATCGCTGGTGGTCAGTGTGATCTCGATTGTCCTCAGCCTGTTGCTCAGGGATGAAGGGCGCAGGCTACGCGTCAAGGCGTGAGTTGCCGAGAGCGTCGTCACTCCAACTAACAAATATTAGAAAGCTCCAAGGATTCTGTTGACTTTATCGTTGACTCAGCTTATACTGAAAATACAGGAGGAACAGGATGCGAAGTGATTCCTCTGGAGGAGTATCAGCAACGTTATTGAAGGCACGCGGCTAGGCACGCGTGCTTTTTTATTCTCAGATTCTGCGAAAGGAGAGGTGGACGCATGGACTACGGGATGATCGGAAAAATTGACAAAGCCAAACGGTATGCTGAAGAGCGCGACCGCATTCGTTTCGAGGCCTTGAAGGTGACCTTCGAGGGAGAGAACAATCCCCATACGGTCAATCTGGAACACGGAGTTTGGCGGTGCGACTGTGATTTCTTCCAGACACGCGGGCGATGCAGTCATACCATGGCCTTAGAGATCATTCTCGAGGGGATGCTCCCGGAGAGCATCTTCGCCGCCTGATCTGACTGATCCCACCGTAGCGAACCTTGATCAAATAGAGACGGGCCCCATTTGGGGCCCGTTGTGGTTCAAGGTGTCTGTTTGGCGATCACCCCCTCGATCAGGCGATCATGATTTTCTGACACTAGCGAAATATCAACGGGAGCGAGGCGCGCCGGGTGATATCGAGCGCCCAGAGCTCTACCCCGTGGCTCCCGTCATCTGCGCTGAAAAACAGCTTTCCACTGCTGTAGGTAAATCTGCCCGGATGAGATGGATCTGTCCCAGGATTGATATCGGCCACCATCACTGTCCCTTCAAGAGTGCCATCGATCTTCCATAACTCGAAGCCATGGTTGCCATCGTTGGCAACAAAGGTGAGCACCCCATCCAACAGCTTTCCCTCGATGGAGACCGGTGTATTGGGCATAGAAGAAGCCGGGCCTGGATTGATATCTTTCACCATGACCAACCCCTCCACTGTCCCATCGCTCTTCCACAACTCCATTCCATAGATGCCGTCGTCGTAGGCAGAGTAATGCAGACCGTCCTGGTGGATAGGCGAGACCGCTTCCCGATCGCCCACCATCTGAGTGCCATCCAGCGTCCCATCGCTTTTCCACAATTTGAACTCCGGATGAAGTTCGGCTGCGTTGAAATACAGCCATTGATTATAGCCAAATAATCCTGAGGGGTAAGAGCTGCCCACCCCAGGGCGGATGTCTTTGATAAGCACCGTGCCTGCCCCGCTGCCATCGCTCTTCCATAACTCATCCCCAAATCCAGTGTGGTAAACGGATAAGATGAGGATACCATCCACGAGCGCCATTTCTGACCATTCGAAAAAGGACAAGGCCGATGGACCGGGATCGATGTCTTTGACCAGCCTGGTGCCAGTTAAAGTGCCATCGCTTCTCCACAGTTCACAATCGGTCGTACCACTAGCTGCCGGAAAGAACAGGACTCCGTTTATAACCGCATGCTTAGATCTTGTGAGATTGCACCAGGGATTGATCTGTTCTACCCGGCGTGTGCCTTCCGTGCTGCCGTCACTCACCCACAATCCACCCGCAGCTTCATGCACAGTTGAGGCTTCAAACAACAGCTTGCCCTCCAGTTTGGTGAGATGATGAGGATATGAACAGGCAACCGTGTCGATGTCTTTGACCAACATGGTCCCGGCTTCTGTGCCGTCGCTCTTCCAAAGTTCATCACAGTGGTCAGGATCGAAGGCCCGAAAGAACAAAATATCGCCGATGCGGGTGATTTCGGAAGGATAGGAGTGCTTCATCCCTGTGAGAGCAGGATTGATATCCCTGACCATCTGGGTGCCGGTTATCGTCCCATTGCTGGCCCATAATTCGTCCCGTTTGCCCCGTCGTCGGCGGAAAAGTACAGTCTCCCGCTCATTTCGGTCATAGGGCCAGGGTTGGAGGTTTCAGGATTGAGATCTCTGACCAGGTAGGGCCCCGCCATATAGATATTTACCTGGCTGGCGGTCGCATCGGCCTGTGGAACGATGCTCAATTCAAAGGCCAACCCGATAACCAGCAGCCAGGCACAGGCGATCTTTTGCCGAAATATACGAGTATTCATATCTTATAACGATTATATAGGAATTTCCCCATTAATCAAGCAGTCTATCCAATCGGGAACAGTCTTTCGATGAGAGATATAATTCGATGGATATGATCGAGGACAGCATTTTACTCCACGATGCAGAGCGGGATAAGCAGCGCGTCGCCCTGAGCTCGGTGCTGGCTGCAGTCTTCCTCACCGGTATGAAGCTGTTCATCGGACTGGTAACCGGCAGCCTGGGCATACTGGCCGAAGCAGCCCACTCAGGGCTGGACTTGATGGCTGCGATAATGACCTACTTCGCAGTCCGGCTCTCCGGCAGGCCGGCCGACCAGTTCCATACCTATGGCTATGGCAAGGTGGAAAACCTCTCTGCGCTCTTCGAGACTTTGTTGTTATTGCTCACCTGTGTCTGGATCATCTACGAAGCCGTCCTGCGCCTCTTCTACAAGAGCGTCGAGGTCGAGGCCAGCCTATGGGCGTTCCTGGTTATGCTGGTTTCGATAGGGGTGGACCTGGGCCGGTCGCGTGCATTGGCCCGGGCGGCCAGGCTCTACGACAGCCAGGCCCTGGAGGCCGATGCCCTACATTTCTCAACCGACATCTGGTCATCCTCGGTGGTCATCGCCGGACTGCTGCTGGTGCGCATGGCTGGTTGGTTGGAGGTCGGATGGTTGGCGAAGGCCGATGCCGTTGCCGCCATGGGCGTGGCAGTGATCGTCGCCTATGTAAGTCTGCGGCTTGGCAGGCGCACCCTCTCGGCGCTGGTAGATGCAGTCCCGGCGGGGGTGCGCGATGAGGTGGTTCGGGCGGTTCGCGTGCCAGGAGTGTTGGAAGTTAAGCGGGTGCGGGTGCGAAAAAGCGGCCCGCAGATCTTCTCCGATGTGACCCTGGTAGTTGGCAGCGGCATTTCTTTCGAGGCTGCCCATGAAGTCTCGAGCAATGCCGAAAAGGCGGTCCACCGCATCTTGCCCGGGGCGGATGTGATCGTGTACGTCGTGCCTGATAGATTTGAAGATAGAGGGCTTTTGGACACCATCCGCAGCCTGGCGGCCAAGCACGCCTTGGGGACTCACGGGGTACGCATCTACGATGAAGGGGGTGGGAGGCTTTTGGAGCTGCATCTGGAGGTGAGCGACCTGCTCACTCTGGAAGAGGCTCATGCCCAAGCCAGCGCCTTCGAAGAGGAACTGCGCCAGACATTGCCTGAGATCGACCAGGTCGTGACCCACATCGAGCCAACCGGCGATTCCACCGCCACTCGCCAGGCCACCCTGGCAGACGAAATTCGCGTCTTGCAGATACTGGAGGGAATGCCTGCGGAAATCGGGGTTGTGTGCCAGCCTCACGATCTACGGGTTCACCGCGTAGGTGGTGAATTACTGCTCTCCTTCCATTGCACGATGGGCCAGGCTGTGTCTATCGCCAGCGCCCATTCCATCACGGAGCAGGTCGAGCGCTATCTGCGCACCCGCATGCCTGAGCTAGGGCGGGTGGTCATCCACACCGAGCCCGATGATGGTGAAACAACCTGAACACAACAACCTCTTCTTGCACCCGGTCTATCCTTGACGAATCGCAGCAATTAGGTATAATCCCATCCAATTACTCCACAAAGGCCCGCATAGCCGTCATAATCAAATAGCCCTCGCCAGGGTGGAATTGTTCGGACATTCGGTTAAATAGTGACGCCGATTGGTGTTGCTTGGTTCTTTGGATATTGGATAATTCCCTTCTCTCCAGACAGGGAGATGTGCAGACAAACATAGACTACCTGCGGTAGTGTCCGCAATCCAACAGGGCTGGGAGGTAATTAAACGATGGTGTCACCGACACTGCCAAGGCTGATATTCCAGGATGGCCCTCTTCAGGGGGAGGAAATCGAGCTTAGCCAGGAGCAGACCGTCATCGGTCGTGACCCAGGCGTGGATCTGAGGATCGCCTCGCCTGTAGTCTCGCGCCGCCATGCCCGCATCTTCCGCCAGAATAGGCGCTTCCTGGTGGAAGATCTGGGCAGCAGCAACCACACCTATTTGAATGGACAGCGCCTGGAAGGTCCCCTGCCTTTGAAATCCGGGGACAGCCTGCAATTGGGCGGCGCGGTGCGGATAGTGTACCTCGCCCCAATGGATGACTCAACCCCTTCGGCCTCCGTCGACCAGACTCGGCTGGATGCTGCTCCTCCTAACCAGGCCCAAACTGTGCTGGATATCGACTTAACCCCACCGGGGAGCGCCATATCACCTGTTCTGGTGGTCGCCGTTGCGGGGGGGAATACCCAGACCTATAAACTTGTAAAAGAACGCCTCAGCCTGGGCAGGTCTGCGGACAACGACATCGTGATTCCTTCTCCGATTGTCTCCGGACACCATGCCCTGCTGGAGAGGACCTCCGCGGGATGGCAGATCGCTGTCTTGCCGAACGCCACCAACCCCATTTCCCAGCAGGGAAATCCGCTCAATGAACGCCATACGCTGCGCACGGGAGATGTATTGCGTATTGGCAGCCTGGACCCGGGATCTATGGTAACACTGACCTTCCTGTATCCAGGTGAGACGTCTGCCCACCAGGAGGCTCGCCAGATTCCATTTGCCGGCCAGGACCGGGTTCAGATCGGGCGAGATCCCAGCAATGACGTGATGCTGGAGGCCCCGACCGTCTCCCGCTTCCACGCCCTGGTAGAACGCGTAGGCCAACGCTACCGGGTGCGTGATCTTTCCAGCTCGAATGGCACCTTCGTCAACGACCGGCGGATTGAGAGGGAAAGCTGGGTTAAAGCCGGGGATGCCATTCGAATCGGCCCATACCGGTTTGTCCTGGGGGCAGACCAGTTGGTGGAGTACGACGAAACGGGCGGCTTACGAGTGGAGGCCATTCACCTGAATAAATGGGTGCGGAAAGACCTCAACCTGTTGAAGGACATCTCCCTGGTGTTCAATCCACGTGAGTTTGTGGTGGTGGTTGGGCAGAGCGGTGGCGGCAAGTCGACTCTAGTAGATGCCATCGCTGGTTACCGGCTCGCCAGCGATGGCATGGTTCGCGTTAACGATATCAACGTCTACCAGGACTTCGCCGCCATCCGAGACAAGATTGGCTTCGTTCCTCAGAAAGACATCATCCACATGGAGCTGAGCGTGTATCAGGAACTGGATTACGCCGCCCGTCTGCGCCTGCCTCCTGATACCAGCCCCCAGGAACGCCACCAGCGGGTGATGGAAGTATTGCAGGACCTGGACCTGGTACACCGCAAGGACCTCCAGATCAGCGGCTTGAGTGGTGGGCAGCAGAAAAGGGTCTCCATTGGAGTGGAATTGCTTACCAAGCCGGGACTGTTCTTCCTGGACGAGCCGACTTCGGGGCTGGACCCCGGCACCGAGACGGCTTTAATGCACCTGATGCGCCGCCTAGCAGACCAGGGCAGGACCATCATCCTGATTACCCACGCCACGAAGAATGTAATGCTGGCCGACAAGGTAGTTTTCCTGGCCCGCGGGGGCTACCTGGCGTGGTTTGGCCCGCCGGAGGAGGCTTTAAAATTCTTCGATCAGTACCGCGCGGAACGTGATCGGCGCGCCCGACCGATGGAGTTCGACGAGATCTACGCCATCCTGGACGACCCTGAAAAAGGCAAGGCCGAGGACTGGGCCAGGCGCTTCCGGGAACATTCCGCATTTCATGAATACATCGTCAGGCCTCTCGAGCAGCGGGGGTACGGCGCAACCGGCCTGTCCACGCCCTCCACCTCTCCAGGTTATACCCTTCCCCGGGCAGCCTCAGCACCTGGATCTGCAACGCGGGCAGGTAGAAGCCGCACTTCCACCCTGCGCCAGTTTCGCATCTTGTCGGCGCGCAACCTCAAGATCCTGTCCCGTGATCGCGCTAGCCTGATCTTGATGCTGGCGGTTGCCCCACTGGTTGGCCTGCTGGACGTGGTGCTGGCTGTCGCCCTCGGGCGTGACCTGTTCGATTACCAAAACGGAAATATGGCGAAAGTGATCACTTCTATGTTCATGCCGCTCATGTACGCCATCCTGGTCGGATCCATCTCGCAGATGAGGGAGTTCGTCAAGGAGAAGGAGATTTTCCGGCGTGAACGGCTGGTCAACCTGCGGGTGTTCCCCTATGTGCTGTCCAAGGTGTGGGTGGCAGGCATGTTTGCCCTCTACCAGGCCGCGTGCTTCACGGTCATCCATTACTTGTCGTTTAAGATGCCAGGAGGAGCACCCGAATTCTTCCTGTTTTACCTGACGATGTTCCTGGTGGTATTTTCTGGGATGATGTTGGGGTTGCTGGGGTCATCGCTGGCGCCCAACGCCAATGCCGCCCCGCTGTTGGTCATCCTGTTGATCGTCCCACAACTGGTGATGGCCGGTGCACTGATCCCGTTACCGGGCGCCGTCACCGGTTTTACCACCACGCGTTGGGCCTTCGAAGTGCTGGTGGGCATCTCGGGCGTCGGATCGGACGTGGCGGCAGACTCTTGCTGGGAGCTGCCCGAGGAATTGCGCGATGAGATGGACCTGGAGATGAAGAGCAGTGCCAACTGCCGCTGCATGGGCATCAACGCCCTGCGCAGGGAGTCATGCGAGTTCCCGGGTATCGGGAAGTTCTACGATCCGTCTATCGATCAACCGGAGCCGGTGGAACCCGAGCCGATCGGCGACCCGCCTCTCGAGCCTGACCTGCCCCCCGCGCCCGACCAGCCCTCCGACCAGACAGACCAGGTGGCGATGGCGAATTTCTTCCAGCAGATGCAGGATTACCAGGATGAAGTGGAGCAAATCCAGGAGCAATATAAGCGCCAAATCGAGGACTATCAGGCCCTCGCCGATGTCTACCAGGCCGAGGCGATCGCTTACCAGGAGGACCTCGCCCGCTGGGAGATCGATCGCAACGCTGCTGTCGGCAAGGCCGAAGGCTTGATCGACTCATTCAACGAGGACTTCCGCTGGGCTTTTGTGGATAAGAGTGACGCCGACGTCTACTGGCCAAAGCTGTCAACTGCCTGGGGAATGCAGCTCGTGTTCCAATCGGTCTGCCTTGGCCTGATCATGTTCTTAATGGTCCGCAAGCGATGAATCGGCATAACCGGCTTTGTGGATCATGGGGAAAAAGAATAACCACGGTTGGCCTGGGGTTGTTCGTTGATCTTCTGCTGCTGACTGCCTGTAGCCCGGGAGACCCCCAGGCAATGCAGAGCACGGCGCAGGCCCTGGGAACCCGGTTGGCTGCCACAGTCACTGCCGATCAGTCCGCTTCTAAGGCAAAGGATTCGCTCCAGGAAGCCCAGGCTACTGCCACCCAATTAGCAAGCTCCTTTATCTCTACACAGACAGCCCAGAACGACCTCAGTCTGGAGGCGCAGCGTGCCACCGACGACGCCTTCGCCTCATTTCGCGGAGAGCTGCTGCTGTATGGGGTTGATCCAGAGCGCGGTCGACCCGGCTGGATCCACCCTACGCTCCAGTTGGAGCTCGAAGAATATCACAGCTACGAGTTTGCCAACCAGTTCATGGGGACCATCGCGCAGGACTTCGTCCTTTCAGCGGATATTACCTGGAATACCGAGTATGGTGGCTCAGGATGCGGCTTCGTGTTTCGTTCGGATGGAAACAAGGCTGCCCCGAACCAGTACATGCTGGTCGCCGCCCGAGCGGCCAACGGGCATGTCATTTTTACTGTGATGGCAGACGGAGAGGTGGTTGGTGGGCAAGACCTGTACGCCTATGGGGTGGATCGGGCTTTTGATTACCACAACGGAGCAGTAAACCGTTTAGCGCTGGTCGCCAGGGGGTATCGCTTCAATATTTATACCAATGGCACAAAAATCGGCGAGGTTGACCCTGATGCCCCGCTGCCGCAGCCCAGGTTCCCCTCTCCACCGCCCCCGCCGGCCAATCTCAACGATCCCCAGGCAGTGGCGCTCTACACCAAAGCCACGGCGCAGTACAACCTGGCGGTGCAGAAGATCAAAGCCGATTACAACGCCAGATTGAAGGCGGCCAGGCAGGCCAATAAGGCCTTTGAGCAAGGCTTCGTGGCCTTCCTCGCCGTGAGCGAATCGGGACACACCAACTGCCAGTTTGACCGCTCATGGCTTTGGCTGATGGAATCCGAAAGATAGTTGACCCATCTCAAGAATGTCACATTACCCGTGGAGGAGTTTTCCGAGTGTGACATTGTCTAACTATGGTGATTTCGGGGAATCGAACAGAAGGAGTTTTGTATGAAGCGAGCCAATTGGATTGGTAAGACCCTGGGTGGGCGCTACAAGATCGAAGAAGTCGTTGGCCAGGGCGGGATGTCGGCTGTCTACAAGGCATTCGACCCCAATTTGAAGCGGGTGGTTGCGATCAAGCTGATTCATTCCCACCTGGCTGACGACCCCAAGTTTCTGACCCGGTTTGAAGAAGAGGCCACCGCTGTCGCCCAACTCAGGCACCCACACATCGTGCAGGTCTACGACTTCAACCACGATGATGACCTTTACTATATGGTCCAGGAATTCGTCCCTGGAGAGACTCTACAGGAGCGTATGCGGCGCGTGCACAGCGCCGGCAAGCGCCTGCCCCTGGTTCAGGCGATCCAACATACCATCGAGATTTGCGACGCTGCCGGCTATGCCCACCAGCGTGGCATGATCCACCGCGACATCAAGCCTGCCAACATCATGCTGGACGTACACGATCACGCCATCCTGATGGACTTCGGCATCGTAAAGATCACGGGGGCAGAGCGGCATACCGCTACCGGGGCGGTAGTCGGCACGGCCTTGTATATGCCACCCGAACTCATCAGGGGAGAACCACCGGACCCCAGGTCTGACCTGTATTCTCTCGGCGTGGCCATGTTTGAGATGGTCAATGGCCGACCTCCCTTTGAGGCCGATTCGGCTATGACCCTGATGATGATGCACTTGCACGACCCCATACCTGATCTGCACGAGCTGCGGCCTGAGGTGCCAGAAGACCTGATCGCCGTGATCGGCAAAGCGCTGGCAAAAGATCGAAATCAGCGCTACGGCTCGATGGCCGAGCTGGCTTCAGCATTGAGGCAGGTCCTGGACCGCATCCAGGGCAGGACTCTGCTTGAAGCTACCCTCGTCGACCAGGCCCAGGATGACGGCTCCCTGGCTCTTCACGAGATTCCAGAGGCGACGATGGTCGAAGCGACTTCGGCTGAGTTCAACACCGCTACAGTCCTGGAACCTGCCGCTGAGCCATCCAATCCGCCCACCCCTACGATCAAGGAAGCTGCAGTGCCTGGTCTGGGGGGAGAAGCAGGCCAGCCTCCTGCGCCCCCCAGCCCACTCGCGACCATGGGTGGCCCGGCCCCTTCCAGCCCGCAGACGAAGCCTGTGGCTAAGCCTAAGCCAGGAATAAGCAAGCCGATTCCTGCCCTGCTAATCGCCGGCGCCGTGGTGCTGCTATTGTGTGCAGCGGGGAGTGCGTTCGCCGCTATCAGGCTTTTTGGAGGGGTAGGGAATCCAGCTTCTGAATCTGGTGAAAATCCGACCAGCACTGGTATGGTGCTGGCTGCCCTGGCAGGTACGGCAACGCCTTCCCCGACCATCACCATCGCGCCCACCTCGACCGATACCCCCCTCCCGACCGATACCCCGACTCCAACCCTCTCGCCCACTCCCACCATCCCGGCCGGCGTCCCTTATGTGCGCATCAATGGCATTACCATCGACATCAATGGCTATTACGTCGCCGAGTACGAGACCTTCGAGTTCACCGAAAGCGTGCCAGGTATCCACGTGCACTTCTTCTTCAACACCGTTCCACCCGATCAGGCCGGGCGACCCGGCGATGGGCCCTGGTATCTGTATGGC
>Ga0209172_10007173_pt1 | contig 11724 bp, 7 predicted proteins | sample LarsenN4metaG_FD_184113 | JGI IMG/M metagenome (GOLD analysis project Ga0209172, IMG submission 184113) | Hot spring sediment bacterial and archeal communities from British Columbia, Canada, to study Microbial Dark Matter (Phase II) - Larsen... ... | reverse complement strand
CCAGCCCGCTCATCGCTTCCTCGATCTTGGACAGCACCGTTCTGCCGCCACCCAGGAATCCCTGAACCCGCCGGCCGGTGAACAACTCCTCGACGCTGCTGAGCCGCTGCTCGAGGCTGTCCCCGGCGGCGCGGAGCGCCTTGGAAGCGCTGTCTTCCTTCGACGCGAGTTGCTCGTCCACCCGATCCACCGCCTTCTTCGCCTCGCGCAGCCGATTGACCGCTTCCGTGGCCACCTCTAGCCGCTGACCCGCCCGGAGCTGAGCCATGAGCTTGGCCCGGCGATCGGCCTCGCTGATGGAGTAGCGGGGGTCCGGCGTCACCGCAACCGGCGCGCTGGCGGTGTGTCCCTGCCACGTGATGCGCACGGTGTACGCGCCCGGCATAGCGTCCGGCCCCGAAGGGAGTTCATCGGGCGGAGGCTGCTGCGGTTCCGGGTCCTCGCTGCGCGGCGTGCGGAAGCCGTTTCGGGTGAGGTTCCAGGCGGCGCGGTTGAAGCCGCTCTTCGCCGGGGCCCTGAAGGTCCGGATCACCGTATCGCCGGCGAGCACCTCAATGGTCACTTTGGCCGAGTCGTTGCCTTCCTTGATGAAGTAGCTCACCAGGGCCCCATAGGGGCGGTTCTTGCCCAGGAACATCGCGTCACCCGTAAACCGCGGGCCCGGCACCTGCTTTTCCCGGTACTGGATCGCCGGCGGGATGTCGAAGAGGTGAACCGGCCTGGTCGTGATGGTTGGGTCCTGGGCCAGCGCGCGGAGCGGCCGCACGTCGTCCAGAATGAACACGCCGCGCCCGTGCGTGCCGACCACCAGATCCTGCTCCCGGGGATGCACCACCAGCCCCTGAACCGGCACCCGCGGCACGCCCCGCCACAGGATCCAGCTGCGGCCACCGTTGAGTGAGACATACAGTCCGAACTCGGAACCCGCGTACAACAGGTTCTGGTTGACCGGGTCCTGAACCATGGTGTGTAGGAAGTACTGGAGATCCGGGGTCACCAGGCTGGCCCAGGTTCGGCCGAAGTCCGTGGTCTTGAACAGGTACGGTTGGTTGTTGCCTCGGCGATGGTCGTCGAACACCACGAACGCCGTGGCCGAGTCGAACCGGGACGGCTCGATGTGCGGCACCCAGGTCGCCGGGGGCACGCCCCGGACGCGGGGTGAAGTGTTTTCCCACGTACTTCCGCCGTCTCTCGTGACCTGCACGTTGCCGTCGTCGGTCCCCACCCAGATCACGCCCGGCTTCACCGGACTAGGCGCGATCTGAAGAATCGTGGTATGGAATTCGGCGCCCGAGACGTCGTAGGTGAGCCCGCCCGAGTCGCGGCGTTGTTTGGTGGAGTCGTTGGTGGTGAGATCGGGACTGACGGTGGTCCAGGTCTCCCCCATGTCCCTGCTCTTGTGCACGAACTGGCTGCCTAAGTAGATGGACCCGTCGTGCGGGTCGTAGGAGAGCCCGGGGTTCCAGTTGAATCGGAGTTCCAGCCCGGTGTCCGGCGGGGCCGGCTTGATCACTTTCCGCTCGCCGGTGAGCCGGTCGAACCGCGTGATGTCACCGTTCTGGGTGGAGGTGAAGCCGTAGCGAGCATTCCGCGGTGCCGGAAACGTGGTCATGCCGTCACCGAAGGCCACTTCGTCCCAGTCGTAGACCCGAAGGCCGCCGTTGTGCCAGGGGGCGGCCTGGGCCACGAAGGAGCCGTTGTCCTGGAGCCCGCCGTAGACCGAGTACGGCGTCTCCAGGTCCACCGCGACGTGGTAGAACTGCGACAACGGGAGATTCTCGAGGAACCGCCATGTGGCACCGTGGTCGCGCGAGAGGTACACGCCGCCGTCGTTGCCGTCCCAGATCACCTTGCCCGTGGGCCCCACCCAGAAGGCGTGATGATCCACGTGGACCCGGTCGAAGCCCAGCAAGGTGCGGAAGTTCTTGCCGCCGTCCTCGCTCACCTTGATGGGACTCTCCACGATCCACACCTGGTTCTCGTTGGTGGGGTGCACCCGGATCTGCCCGTAGTAGAACGGCCGGCCGTTGATGTTCCGAGTCTTGTTGACCGTGGCCCAGGTATCGCCGCCGTCGGTGGACCGCAGCACCGCGCTCTGTTTGGCCTCGACCAGGGCGTAAACCACGTCGGGCTTGCCCCGGGCGAAATCCAGCCCGATGCGTCCCAGTTCACCCTCGGGCAGTCCTTCTGCGGTGCCCAGCTTCTTCCAGGTGTCGCCGCCGTCGTACGTGGTGTACAGTCCGCTCCCCGCTCCCCCGGATGTGAAGAACCAGGGCCAGCGCCGGTGCTCCCACATGGCCGCGATCAGATGATTGGGGTTGGAGGGGTCCATCACCAGGTCGCCGGCGCCGGTCCGCTGATTGACGTAGAGGATCTTCCGCCAGGTCTTGCCGCCGTCGGTGGACTGGTAGACGCCCCGCTCTTCGGTGTCCGCCCAGGTGTTGCCCAGCGCGCCCACGTAGACCACGTTGGGGTTCCTGGGATCGAGCAGGATGGCGTCAATCGCGCCGGTGTTCTCCAGGCCCATCCGGGTCCAGGTCTTGCCCGCGTCGAGCGACTTGTAGACTCCGGTGCCCACGCCAGCCGAGTTGCGGCGATTGCGCTCGCCCGTACCGATCCAGACCAGGTCCGGGTTGGGCTGGTAGATGGCGATGGCGCCGATGGATGCGGCGGGCAGCGAGTCGGTGAGGGGCGTCCAGGTGACGCCGCCGTTGACCGATTTCCACAGGCCGCCGGTAGCGGCGCCCACGTAGACGATGTCGGGGTCCGCTTCCACGGCGTCGATGGCGCCGACTCGCCCGCTCATCCCGGTGGGGCCGATACTCCGAGCCTCCATCCGCGTGAGGAAGGTGGAATCGAGCTGGGCTGCGGCGGGCGCAGGGTTGAGGGCGGCCGCAGCAGGCAGGGCGGCTGCGAACCACGCAGCGGTGATGCGAAACATGGGCCCTCCGGAATCGGAGCAGTTGGGGATCTTGCCTCCGGCGTCAAAACGAACGCCCCGGCACCGCCTATCGCAAGGTGGCGATCAGGAGGGGACCTCCCGGCCCGCTCCAGCGGCGATTCATCGGGTCGCTGCCCTAGCGAAGCTCGGGATCGACAAGTAAGATTTGACGTTCCTGCTGGTTTCCGCGATTCATTCGTCGCTCTGCATGGAGTCCGGACCGATGCCCCCAACCAAGGTTTTCGCGGCCCTCGCGGCGAGCCTGGCGTTCGCCCGGGCAGCGGTGGCGCAGCAGTACGACCCCAAGCTGTACGAAGCGCTCCAGTGGCGAAACATCGGCCCCGATCGCGGCGGCCGATCGCAGGCCGTGGCCGGAAGCCGGGCGCGGCCCATGGAGTATTACTTCGGCGCCACCGGCGGTGGGTTGTGGAAGACCACGGACGGGGGCCTCACCTGGCGGCCCGTGACCGATGGCCAGATCACTAGCTCCTCGGTGGGCGCCGTGGCGGTGTGCGAGGCCAATCCCGACGTGGTCTACATTGGGATGGGGGAGACCGAGTTGCGCGGCAACATCATGCAGGGAGACGGGGTCTACAAGTCCATCGACGCCGGACGAACCTGGAAGCACATGGGTCTCAAGGAGACCCAGTCCATCGCACGCATCCGGGTTCACCCCACCGACTGCAACATGGTGTGGGTCGCGGCCCTCGGCGTCCACTCGGCGCCCAGCGCTGACCGGGGGATCTTCAAGTCCACCAACGGCGGCGAGACCTGGCGGAAAGTGTTGTTCCGCGATCCCCAGACCGGCGCCGTGGATTTGAGCGTCGACCCCGGCAACCCCGCCGTGATGTATGCGGCGCTGTGGGAGGCCTGGCGCAAGTCGTGGGGCATGTCCTCCGGGGGCCCGGGCAGCGGGCTGTTCAAGAGCACCGACTTCGGAGAGACCTGGACCGAGATCAGCCGCCGGCCGGGCCTGCCGCAGACCGGGGTGTTCGGGAAGATGGGCGTGGCGATTTCGCCCCCGGCGCCGTGGCGGGTGTACGCCATCATTGAGCATGACTCCGGCGGGGTATTCCGCTCGGACGACGCCGGCGCCACCTGGACCAAGGTGAACGACGAGCGCCGCCTGCGGCAGCGCGCCTTCTACTACACCCGGATTTACGCCGACCCCAGAAACGCGGACGTCATGTACGTGCTCAACACGGGGTTCTATCGGTCCCGCGATGCGGGCAAGACCTATCAGCCCATCCGGGTGCCGCACGGCGACAACCATGACCTGTGGATCGCGCCGGACAATCCCAACCGCATGATCAATTCCAACGACGGCGGCGCCAACGTGTCGTTCAACGGCGGCGAAAGCTGGACCGAGCAGGACTTTCCCACGGCGCAGTTCTATCGGGTGATCACGTCGCACCACCAGCCCTACCTGGTGTGCGGCGCCCAGCAGGACAACAGCACGGCCTGCGTGACCCACAAGGGTTGGAACCACCTGGGCCAGCAGGGCTTTGGGTCCGGCCCGCTGTTTTTCGCGCCCGGTGGCGGGGAGAGCGGTCATATCGCCAACAGCGCCGCGGATCCGAACGTTTTCTTCGCCGGCTCGTACGGCGGGCTGCTCACCCGGTTCGACTATCGCACCGGGCAGGAACGGGTGGTGAACGTGTGGCCGGAAAACCCGATGGGGCACTCGTCGTCCGAGATCCGCGAGCGCTTCCAGTGGACCTTCCCGATCGCGTTTTCCCACCACGATCCCAACGTGCTTTACGTGAGCAGCCAGCACGTCTGGAAGTCCACCAACGAGGGCCAGAGCTGGGAGCGGATCAGCCCGGACCTCACCCGCCACGATCCCACCACTATGGGCGCCTCGGGCGGGCCCATCACCAAGGACCAGACCGGTGTCGAGACCTACGCCGAGGTGTTCGCGCTGGCGCCGGACTACCACGACGCCAACGTCATCTGGGCCGGGTCCGATGACGGGCTGGTGCACGTGACCCGGGACGGCGGCAGGACGTGGCAGAACATCACGCCCAAGGACGCGCCACCGTTCGTGCGGATCAACACCATCGAAGCCTCGCCCACCACGCCGGGGAAGGCCTACGTGGCGGGGATTCGCTACCTGGTGGACAACGATCGCCGCCCGTACGTGTGGCGCACCACGGACTACGGTGCCACCTGGACCAAGATCGTCACCGGGATTCCGGACGACGATTTCGTCCGCGCCGTGCGCGAAGATCCCAAGCGGCCAGGTCTGCTGTACGCCGGGTCGGAGCACACGGTCTACGTGTCGTGGAACGACGGGGCGAACTGGCAGAAGTTGACGCAGAATTTACCCGATGTGCAGGTGAGCGACCTCCGGGTGACGGAGAACGACCTGGTGATCGCCACGCACGGCCGGTCTTTCTGGATCATGTACGACATCGGGCCGCTCCGGCAGATGGGGCCCCAGGTGGCCGCGGCCACGGCGCACCTGTTCGATCCTTCGGACCCGGTGCGCGGCGTGGATAACGGGCTCCAGGTCGTCTACTACCTCAAGAATGACGTCGATTCCGTGAAGCTCGAGTTCTTGGATGGTACCGGGTCAGTGATCCAGGCGTTCACCGGCAAGAAGACCGACCAGGAACGTCCGGCGCCCGCCGCGGAGTTCGCGTTCTTCGGCGGCGGCCCCGCGCAGCCGCCGTCCGCCAAGGCCGGGTCGCGACGCTTCACCTGGAACCTGCGGTATCCGGGATACACCGAGTTCGAGGGGCGGATCTTCTGGGCGGCGGGAAACGCGGGGCCCGTCGCCGCGCCGGGGCGGTATCAAGTGCGCCTGCGGGTGGGGGACGTGACCCAGACCCAGGACTTCGAGGTGAAGCTCGATCCGCGCCTCGCGGGGAAGGTGACCGTGGCGCAGCTTCAGGAGCAGTTTGACTTCGCCCTGAGGATCCGCGACCGGGTGAGCGACGCCAACGAAGCCGTGATCCGGGTGCGCAACATCAAGTCCCAGGTGGACGATCGGCTGAAGCAATCGAGCGATCCGGCCATCACGCGGCTGGGCGGCACCGTGAAGACCAAGTTGAGCGCCCCGGAGGAGGAGATCTACCAGGTCCGCAGCCGGAGCAACCAGGACCCGCTCAACTACCCCATCAAGCTGAACAACAAGCTGGCGGCGTTGATGGGTGTGGTGGGGAGCGCGGACGCGGCGCCTACGGCCCAGTCCTACGACGTGTTCCGCCACCTCGACACGCTGCTGCAGAAGCAGCTCGACGTGGTGGAGGGCGTGATTACGGTAGACGTCGCCCAGCTCAACCAACTACTGCGGAACGCCAACCTGCCGCCGATTGACACGTCCAAGCCCAAGCGTGAAACCACGGTGGCGTCTCCGCCGGTGCCTGACGACCAGGCACGTGAGCGGTGAGCGGTGCGCGGTGAGCGGGGAGGCCTCGGACCCTGTTCCCAGCACCGGAGGAACCCGCGGCCCCCCCGCTCACGGCTCACCGCTCACGGTTATATTGAAGCATGCCAACGAGCACCATGCTCAGCGACGACCGTATCTACGAAGTCGTAGACCGCCTCTTCCGCGAGGAGATCAATCCGATGGTCGCCCGTCACGGCGGCAAGGTCGAGCTACTGGACGTGCAAGACGCCACCGTGGTGGTCCGGATGATGGGTGGCTGCCAGGGGTGCGGCATGGCGACGGTAACCCTGCGCCAAGGCATCGAAACCGCGCTGCGGCAAGCGATCCCGGGAGTCCGCGGGATCAAAGACATCACCGATCACGCATCCGGGAAGAACCCGTACTACGCGCCCGGCGTGCAGGGGCAGAGTCCGGTAACGTCGTCTTGACCTACGCCGCCACCCGGCGGACCGTCTCGATCAGCTCCGTCACTTCATAGGGCTTCTGGAGATACGGCCGGCCCGTCCCGTCCAGGAACCGGCGCACGGCCGGGTCGTGGGCAATGGCGCTCACGAAGATCACCCGCTTGGCCAGCTCGGGATCCTGCTCCAGCAACGCCTCGTAGAAGCCGCCGCCGGGCAGGTAGGGCAGCCGGAGGTCGCACACGATGGCGTCGAATCGGCGAGCGGCCGTGAGCTCCAGCGCGCGCAGCCCGTCGTCCGCCTCGGTGACGGTGCAGCCCGCCTCCGCGAGGACCTTGCGCATGCCCGCTCTGGTATCGGGATCGTCTTCAACGACCAGGACGTTCAGGGGCGCCTCGAGTGCCGGTCGCGACGGCGGAATAATGTATTCCCCGGCCGCCGCACAGCCAGTCTCCGGCCGCCAGTTGACTCGGACGTCCGGCTTACAAGGAATTGAGGAACGCGAACAGATAGAGCTGTTCGGAGACCCGCAGTCGCCGAAACCGTTCGCGGGAGGCGGACCCCTCCCCGCCGTGGAGCATGACGGACTCGTGGAGCGACGAGGCCCGGCGGTCGTACATGTACCCCGGGAGGTGGCGGAGCCCCCACAGCCGGGCCGTACGCAGTTCGGTGGGGGAAGCTGCCTCGTCACACACGCCCGCCATCTCCTGACCGAGGTCGTGGAGCAGCATGTCCGAGTAGAGAAGCACGGTCTTGCGATCGAGGGCCGGGATGTCGCTGCGACCGGTCTGCATCGCCGGCACGTGGCAATCGTCACACCCGATCTGGTAGAACACCCGCTGCCCCCGCCGGGCGCTGTCCCGCTCGGCTCGGGCCGACAGGGTCTTGCGGGCGGGAGGGGCCAGGAACCGGACGAAGTCGCTCCACACGTCGAGGGTGGAGTCGCCGATTTCCGGGTCCGGCGCGGGGTCCGCGCCCGGGGGAACCGGCCTCCCGTTGACGCGCTCCTCGGCACGGTGCGCGGATGTCGTGAGCCCCAGCTCGATGCCTGCGGCGGCGTCAACCATCTCACGAAGGGTGGCGACCGCCGCCTTGCGGCCGAAGCGTCCCAGCCGCCCATCGGCCGTCCGGCGCGCGCGCCCGCTGATCCCGTCCCCGTCCAGATCCTCGGGATCCTCCAGGGACAGAATCGCCCGCTCCGGGATCGCCTCCACCAATCCGAGCCCATACAGCAACGGCGCGAACAACTGCGCGGCGGTAGCCCGGCGCGGAAGGACTTCCCCGTCGATCCCGCGCTCGCGCAACAGCGGTGTCACCTGCTGCTGGATGACAGGCCCGCCCTCGTCGGTCAGCAGGTCGCATTCCCCGGGCGGCCGGAACCGCGAGGCCAGGAGCAGGTCTTCCACCCCGGTTCCCCCGGGAGCTGGAAGATCGTGACACGACGCGCAACGGTCCTCGATGAACAGCGGTCCGAGGCCTTCCTCCGGGGTGAATCCGTGTTCGAACAGCGCCCGGCCCCGGTGGAAGCGCTCGACCTCCACGACGCTGAGCCCCGGAAGGGGATCGCCCGGCTGGACGTTGGCGGGCGGTTCGCGGCCGCAGCCCGGCGCGAGTGCGGCCCAGCCGATGGCCACGAGCGCGAGTCTGATCCTTTGCGTCCTAGTCAATCGGAACCTGCGGATCCGGTAAGAGCGAATGGAACCAGGATGCTGGCCGTTCCATGAACCGGACGTGAACTGTTCCTGAACGCCACGCTTGACCCCTCCGCGAGGGGCGGGTAAGTTGCCGTCGCCTCGTTCCAGACTTCCGGGCAGCCGCCTCGCCCTGGTGGTGGAATTGGTAGACACGCTGTCTTGAGGGGGCAGTGCCGTAAGGCGTCCCGGTTCGAATCCGGGCCAGGGCATCCCGCCGGTCCCAGCCACCGTAGCTCAGTGGTAGAGCTCTCGATTCGTAATCGAGCGGTCGTCGGTTCAAATCCGACCGGTGGCTCTACGCCGGCTGTCTCCAATCAGCTATCGGCAGCCAACTGTCACCGGTTAGCCCACCGGGCCCTGACGGCTGACTGCCGACCGCTGACCGCTGACCGCTTAATGCCGACTCCTGATTGCTCAGGTGATCCCCATCACCGCTTGCCCTGCCAGACTAGGTTTGGTTAGCAGCGGAGGGTGGGCGGGGGTTGCTGCCCGAGGGGAGCGGGCTAATTTCAGGCGCTTCTCGACGCCCTGGAACCAGTTGCTTCAAGGGAGTCCCCGAATGGACTATCAAGACTTCGGGTTTGGCCAGTTGAACCGCGAGCGGCGCAAGTTCGCGGGCCGCAGGATCGGCTCGGATCGCCGCAGCCGCCAGGAGCGGCGGGCCCGGGCGCGCCGGGTCCAGAGCATGGTGGTCATGCCCGACCGCCGAAGCGGCACGGACCGGCGCAGCGGCGACGATCGGCGGGTGGGGGAGCGGCGGAGCCTGGAGGATCGGCGCAACTCGGCCTGGCGGGTGCTCGCCGGCGAGTAGAAACGGAACCGGGAGAGCTGAAGCGGGGGATCATTCCCGGAGCCGCCGCCCCTTCAATGTCCGGGTCGCTTTCCCCACGATCTCGCCGCGCGGGATGAATCCCAGAAACCGGCTATCGGGCCAGCCCACCATGTCCCGCGTATCGGACAGCAAGACCACCGAGTCGGGCGGCACCACCCGGAGCCTCCAGGTGTAGAGATCCGTCGGCCGCGCCAGGGGGGATCGGCGCGCAGCCGGCGCAATGATCTGGAAGGGCCAGGGTTGCGGCACGCCGTTGACCTCGACCATGCCGTCTCGCATGGCCACGGTGTCGCCCGGCAACCCCGCCAGACGCCGGAGCACGTGGAACAGGCCATCTTCATCCTCGTAGCGGAACACCACCAGATCGCCGCGGGCAAGCGTGCCCGGCGGGCTCCACACCAGGAAGTACTCGCCCGCCCGCAAGGTGGGTTCCATCGAAGGCCCCGTCATGTAATAGATGCTGGGCCAGCGCGTGCCCGCGCGGGTGGTCCAGGCGAGCGCGCCGCCGACCAGCAGGAGCGCGGCCCAAAACAGCGGGCGAGCGCGGGAAGCGGTGCTCAGAAGAGATCCTCCAGCGCTTGGCGGAGGGCGGGGAAGCGGAACCGATAGCCCGCCTCCAGCGCCTGCGCCGGCACCACGCGTTGCAGGTGGAGCAAGGCATCCGCCGCCTCGCCGAGCGCCAGCCGCAGGCCGAGGGCGGGCATGCGGAACAGCACCGGGCGTTGGCACACCGCGCCCAGCGTATCGGCGAACTCATCCACCGTGACCGGGGCGGGAGCCGTGACATTGACCGGACCCATCAGCGGCTCGTCGATCGCCAGCAACGCCAATCCCACCAGGTCCGCGATGTGAATCCAGGACCACCATTGTTTGCCGTTCCCCCAGCTCCCGCCCAATCCCATGCGGAACAGCGGAACCAGCGGTGCCAGGGCCGGCGCGTCGCGCGCCAGGACCAGCCCGGTGCGGAACAGCACCACCCGGGTGACGTCGCGAGCCTCGCGTGCCGCCTGCTCCCATGCGGCGGCGAGGCCGGCCAGGAAGTCGCCGCCCCCGCCCCGGCCCTCGCCCCCGCTCGCGCGCTCATCCAGAGTCTCGTCGCCACGGTCGCCGTAGAAACCGATGGCGGAGCCGCTCACCAGGACCCGAGGCCTGGGGCTCGCGGCCCGAATGGCTTCGACTACCCGGTGCGTGGTCTCCACTCGGCTGGCGACCAGCTGCGCCTTGCGGCTGGCCGTCCAGCGATACAGCGGATGGACGATGCGCGCACCGGCCAGGTTCACCACCGCGTCTGCTCCCGCTACGCCCCGCTGCCACTCCCCCGGCCGCGTGGGATCCGCCTGGAGGACGGTGACGTTGGGATCCGCCCACGGGTTTCGCGCCGCGCGGGATACCACCGTGCACTGATCGCCGCGCTCCAGGAACGCAGGGACGAGATACCTACCGATAAAACCGGTGGCTCCGGTGAGGAAGACCTTCATTCTGAGGACAAGCTACTGCGTAAGAGGTAAGGGGCGAGGGGTACCCATTACCACTCACCCCTTACGCAGTTCTCTCCCGCCGTTTACGCCGTCTCCCCCGCTACCCGCGCTCTCGCGTCCACCGCCACCGCCCCCCGCTCCAGCGCCAGTAACGGGTTGATGTCCAGTTCGGTGATCCGGGGATGTCGCTGGCTCAACTGAGAAACCCGCAGGAGCGCCTCCGCCAGCGCGTTCAAGTCGCGAGCGGATTCTCCGCGGACCCCCTCCAGCAATCGGTAGGTCCTGATCTTGCGGATCATCTCCTGAGCATCCGTGTCTCGGAGCGGGGCCAGGCGCAGCACCACGTCGCGCAGGATCTCGACGTACACGCCCCCCAGACCGAACAACACCAGCGGACCTACGCGGGGCATCCGGGTCATCCCCACGATGGTCTCGCGGCCCGCCGGCGCCATGCGCTGGACCAGCACGCCCTCGATGGTGGCATCGCCGGGGTTCTTGACCATCTCCCGAACGGCCCGCCGGACCGCGTCCTGGGACTGGAGGTTCAGGACCACACCACCGGCATCCGTCTTATGAGCGATGTCGGGGCTTGCGATCTTCACGGCCACCGGGAATCCCAGCTCGGCCGCGGTCTCTGCCGCCGCGCTGGCCAGGCTGCGTTGGCCATCGTGGGATACGAACCGCCACGGCACCACCGGGATGCCGTAGGCCTGGAGCAGCCGCAGCGCGTCCGGCTCGCTGAGCTTGGACCGGCCCGCGGCGAGGGTCGCGTCGAGGATGCGTTCTACCGCCGCGTCATCGGTTTGGAACGTCTGAACGGTGCCGTGCGGCCGATCCCGCCGCTGGCGCTGCCGCCACATCGCTCCCAGCGCCCGGGCGGCCGACTCCGGGAAGATGTATCCCGGCACGTGCGCCCGCTGCAGCTCCGCCATACCGGCTGGGAGTCCCTGTCGCCCCATGAGCACGGCGAGCAGCGTCTTCGTG
>Ga0209172_10007169_pt1 | contig 11730 bp, 10 predicted proteins | sample LarsenN4metaG_FD_184113 | JGI IMG/M metagenome (GOLD analysis project Ga0209172, IMG submission 184113) | Hot spring sediment bacterial and archeal communities from British Columbia, Canada, to study Microbial Dark Matter (Phase II) - Larsen... ... | reverse complement strand
AAACCAGACAAGGATACTTCGCCTGGCCATCTGACAATACAGCGAGCGTTCAAAAGAATGAGTCTTGGTAATAAACCTCTTTATTTGAATGAAATCGAATAAATAGCTCGTGATTTATGCTCTCATGTTACGTAGAACAAAGAATAATCTCTTACCATCTGCGTCGCCCGCACGCATGCCGCTCGCACGGCCAATGGAGAAATCTGCGTAACATGAGTTATGCTATTTGAGCTATAATCTGGCCATAAGCTTTCTTAATCCGGGGAGCCAAGCAGGGGCTCCCATACAAAATAGGAGATCAAAATGAAGCTCCTTGAGATGGGAAAGCCATTGGCAGTGCTGCGTTACAGTCTACTCATTCTGTCCTCAGTCATAACCCATGCTCAAAATACCCTTAACCCAAAAGCGATTTTGGAGAGGATGGCCAAAGCTTATCGCGAACTCTCAACCTACCAGGATATAGGCGTGGTAGAAACGACAGTGAACCTGGGAACCGATAAGCAGACTCTCACAAGACCATTTTCAATTACATTCAAGCGCCCCAGGAGCGTCGATTTTAAGGTGGGCGAGCCATTCTCTCGGTGAGGCGCAAGGCTTCGAGGAGATGATCCTTGTTCCTGAGCCAAACTTCATAGTTCTCCAAGATGATGGTCAGCAGTTCACTGGGCCGCAAACCTATTGCGATTTGAGTGGGCTGATATGATGCTCCAGGGACAGAAGAGCGACCATGTACTTTGGAACGATGGAACCGAGACCTATACCTACCTGAGATCTGTGAACCAGTACAAAAAGGATGTTAACTTGAATATGGGCATAGTTGCTGCAACCGGCATCTCAGGAGGGGCCAGCTACACTATTCCATCACTGATGCTGGAGAATTCCCCCGGCTCAGTCATTGCCGCACTTTCTAATCTCGCGCTCTTACCGCAAGAAGATTTTGAAGGAACACAGTGCTATGTCATCACGGGAAAGAATCCAATGGGCCTTGACTACAAACTCTGGATTGGCGTAAATGATTACTTGTTCCGAAAGTGCGAATGGACGGTCAAATCGTATCAAGAGGCTAGGAAGCAATTTGAGTCAACCTTAAAAACTAAAACTATAGAAGACAGAGCTAAGCTCCCAGATTTATCGGCAATGCCGGACCACTCTAGCGTCACTCAAGAAATTCATAGAAGCATCAAAGTGAATGAAACAATTTCAGACAGCACATTCAAATTTACACCGCCAGGGGGAGCAAGGCTTGTTGAAAACTTAAGATGAAAAGGTGAGATGTACCCTACTTTTGTGAGATAGAGATGATGGAAACTACAAGATCACTACAAAGATTATTTTTAGCAGTGGGAATAACTATACCGGTTGTTGGGGTGCCTCTCTCGCTCTCTGGCAGCAGTGGGGAACAAAACCTTGGGGCAGTCTCTTATCATCGCTGGCGCGAGAATCATTTGCGGCGTCCTTATAAGCTCAGCCATCAGCGAGAAATAGATCACAAACCGAACAGCCGATTGAATGCCAGACGAAATAGCTCCAGCACCGTCTCCCAAATTCCTCGCGTCCTCACGATGTACTGCCCCAGCGCCGCGCGAATAGCCGGCGCTCCGTCGGCTACCATATTCCATCCCGGCTTGTAGCGTGTCCCCAATCCTTCAAGCATCGACAGGCAACGGAAGATATACACCAGCTCCGCAGGAACTTGAATCGGCACTTCTTCAAAAGAACTCAGCAGTATGTGCGCCACCTCTTCCATTCTGGTGCGAGTGGCGAGCCCGCGAAAATGTAGATCTGCTATCTTCAATACGATTTCGCGCACTTTGCTGCGATCAGCTTCCGGTTTGATCAAACCAATTTGATAGAGCCGCTCTACTACTGTATCAACATCTCCGCGCAGCGCCGCCAGCACAAGCTCTATCAAATGATCTCGCGTCTGCTGAGACAGATGACGAACAATGCCGAAATCGAGAAGTACGATCTTACCATCGTTTGTGATGTAAATATTCCCCGGATGAGGATCGGCGTGGTAGACCCCGTCTATGAAGATCATTCTGGCATAGAGCCCCACCAGCCGATGCATCAGCTTGTCGAAATCGAACCCCTGCGCTTGAAGCTCGGCTATGCGAGAAATCTTCGTGCCGGGATGATAATCAAATGCAACTACGCGCGCGGAGCAAAGTTCAGGGACAACTGCCGGTATGATTACATCGCTTCTATCGGCCAGCGTCCGGCGCAATGTCTCAGCATTGACTCGCTCCTGCTCGTAGTCAATCTCTTCAAAGAGGACATTTCTGACTTCGGAGACAACGCTGCTAATGATCTTGGCCTGCCACAATCCAAGCCGGTCGGCAAAGATATTCAATATCCAGCGGGCAATGAGAAAGTCGGCGCGGAGCCGCTCTTCTACGCCCGGGCGCAGGAACTTGATGACTACATCTTGACCGCGAAAGACTGCGCGGTGAACCTGGCCTATCGAGGCTGCGGCCAGCGCCTGGTCGGAGAAGCTATCAAACATTCTGGTCAGCGGCTCGCCGTATTCGCGTTCAAGTATCAGACGAACCTGTTGGCCGGGGAGCGGGACAATGGCATCCTGTAAGAGACTCAACTCGTCGATGTAAATCTTCGGGAACAGGTCCCCTCGTGAGCTGAGCACCTGGCCGACTTTGATAAAGAGGGTGCCAAGATGCTCGATCTTCTCTCTGATTCTTATAGCGCGGCTGCGGTGCTGTTCTTGCGAGAAGTCGCGCGGGCCCCCAAAAATGAGGAATCGCTGCCAATCTCTTAGCAACGAGATCAGCAGCGGCGCTATATGCCAGATAATTGAGATGGCTCGCTTAACGCTGGCTCTTTTGCGAGTCCGAATACCAGCTCTGGCGGGCTGGCGATCAATCTCTTGCGCCACATGAGCCAAATCCGGTAGCCGATGTCCTACGCTTAATCTCTCTTTAACATCGGCGGGATTCTTCATAGATCTTTCGCCAATTGCCCGTAGCCGGCTATCGGTGGCTGAGATGTCAACTACAATGGGCCACAGACAACCGATAATGAGCTAGATTCACTTAATCAACTTTCCTGTCCTGCTCCAGCGAGTTCGAGTCAGGAAGTCTACCAGAAAGTTGGAGCCCTTATTATCTTCCGTGTCGTAATCCTTGGTGCGATCTATTGACCAGTAAACGATGAGCGCACGGCCTATGATATAGTCTCGTGGAACTGTTCCCCATACTCGGCCATCGGCGCTGTTATCGCGGTTGTCGCCCATAGCGAAATAATGGCCTTCGGGAATATTCAATGGCTTATTGACTCCATACTCGCCGCGGCCATAATCTGCCACCCCAACATCATCATCTTCTGTATTGCGATAATAGACAGTATAAGAACTTCCCGGAGGCGCCTCGCCAACCGATCTCACTTCCAGCGGAGCATCGTTGCTTTTATCTTCAGCCACAGCCCGCTGCTCGGGCAGCTCTTCGCCATTAATGAAGACTCTGCTGCCGCGAACTTCGATAGTCTCTCCCGGCATTCCGATAACCCGCTTGACATAATTGGTAGTTGTGTCTTTGGGATATTTGAAGACAATGACATCGCCGCGCTTGATCTGGCGAAAAGGAAAGATGCCCTCCATCCATTTGGGATGAGGAGCAAAGGCAAACTTATTAACCAGCAGATGATCGCCAATGAGGATGTTATTTTGCATCGAGCCGGTGGGGACCTTTACTGCCTGTACGACAAATGTCATCCCAAACAACGCCATTATGACAGTCACTATTGCCGACTCGAAATACTCGCGGATAACTGATTTGGGCGAGGTGGATGGTTTAGGCGGCGATTCTTGCTCAACTGGCAGTGGCTCGGTTACTAGTGTAGTGTTCTCTTCGATCTCTGGTCTGATCTCCTGTTCTTCAATCATCGACTTTTCGAGTTCTCCTGTGAAAGTGTACAGCAACCTGTCAGGTTGCTGCCTCTCGCGCACTATCAGCAACCTGACAGGTCGCTGTACATCGCGGCGCGCGCTCTATCGTTTTCGGGCGTCGCACGGGCGGGCGACTTGCATGAACGACTCCTAAAATTGTATATACCAACATATACTAACCAATTATACAGCTAACGATTTGCTAGGCGCTAGAAAACATTCCCTCGGTCAGCTTTTTAAGAGCAACGCGCGCGGCCTCCTGGTGGGCCACTTTGATTGCCTGCCCTTCTCCGCGAGCAACCAGTTTACTGCCTACGTGCAGCTCAACCCGAAAAGTGCGATGATGATCCGGCCCCAGAGTCTCAACCAGCACATATAGCGGAGCGGGAAGATTGCGAGCCTGCAGTTCCTCTTGCAGAGCCGACTTGTAATCTGTTTTGCTCAGGTCGTCCGGGTTAACCTGTTGGATGGCTGAAGTAAGTTGATCGCGCACGAACTGTTCAGCCTTTTCAATGCCGCCGTCAAGGTAGATAGCTGCAATCAGCGCTTCGTAAGCATCGACTAGGAGCGCTCTTTTGCGCCGCCCGCCCGTCTTCTCCTCGCCTTTATTGAGCCGCAGGAACTCTCCCAAGCCTATCCTATGAGCGTGCTCAACCAGACTGGCCGCGCTCACAAGGTATGCTTTCATCTTAGAAAGTTTTCCTTCCGGCAGTTTCGGGAATAGCTCAAATAACCAGGAACTGACGACAAATCCCAGGATGGAGTCTCCTAAAAACTCCATCGCTTCATTATGCAAATAGCTGGCTCCGGGCTGTTGTTCATGGGCATAGGAGCGATGCGTCAGAGCGCGCTCGAGCAGGCGAATGTCATTGAAAGAGTAGTCGATCCGCTCTTCCAGCGTTTTAAGCAATTTTCGCCTGCTGCTAGTTATGCGCGGCAAAGCAATAGTTGCCCGCGCGCGCGGCGTCTTTTTACGCCGAGAAGTGAGTCGCAGCGCATCCGCTACCATACTAATTATGCTGTTCAATTTCCGCGCCATTACGATCGCAAGCCTATCAGTTCAAATCAGAATCTACACTCACATAACATGTTCGAATGCAGGGGATCGCCAGCTCAGTTGAATACTGGCAGAGCGGGGCCTGGGCAATTTGAATAGCACAAGACGGCACTTTGCGGGCGAAAGAGGTAAGGGGCCGAGCAACTTGACAACCTGGCGACTTGGCCCCTTTTTCTCAAAACTGTTTATTACCAAATAGTCCAAAATGGTCTAGCCCTATCAATTACCGGGGCCAGAAGAATTTGTTGTCTTATAACTCTCTATCTTCTTCGGTAGTCCTTCCAGGCTGTTGCCGTTCCAGGCTTTATAAACATCTTCCAGCGTCGGCTTGACAGCGTTGCGAATCCCCTCGAATTCCTGCCTGCCCTCGGTTGTAGCCATCAATCGAGCATAATACTCAATAACTGCTTCGGCCTCAGCTTTGGTCTTATCAAAAAGCGCCTTGCCTTCGGACGCCAGCTTCTCTTCACTGGTCTTCTTGTTGTATTCATTGAGAAGCTGAACATATCTGTCGTAATGATTAAAGCCAAGCAGGTAGAAGGTTACCGGATCGCTGGCATCGTATTCGACGGACTTTTTGTAATAGCCAATAGCCTCATCTATCTTCTTATCATTCTGTGCAAACAGCCCCAGACCCTGATAGAGGATACTCAACCACTGTTTGCTTAACTTCGCCCATTGATCGTCAGGTACGCCTTGAGGCTTGGCGCCTCCTTCAATCGCGGCAATAGCCTTCTTAGAATATTCCTCGCCCTCTGCTTTATATCTGTAATTATTCGACTTCGCCAGCATTCCAGCAATATTGCCCAGATAGAACTGCATCGCGACATTAGTTGTATCAGCCGCTAGTAGCTCTTTACCTAAACTCATGGCTTTCTCTAGCTGTGGCGCCTGCTGCGATTGAAGGTACTGAGAGAAGAGCTGCCCTTGAGCAGCGAGTACCCTCTGCTTAACATCCTGCGTCCAGGGAGTATCAGGATATTTTTGAATGAACTCTTTGCCCATCTGAATCTTCTTCTCAAGATCGGTCTCATTGAAGAAGGGCATATAGTGATTGTTGTAGATATCTCTCAGCTCTTTCTGTTTCTCAGGCGACATCTGCTGCTGACCCTGCCCTTGCTGGCCTTGTTGAGTCTGCTGCTGAGCCTGCGCGCTTACAGCTAAACTTGTGGCGAGGGCAACTGTCGCTACCAAGGTAACAAGCTTCTTCATTAGGGATTCCTCCTCAAAGCAAAATTGGTTTCCAACCTATCTCCGCTTTTCGCGGCAATGTTCGCCTCGACCCGTGTTTTAGGCAGCCATTTCCCAACAGTACTGGCTTCGACCCCTTGTACCTGTTAAACTCCTGGGTTACAGAGCTTGGGACTGGCAATGCATCCCAAGGTGTGCTTTTGGCTCTCCCTAGTAATGTAGCCTAATAGGGTTGTAGGCTAAGCTATACCCCTTTGGCTGAGTCTGGCCAACTCCGGATCTTGCAGCCGACTCTTCAGAATCCACAAGCTCCGTCCCTGAAATAACGGGGTAGTTGACTGCACTCTATAGGTTAGAGGAAATACTTGCACGATTCTGAATGTTTGTCAAGAAACGTGTCTTTCAAAGCTCAAATAAACTGCGACCCAGCAGATATGTCTTCTACCCTTCTCATGGTTTACAACGCGACAGCCTCTAACCTATAATTTCAACCTTAAAGAAAGGGGCCTTTCCCAAGTTGCCAACGGAGCACGAAACCATCTTCATTCTAGATTTCGGCGCACAGTATTCGCAGCTCATCGCGCGACGAGTGCGTGAACTTGGAGTCTATTGTGAAATAGTTCCATACAATATCTCTTACGAAACATTGCGAGAGAGAAACCCGCACGGGTTAATCCTGTCAGGCGGTCCAAGCTCGGTGTATGAAATGGGTGCGCCCCATTGTGACCGGCGCATCTTTGAAATTGGGGCCCCTGTTCTGGGCATCTGCTACGGGCTGCAACTTATCTCATTTCTGCTCGACGGCCGAGTTGAGCCATCGAGCAGGCGGGAATTCGGACACGCTACTATAGCCGTCACCGACGGCAGCCCGCTATTTGCCAACCTCCCACAGCGCCTCAATGTTTGGATGAGCCACGGCGACCAGATTGCTGCACCCCCTCCCGGTTTCAACGTCGTCGCCAGATCAGAGAATGCTATTGCTGCGATCCAGAACGAGACACAGACGATCTTCGGAGTGCAGTTTCATCCCGAAGTCGCTCACACACTACAGGGCAGAGAGATATTGCGCAACTTCCTCACCAAAATTTGTCTGTGCCGGTGCGATTGGACGATGGGCTCGTTCATAGAGACAGCAGTTGAGCAAATACGCAATCAGGTCGGCGATGGCCGCGCAGTATGCGGGCTTTCAGGCGGAGTCGATTCTTCTGTGGCAGCCGCCCTCGTCGATCGCGCAATTGGCGACCGCCTCAGTTGTATCTTCGTCAATAACGGACTGCTGCGCAAGAATGAGTTTGAAGAAGTGCTCGAATATTATCGAAGTCGCCTTCACCTCAATGTCACAGGCGTAGCAGCGGGCGAGCGTTTTTTGAGCAAGCTGGCAGGCGTGGCTGATCCTGAGCGCAAGCGTAAGATAATCGGACAGGAATTCATTGAAGTCTTCCAGGAAGAAGCAGCAAAGCTGGGCGAAGTCGATTTCCTGGTTCAGGGGACCCTCTACCCTGATGTGATCGAATCCACTTCGGTCAAAGGCCCATCGCAAGTCATCAAGAGTCATCACAATGTCGGCGGGCTCCCGGAGAAGATGCACCTGAAACTGGTGGAGCCGCTGCGCGAGCTTTTCAAAGATGAAGTGCGAGAAGTTGGCCGCGCGCTCGGCCTGCCAGAAGAGATTATAAATCGCCAGCCGTTCCCCGGCCCCGGCCTGGCAGTGCGCATTCTGGGCGAAGTCACTCCCGACCGCGTCGCGCTCCTCCAGGAAGCCGATGCTATCGTCACAGAAGAGATTCGGCGCGCTGATCTCTATGACAAGCTCTGGCAATCGTTCGCTGTGCTGCTGCCGGTTCAGACGGTGGGGGTAATGGGAGATGGCCGAACCTATGAAAATGCTGTTGCTGTTCGCGCAGTACACAGCCAGGATGGCATGACCGCAGATTGGGCGCGACTTCCCTACGATGTGCTCGCGCGTATATCCAGCCGGATTATCTCCGAGGTGCGCGGCATCAATCGAGTTGTGTATGATATAAGCTCCAAGCCGCCATCCACAATCGAGTGGGAATGAATGATAGAGACGCGAAATCTGAGCAAAACATTCTATGATAGAAAACGCGGCGAGGTGAAAGCTGTCAACGAAGTTAGCTTCATTTGCCGGCCGGGAGAGATATTCGGATTGCTCGGAGCCAACGGAGCGGGCAAAACTACTACCCTTCGCATGCTTGCAACTATCTTGCAAGCCACTTCAGGCGAGGCGAGCGTCGCCGGATACGATGTTACCAAGCATCCAGAAAAAGTGCGCGCCAACATAGGATTTCTCTCCAGTTCAACTGCGCTCTACGGCAGGCTCTCGGCGCGCGAGATGATTGAATATTTCGGCAGGCTCTACGGGCTCCCAGAAGAGGTGATCAACCGCCGCATAGACGAGATAATCGACACGCTTGATATGAAAGACTTCGCAGAAGCCCGCTGTGATAAGCTTTCGACCGGCCAGAAGCAGAAAGTCTCTATAGCCCGTTCAATCATTCATGAACCGCGAGTGATGATCTTTGACGAGCCGACCACCGGGCTTGATGTGATGACCTCGCGGACAATTATGAGATTCATCCGCCGCTGCCGCCAGGAAGGGAGAACGGTGATATTCTCTACTCATATTATGAGCGAAGCCGAACGATTATGCGACCGCATCGCCGTTATACATAACGGCCGGATCTGCGCCACAGGCACAATAGATGAACTCAGGCAGATGACAGGCAAGAGCGCCCTGGAATCTGTCTTCCTGGCGCTTGTTGGCGAAAGCGATGAGAGTTTGTGACACAGACTTAGTACTATGCGTAAACTGATGCAATAGATTAGCTTGGGCGTTGTGGCTACAGCCACTGCGTGTGTGCGGCGAGTCTTCGACTTGCCGGGGGCACCGCGGCTCTGCCGCTTCGATGTGCGGCGAGTCTTGTAGGTATTTAGTGTGATCGTAAGGTATGCGGCTCTGCCGCTACGGATGTGCGGCGAGTCTTGTAGGTATTTAGTGTGATCGTAAGGTATGCGGCTCTGCCGCTACGGATGTGCGGCGAGTCTTCGACTCGCCGGGGGCGCTGAAGATTCGCCCGCGGCTGCGCCGCTAGGAGGCTGCGCCTGAGAGGATTTTATTATGGGCGACTTTGCGGCACAGCCGCTACAAGAAGGAACAACAGGTTCGCAACGCCACAGGTTTTGATTGCATCAGGAGGTTAATAACTACACATGAAATTCCCCGCGCTTGGAAAAAAATCTGCTGTTAGTCTCTTTCTGTCTTCATTAATACTCTTTGTAACTCTGGCGCTGGCTGGCGCGCTCCCGCCGATCCCTTCGGCAGCGGTAAACAGCATCACACCGAAGGAGTTGAAACAACACTTGAGCTACATTGCTTCGGACGAACTCGGCGGGCGCTTTACTATCTCCAAAGGCAATCGCGCAACAGCACGCTATCTAGCCTCTCAGCTTGAAAAATATGGTTATCGCGGCGCGGCTAATGGCTCCTTCTTTCAGAAGATTGTCTTTAATGCCACCGGCGCCGACCCGGAAAAGACCGGTCTCATGCTGACGGCCAATGGCCAATCACGCCGGTTCAAAGTCAATGCTGATTTCGGCGTCAATGTGATTACCGACAACTCTTTCGCAGGCGAGCTGGTCTTTGTTGGCTTCGGCATTGCCGCTACTGACAAAGATGGCAAGCCTTATGATGATTACGCCAATCTGGATGTCAAAGGCCGTTTTGTAGTCGCGCTGGGGCCGAGCAAGGAGCCCCCGAAAGAGCTGGGCAAAACGAGCTGGCGCGCAGTCAGCTATGGCCCCAGCCTGGCCCAGGCGCGAGGCGCAGCCGGATTTATTCGCCTGCCCACCGAACAGACGATTAAGCACTGGGAATTCGTCATTGAAAGCCCTTCTGCTAACGGCACGCGCTACGTTATGGCCAAGCTGGATCAATCAAATCCCAACGAGCCGCCCAGAGCCGGAAACCCATTTCCGGTAATCACTGCCGGAGCCGATCTGACAAAGGCGATACTGGCAGGCACGGGAAAGAGTCTGAAAGATATTATTGAAGCTTCTAATAAAGGGGTGAGTGTAAGCCTCAACCTCGCCGGTAAGAGCATTAAGCTCACTACCGGCTACCGGCGCTGGCAGGAAGAGACGCAGAATGTCGTCGGCATCCTCGAAGGCAGCGATCCATTGCTCAAGAATGAATATGTAGGATTGGGGGCCCACTATGATCATCTGGCCATCAGCCCGACAGGCCAGGTCTACAACGGCGCAGATGACGATGGATCGGGGACGGTAGCGGTGCTTGAAATCGCGCAAGCTTTCACTACCTCTCGCCCCAGGCGTTCCATTCTCGCAATCTTCCACACAGGAGAAGAGATAGGCTTGCTGGGATCAAGGTACTTTGCCGATTTCGAGCCGCTCGTGCCGATGGACAAGATCGTCGCCGTCTTCAATATTGATATGATCGGGCGCGCGCGCGAACCGGGCAACACGGCAGAAGAAGACAGAGAGCTTACCGATGCTGATACTGTCTATTTGATCGGCTCAGACAGGCTCAGCACAGAACTCCATCGGATCAGTGAAGAGACCAATGCTGAGATGACCAGGATGAAGTTCGATTACCTCTACAACTCGCCGACTGACAAGAACAACTTCTACGGCCGCAGCGATCATTACAACTATGCCAAGCACGGCATTCCAATCATCTTCTACTTTACTGGAGTGCATGTTGACTATCACCGGCCCACTGATGATATAGAGAAGATCGATTTTGAAAAGATGGCGCGGATTGCGCGGACGATCTTCGGCACAAGCTGGCGCGTAGCCAACTTGGACCATCGAGTCGTAGTAGACAAGAAGTAATGTGAAAAGTATAGATGCGATACTGATTACAGGGGATACTTAATCCAATGGATGTTTCAACAGTAACTTTTGCAGGCGCACGCGCAAGCAGAAAAAGAACGCCGCAGCGAAAACTCTTTCTTCCATCCTCTGCGTAATCTTTGCGGATTCTGCGCCTGCGGCGGTGAATCAACCTTACGTCCTGATGAGCCCCTCTATCTTCAGGAAGTTCGGTAGATTTTCGCGTTAATTCTCAACTCCATGCCACTGCGTGCTCTTTTCAATTCTTCATCGCCTCGCGGGCCAGACGGCGAATGCGCTCGTCACTATTATTGAGAGCCTTCTTGACCCCTTCTCGCGCTCGCGCTGTATCAATTCCGTGAAGGGCGAGAATAGCCTCGCGGCGAACTTTGTATTCGCTGTTGTCTAGAGCATGAATCAGCCCTTCAATCGCTCTCTCGCGGCTTGGTGAATCTTCATCCGCTGCCCTCTCAGCAAGCGCCTTGACTGAGCGTTCGCGGACAGCTTTTTGTGAGCTGTCAAGCGCGTGGATCAATCCTTCAGTCGAACGCGGAGTATCAACTATCTCCAATCCTGTAACAGCTTGGTGGCACACTAGTGGACTGTAGCATAAGTTTTTGTACAAATTACTTTAGAAATCACCTGTGAAAACGTAGTTGGCTGCAACACGATATATAACATTACTTTTGCTACAGTCCACTAGCTGCGG
>Ga0209172_10007168_pt1 | contig 11731 bp, 9 predicted proteins | sample LarsenN4metaG_FD_184113 | JGI IMG/M metagenome (GOLD analysis project Ga0209172, IMG submission 184113) | Hot spring sediment bacterial and archeal communities from British Columbia, Canada, to study Microbial Dark Matter (Phase II) - Larsen... ... | reverse complement strand
TCGCCTCGCCGCGATCGCTGCCGCCGGCGGCGGCCCCTGCTCCTCCGCCGGCGCCCGCGATCGGCCCCGACCGTCCGCCCGCGGCGCGCAGGCCGCAGCGGAACATCAGTGCCAGCACGGTGGACACCGCCTCGCGCCGCGGCGCCAGCTCGGCCCCGGCCGGCAGCGCGAGCGATTCGCCGGCGAGCGCCCCGCGGGCACGCGCAAGACGCTGCGCGAGCGCCGCCGGCGTGCTGAAGAGGCCCTCGGCCAGCAGCTCGAGCGGCAGGTTCGTGGCCACGCGCAGCGCGAGCACCACCTGCGAGGCGGGTGGCAGGCTCGGGTGGCAGGCGGCAAACAGCAACGCCAGCTCGTCGTCGTCGAGCTCGCCTGCAAAGCGGACGGCCGGTGGCACCGCGAGCCAGCGATGCGGGTCGTGCAGGCCGTGCAGCGCGTGCGGCTCGGGCGCGTCGTGCAGGTCATGCGCCTCGTGCGCGCCCGGCGGGCCGAGCCCGCCGAAGCCGGCCGCGTCGGGCGTGCCATCGCGCACCGCCGACGCCGGCAGGTCCGCCGGTTCGTCGTCGTGCGCCGGCCAGGGTCGTTCGCGCGCGGCACGGCGCAACTGGTCGATCGCCTCCCGTTGCGCCACGCGATACAGCCACCCCAGCGGCGACGCCGGCAGCCCGTCGCGCGGCCAGCGCTGCCACGCGCGCAACGCCGCGACCTGCATCGCATCCTCGGCCAGCGCCAGGTGCCGCAGCCCGAGCCGCCGCGCGAGCCGGGCCACGACGCGGCGGCGATCCCGCGCCAGCACGCGATGCAGCAGCTCGTGCGCGCGGACCTGCTCCGCCGAGCTTGCGTGGGGGGCCGTGCCGGACACGGGCGCTCAGTCCATCGACTCGATGCGGCGGATCTCGATCCACTGCCGCCCGCTCAGGTGGGGGCACGTGCGCGCCAGGGCCTCGGCGGCGGCATCGTCGGCGGCGCGGATCACGAAATAGCCGCCGATCACGTCGTGCGCCTCGGCGTACGGGCCGTCGGTGGCCACCGGCCGGCCGCCGGCGCCACCGTCGAGCCGCAGGTGCCGGCCGCCCTCGTCGGCGAGCTTCTCGCCGCCGACGAGCAGGCCGCGCGTCGCCAGGTCGGCGGCCCAGGCCCGGTAGCGCTGCACGATCTCCTGCATCTCGGCGGCGCTGACCGCCGGCGAGTCGGCAGGCCGTTCGTGCAGCAGGAGGATGTACTGGTTCGAGGATGCCATTGCGATTTGCTCCGTGCGAGTGCTTCGACCGATCGGGTGGTGCGTGGCGGCCGCGGTCATTCTGGCCGTCACCTCCCTGGACGAACGGGCGGCCGGGCGCATGACGCGACCGCCCATGCTCGCGAACCCGAACCCGGCGCGGCACGGGCCGGGACGCGAAGCGGCGCCGATCGTCGCGGGCGCCCGCCTGCGCTCAGTCGGTGGCCTGCACGTCGACGACGCGCCCGCTGCGCGGGTCGATCTCGCAGCGGTAGGTGAAGGGCGTCGCGTACATGCCCTGGGCCCGCTGCACGCCACCTTGCCCCGTCAGGCGGACGCGGCCGTTCTCGGCCGGCTCGATGCGGCGCGAGTCGGAGCCGAAGTTGATGCGCCCCACGCGCGGATGGCGCGACTTCAGCAGGCCGGCCACCGCGCTCTCGCAGGCCTCGGGCGAGAGGTTCGTCAGGTCCGGCTCGAACGGCCGCTCGACGGGCGCGCGCTGCGGCAACGCGTCGCGGAACACGGCGCCGGAGGTGCTGTCGGTCTTCGCGTTGTAGGCGCAGCTGTACGTGAAGGGCACGGTGCCGCCCCCGGACAGCCGGTACCGGCCCTCGCCGCGCACGCTGGTCTCGTCGTCGCCGGCCGGCGTCAGCACGCGCCGGCCGGCGAGGAACTGCACCTCTTGCACCGTGCGGCCGCGGATGCGCTGAAGCGTGCGCTCGACCTCCGCCTCGCAGCGCTCGGCCGCTCGGCCCGCGGGCGCGCCGGCTTCCGGCGCCGCCTGGGCGGCCGCGCCGCTGCCGGCGAGAAGGAGGCCCGCGAGGATGGCCGGCGTCGCGAGGCGGTAGGTCATGGCGGTCGGGTCGGAAAGCAGTTCGGGATCGGGACGGGATAGTGCGGGACGGCTGGGGCCGCCGAGCGCGCAGCACGCTTGGGGCGCCCGGTTCGCCGGAGGCGGGCTCGAGCACGATCCGGTGCCGCAGGCCGTAGTGTCCTGCTTCGGCGCGCCGCGCGCGCCGGCCCGGCCCGGGGGAAGAGGTCAGCGGATGTGTCCGCCGGTGCGATCGCGGTCCCGCCGCCCGCGGCCGCGGCGTCTGCGCCGGTCGACGCCGGCAGTCCGGCGCGATGCGCGCGCGATACTGCGGTCATGTCGACCGAGGCCCGATCCGGCGCGCCGGCCACCCCGGCGGCCGAGGCGTTGCCGGCGGCTGCCCCGCCGGCGGCCTGGCAGACCTTGCAGGTGGCCAGCGCCAACGTGCTCAACCTCGCGCTGCCGCGGCGCGCGTTCTATGCCAACCAGGATCCCTACAGCGAGGCCGAGTACGAGCGCAAGACCTCCTGGCTGGCCGGCATGCTGGCGCGGCTGGAGGCCGACGTCATCGGCGTGCAGGAGGTGTGGGACGAGGCCGCGCTGAAGGCCGCCGTCGCACGCGCCGGCCTGCGCCGCCATTCGGTGCAGGTGCCCGGCGCGGAGCAGGGCGCCGCCGGCACGCCCCGCGTCGGGCTCGTCACGCGACTGGAGGTCGAGCAGCTGCTCTCGCTGGCCGACTTCGCGCCGTCGGAGGTCGTCTCGCTGCCCGAGATCGGCCCGATCGCGCGCTTCGAGCGCCCGGTGCTGCGCGCCTGCCTGCGCCTGCCCACGGGCGAGAGGCTCCACGTGCTCGTCGTGCACCTGAAGAGCAAGCGGCCGAAGTACCTGCAGGACGCCGACGGCAACGTCGTCGAGGACCGCGACGACCCGGCGGTCACCGCCCGCGCCACGATGCGCTCGCTGCTGCAGCGGGCGGCCGAGGCGGCGGCGCTGCGCCGCGTCGTGGTCGAGATCACCGGGCGCGACGGCAGCCACCAGGGCGAACCGCTCGTGCTGCTGGGCGACATGAACGACGGCGTGCACGCCGTGACGACGCAGATGATCGCGGCCAACCAGGCCGTCGCCTACGACCGCGCGGCCCGCGACGTCGCGCTGTACCACGCGCTCGACGTGGCCACCGAGCCGGCGCTGCGCCGCGACCACTTCTACTCGCACGTGCACCAGGGCTGGCCCGAGCTGCTCGACCAGATCTGGGTCAGCGAGGAGCTCGTCGCCACCTCGAAGTTCGCCCTCGGCGACATCCGCCGCGTCGAGGTGTTCAACGACCACCTGCACGAGAGCCGCGAGCGCTGGCGCAGCGACCACGGCTTCGTGCGCGCGCTCGTGCGGCTGCGGCGTTGACGGGCCCGCGTCCGCTCTCCACCCACCTCGATTCGCCCATGACCTTCCCGCCTCCCCCGGACTCCAAGCCCGCGCCGCGGGTGCTGATCAGCGAGGTCGGCCCGCGCGACGGCCTGCAGAGCGTGCGCGCGACGATGCCGCTGGCGGCGAAGTGCGCCTGGATCGATGCGCTCGCGGCCGCCGGCCTCGCCGAGATCGAGGTCGGCTCGTTCGTGCCGGCGCGGCTGCTGCCGCAGCTGGCGGACACGGCCGAGGTCGTGCGGCACGCGCTGCGCCACCCCGGCCTCACGGTGATGGCGCTCGTGCCCAACCTGCGCGGCGCCGAGGCGGCGCTGGCCGCCGGAGTGCACAAGATCACCGTGCCGGTGTCCGCCAGCGCCGCGCACTCGATGGCCAACGTGCGCCGGACGCCGCGGCAGATGGTCGACGAGGTGCGCGCCATCGTCGCGCTGCGCGACGAGCGCGCCCCGGCGGTGCACGTCGAGGCCGGCGTGTCCACCGCGTTCGGCTGCACGCTGCAGGGCACGGTGCCGGAGGACGAGGTGATCGCGCTGGCCGTCGCGCTGGCCGAGGCCGGGGCCGACGACGTCGGGCTGTCGGACACCACCGGCATGGCCAACCCGGCGCAGGTGCGGCGCCTCTTCGAGCGCTGCTTCGCGGCCATCGGGCAGCGGACCGGCGCCGCGCACATGCACAACACGCGCGGCCTCGGGCTGGCGAACTGCCTCGCGGCCTACGAGGCCGGCGTGCGCACCTTCGACAGCTCGCAGGGCGGCCTCGGCGGCTGCCCCTACGCGCCGGGCGCCTCGGGCAACGTCGTCACCGAGGACCTCGTCTTCATGTTCGAGGCGATGGGCGTGCGCACCGGTGTCGACCTGGAGCGCCTGTTCGCGGCGCGCTCGGCGCTGCGCGCCGGGCTGCCCGGCGAGCCGCTGTACGGCATGACGCCCGAGGCCGGGCTGCCCAAGGGCTTCGTGCAGGAGCGCGTGCATGGATGAGCGGCCCGCGTCGCCCGACGCGTCGGGCCACGGCGGCGAGCTGCCGCTTTCCGGCGTGCGCGTCGTCGAGTTCACGCACATGGTGATGGGCCCGACCTGCGGGATGATCCTGGCCGACCTGGGCGCCGAGGTCATCAAGATCGAGCCACCCGGCGGCGACAACACGCGCCGCCTGCTCGGCTCGGGCGCCGGCTTCTTCGCGATGTTCAACCGCAACAAGAAGAGCCTCGCCGTCGACACGAAGGATGCGCGCGGCCGCGAGATCGTGCTCAAGCTCGTCGCCGGGGCCGACGTGTTCAGCGAGAACTTCAAGGCCGGCACGATGGACAAGCTCGGGTTCGGCGCCGCCACGCTCGCGCGGCTGAACCCGCGCCTCGTCCACGTCTCGCACAAGGGCTTCCTGCCCGGCCCCTACGAGCACCGCACGGCGCTCGACGAGGTGGTGCAGATGATGGGCGGCCTCGCCTACATGACCGGGCCCGAGGGCCGGCCGCTGCGCGCCGGCACGAGCGTCAACGACATCATGGGCGGCATGTTCGGTGCCATCGGCGTGCTGGCCGCGCTGCGCCGGCGCGACCGCACCGGGCGCGGCGGCGAGGTGCAGAGCGCCCTCTTCGAGAACAACGTGTTCCTCGTCGCGCAGCACATGATGCAGTTCGCCGTCACCGGCCAGCCGGCGGCGCCGATGCCCAGCCGCATCAGCGCCTGGGGCGTCTACGACGTGTTCACGGTGAAGGACGGCGAGCAGATCTTTCTCGCCGCGGTGAGCGACACGCAGTGGGCGCTGCTGTGCGACGAGTTCGGCTTCGCCGACCTGAAGGCCGATGCGCGCCTGGCCAGCAACAACGACCGCGTGCGCGCGCGAGAGTGGTTGATCGCGCTGCTGCGCGAGCGCTTCGCGGCGCTGTCCGCCGCCGAGCTGGCGTCGCGCTTCGAGCGCGTGGGCCTGCCCTACGCGCCGATCACGCGCCCGCAGGACCTGTTCGACGACCCGCACCTGCTCGCCACCGGCGGCCTCGCGCCGGTGACGCTGCCGCCCGACGCCACCGGCACCGGGCGCCCGATCGACACGCTCACGCCGCTGCTGCCGCTGGCCATCGACGGCGAACGGCTGCCGCTGCGCAGCGCGCCGCCGGCGCTCGGCGAGCACACGCGTGCGCTGCTGGCCGAGCTCGGTTATGCGGGGGCGGAGATCGACGCGCTCGCTGCGCAGCGCGTGATCGGTGGCGCGTAACGGCAGGGCGTAACGGCAGCGCGGCCCGCGCCCCGGGTCCACGAACGCAGCGCCGTCACGGCGCGGCCGGCAAGCGCCGCACGTCGATCACCACCGTGTGCGCCGCACGGTCGTGCAGCGCCTGCCGGTTGGGCTCCCACAGCAGCTGCAGGAAGCCGAGCCCGCCGGTGGCCATGCCGGCGGCGTAACCGCCATAGCGCTTCAGGCCGCGCAGCGGCGTCAGCGGCTGCCCGGACAGCTCGACGATGCGCAGCCCGAGCAGGCGCTTGCCGAGCGTGCGGCCGGGCCACCACACCGGCAGCAGCGAGAAGTAGACGAGGCCCCAGCCGAAGGACAGGCCGATGTCGTCGAGCGCGGCATCGAGCGCGTCGCGCCAGCGCGGGCGTTCGGCGGCGGCGGCGCGGATGCGCGCGATCTCGGCCTCCAGGCGCGCGATGCGTTCGGCGTCGCTCGCCGCCTCGCCGACGGCCGGCGCTGCGGGACCGGAAGCCGCCGTGCGCGGCGCCGCCGCGCGTTTCGCCGATTTCGCCGGCGCCGGCTCGGAAGCACTCTGCCAGGCCTCGAACGCCGTGCAGGCCGCCGCGCCCACCACCACCGCGAGCACCAGCATCGCCACGCGCGGGCGCACGCCTTCGGTGGCAAGCGCCCGGCGCAGCTGCACTGCGAGCAGCAGCAGCGCCGCCGCGAGCCAGGCGCCGCTGGCCGACGAGAGCACGCCGATCACGGCGAGGTCGACGAGCATCGCCGGGGCGCGCCGTGCCGGCGAGGCGAGCGGCGCGCCGATCAGGTCGGGGGCCACGCGCAGCGGCGCGTCGCTCACGAAACGCGGCCCGGCGACGGCGCGCGGCAGCAGCTTCACGGCACGGCGGGCGCGAGCGCACGCAGCAGCGACAGGGCCGCCGCCGGCGCTTTCTCCTTGGCGCCGCCGATGAAGAGCACGAAGACGTCGCGCGCACGACCTTCGGCAGCCGGCGCCGCGGCCGCCTCGACGCGCGGCAAGCGCGCGGGCTCGCCGCCGGCGTGCCACGCGCGCGCGCAGGCCGCCAGCTGCGCCGCCACCTCGGGCGCGATGCCCTCGGGCTCGCCGGCGTCAGCGCGCATCACGCGCGTGTAGACGAAGTCGCCGGTCAGGTCGGCGAACGAGGGGTAGTCGTCGGACTCGGTGAACACGGTGGCGGCGCCGAAGCGGCGGGCCAGCGCCAGGTAGGCGGGGCAGGCGAAGCTGGCGTGGCGCACGTCGAGCACGTGGCGCAGCGGCACGCCCTGCACGGCCTTCGGCAGCAGGGCGAGGAAGGCCTCGAAGTCCGCCGCGTCGAACTGCTTGGTCGGCGCGAACTGCCAGACGATGGGCCCGAGCTTGGCGCCCAGCTCGACGATGCCGCTCGTGCAGAAGCGCTGCACCGACTCGCCGGCCTCGGCGAGCACGCGCCGGTTGGTGGCGTAGCGCGAGGCCTTGAGCGAGAAGACGAAGTCGTCCGGCGTCTCGTCGCGCCACTTGGCGAAGGTGGCCGGCTTCATCGCGCTGTAGTAGGTGCCGTTGACCTCGATCATCGTGAGCCGGCGGCTCGCGTACTCGAGCTCGCGGTCGTGCGGCAGGCCCGCGGGGTAGAAGGCGCCGCGCCAGGGCTCGTAGGTCCAGCCGCCGACGCCGACGCGGATGCGCGCTCGCGCTTCGTCCATGGCTCTCCTCGCCGCGGCTGCACCGCCGCCGGGGCAGTCTAGCGTTACGCTCGCGGCCGATGAGCACACCGCAGGTCCAGGCGTTGCGGCTGGAGGTCGCCGGCGCGGGCAGCGTGTCGGCCCTCGCGCTCGAGCCGCCCGGCGCCACCGCGGCGCTCGTGCTCGGGCATGGCGCGGGCGCCGGCATGCAGCACGCGTTCATGCAGCAGCTCGCCGAAGGCCTGGCGGCACGCGGCATTGCCACGCTGCGCTACCAGTTCCCGTTCATGGAGCGCAGCAGCCGGCGCGTCGACCCCCCGGCGCTGGCGCAGGCCACCGTGCGCGCCGCGGTGGCCGAGGCCGTGCGGCGCTGGCCGCAACGGCCGCTCCTCGCGGGCGGCAAGTCGTTCGGTGGGCGCATGACCTCGCAGGCCGAGGCGGCGGCGCCGCTCGAGGGCGTGCGCGGCCTCGTGTTCGTGGGCTGGCCGCTGCACCCGGCGGGCGCGCCCGACGTGGCGCGCGCCGCGCACCTGGATGCGGTGCGCTGCCCGATGCTCTTCCTGCAGGGCACGCGCGACGAGCTGGCCGAGCTGGCGCTGATCAGCGGCGTGTGCGCGCGCCTGGCGCCGCGCGCCACGCTCGTCACGTTCGAAGCCGCCGACCATGCCTTCCACGTGCGCGCCGCCGACGTCGCCGCCGGCGCCCCCAACGACGAGGCGGTGATGCGCGCACTGCTCGACGCCACCGCGGGGTGGATCGAACGATGCCCGGCGCGTTGAAGTCGCCGACGACGCCGAGCACGCCGACGGGGCCGTCGACGAAGCCGCCGCGCCCGGCGTCGGCGCGCCCGCTCAAGCGCTACACGGAGAAGCGCGACTTCTCGGCCACGCCCGAGCCTGCGGGCGAACTGGCGCGAGCGGGCGACGGGCCGCTCGCCTTCGTCGTGCAGAAGCATTGGGCCTCGCGCCTGCACTACGACTTCAGGCTCGAGCTCGACGGCGTGCTCGTGAGCTGGGCGCTGCCCAAGGGCCTGAGCTTCGACCCGGCCGACAGGCGCATGGCGGTGCACGTCGAGGACCACCCGGTCTCGTACGCCGGCTTCGAGGGCACCATCCCCAAGGGCCAGTACGGCGCCGGCCGCGTCATCGTGTGGGACCGCGGCACCTGGGAGCCGGTGGGCGACCCGCGTGCCGGCATGGCCGCCGGCAAGCTGCTGTTCAGGCTGCACGGCGAGAAGCTGGCCGGGCTGTGGGAGCTGGTGCGCATCGCCAAGCCCGGCGATCGCAGCGAGGCCTGGATGCTGTTCAAGAAGCACGACGCCTGGGCGCGCAAGCTCGCCGAGTACGACGTGATCAGCGCGCTGCCCGACAGCGTGGTGGCACGGCCGCTCGGCCCCGTCGAGGAGCGCGAGCCGCGTGGCGACACGACTGCGGCGACCGCGGCGCCGGCCTTCACGCAGGCCGCCGAACTGCCCGCTGCCGAGCGCGCCGCCCTGCCCGACCGGCTCGAGCCGCAGCTCGCCAGCGCCGCCGAAGCGCCGCCGACGCGCGGCCGCTGGATCTACGAGCTCAAGCTCGACGGCTACCGCCTGCTCGCGCGCATCGACGAACAGGGCGCGGTGCGCCTCGTCACGCGCAACGGCCACGACTGGACGGCGCGACTGAAGGCGCTGGCCGCGGCGATCGCGCGCCGCCGCTGGCCCGCCGGCTGGCTCGACGGCGAGATCGTCGTGCTGAACGCAAACGGCGCGCCCGACTTCAACTCGCTGCAGAACGCGATCGACTCGGCACGGCCCGCGGCGATCCGCTACTTCCTGTTCGACCTGCCGTTCCACGACGGATTCGACCTGCGGCGTGCGCCGCTCGAGGCGCGCCGCGCGCTGCTCGACGGGCTGCTCGCGGCAGGCGACGCGGCGGGCGACGACGACACGCTGCGCCTGTCAGCCGCCTTCGCCGCCGACCCCGCGAGCCTGCTCGAGTCGGCGCGCCGGCTCGGCCTGGAAGGCCTGATCGCCAAGCGCGCCGACGCGCCGTACACGAGCGGGCGCAGCGAGAGCTGGCTCAAGCTCAAGCTCGCGGCGCGCCAGGAGTTCGTGATCGGCGGCTACACCGAACGCGGCGGCCGCGCGCGCGAGGTGGGCAGCCTGATCCTCGGCGTGTTCGAGGCCGACGGCCGCTTCGTTCACGCCGGCAGCGTGGGCACCGGCTGGAATGCGGCTGCCGCGGCGGCGCTGCATGCGCGGCTCGCCAAGCTCGTGGTCGCGCAATCGCCCTTCGATGCCGGCAGCCCCGACCCCGGCCGCTGGTCGCGCCGCGCCGCGGGCACCGAGGTCTGGGTGCAGCCGCAGTGCGTGGCCGAGGTGCGCTTCGCCGGATGGACGCCGGCCGGCCACGTGCGCCACGCCGTCTTCATGGCGCTGCGCGATGACAAACCGGCGCGCGAGGTGCGCCGCGAGCCGGTGGCGCGGCCGGCCGGCAGCGGTACGCGCGCGCCGGTCAAGGTGACGCACCCCGAACGCGTGATCGACCCGACGAGCGGCCTGACCAAGCTCGACCTCGTGCGCTACTACGAGAGCGTGGCCGAACGCCTGCTGCCGCACCTGGCCGATCGCCCGGTGTCGCTGGTGCGCGGGCCCGAGGGCGTGGGCGGCGCGCTGTTCTTCCAGAAGTACGACGAGGGCAAGACCATCCCCGGCCTGCGCCAGCTCGACCCCGCGCTGTGGCCCGGGCATCCGCCGCTCGTCGCGGTGGCCGACGTCGACGGCCTGCTCGCCGCGGCGCAGATGAACGTGATCGAGTTCCACCCGTGGAACGCCACCGCGGGGAAGATCGAACGCCCCGACCGCATCGTCTTCGACCTCGACCCCGGCGAGGGCCTGCCCTGGGAGCGCGTGCAGGAGGCCGCGCTGCTCGTGCGCACGCTGCTCGACGAACTCGGCCTCGCCGCGTGGCTCAAGACGAGCGGCGGCAAGGGCCTGCACGTGGTGGTGCCGATCGCGCCGCGCCTGCCGTGGGACGCCGTGCACGGCTTCGCGCAGGCCGCCGTGCAGCATCTGGCGCGCACGCTGCCGCAGCGCTTCGTCGCCAAACCGGGTGCCGCCAACCGGGTCGGCAAGGTCTTCGTCGACTACCTGCGCAACGCGCGCGGCGCCACCACCGCGGCGCCGTTCTCGGCGCGCGCGCGGCCGGGGCTCGGCGTGTCGATGCCGGTGGCGTGGAGCGAGCTCGCCGCGCTCAAGGGCGGCGCGCAGTGGAGCATCGCCACCGCGCGCGAGCACCTCTCGTTCGAGGCCGAGGATCCGTGGCGCGACTTCTTCGGCACGAAACAGACGCTCACCGCCGCCATCCGCAAGCTCGGCTTGGCAGCACCGGCGCTTTCGCGCTAACCTCCCCGCCCCGCCCCACGCTGCCGCCCGGCAGCCCCCACGACATGGCCGCACGTTCGATCGCCACGCTGTCGCTGTCCTTCGGGCTCGTCTCGATTCCGGTGAAGGTCTACTCGGCCACCGAGAGCGGATCGGCGGTGCACTTCAACCTGCTGCACAACTGCGGCTCGCGCCTCAAGCAGCAGTACGTGTGCCTGAAGGAAGGCGTGGTCGTCGAGCGCGCCGACATGATCAAGGGCTACGAGTTCGAGAAGGACCGCTACGTCACCTTCACGCCGGCTGAGCTGAAGGCGCTGGAGGAGTCGGCGCGGCCGACCATCGACATCGTCTCCTTCATCCCGCTCGCGGCGGTGGACCCGATCTACTACGACAAGGCCTACTACCTGGCGCCCGACAAGCGCGGCGCCAAGCCCTACCGGCTGCTGCTGCAGGCCATGCAGCAGAGCGGCCGCTGCGCGCTCGCGCGCTGGGCCTGGAAGGGCAAGCAGGTCGTGGTGCAGGTGCGCCCGGCAACTGGGGACGGCAGCGAAGGCGGCCTCATCCTGCAGCAGCTGCTCTACGCCGACGAGGTGCGCTCGATCAAGGAGCTGGAGATCGAGGAGGCCGCGGTGGCGCCGGCCGAGCTGCAGCTCGCGCTGCAGCTCATCGACCAGATCGCCGCCGACGGCTACGAGCCGGCCGAGTTCAAGGACGAGGAGAAGGCGCGCGTGCTCGCCGCCATCGACGAGAAGATCGCCGGCAAGGCCATCGTGGTGGCCGAGACGGCGGGCGCCGAGGTCGGCGAGGCCAAGATCATCGACCTCACCGAGGCGCTGCGCGCCAGCCTGACGGGCAAGGCGGGCGGCACCAAGGCGCCGGCGAAGACGGCCGCCGGCGCGCCGCGGGACGCGACAGCCGTCGCCGAGCCCGCCCCCGCCGAGATGCCGCGCAAGGCGGCCAAGAAGGCGCCCGGCTCCGCGGCGCCGGCCGACGAAGCCGCTGGCGAGGCCGCCGCCGAAGCCCCCGCCCCGCGCGCGCGTGCGCGCAA
>Ga0209172_10007166_pt1 | contig 11733 bp, 8 predicted proteins | sample LarsenN4metaG_FD_184113 | JGI IMG/M metagenome (GOLD analysis project Ga0209172, IMG submission 184113) | Hot spring sediment bacterial and archeal communities from British Columbia, Canada, to study Microbial Dark Matter (Phase II) - Larsen... ... | reverse complement strand
TACTGCTTGCTCAACTTGAGAGCGAGAGAACTGGAAGATTATCGTGACCCCGGCCCCGATGGTTATCGCAGCAAGAGGACTTACAGGGCCGATCAAAGTTTCAACCTGGCGGCTTTCCCCGACGTGCTGATTAACGTCGCTGAATTGCTGCCGAGAAGATAGAACGTCGTACGCTCTTTCGGGGGAGCCGTAAATGTTTTACGGCTGAGAGTCCCACGCGGGAGACCCCTTGAACCTGATGCGGTTAGTACCGCCGAAGGGAGAAAGGAACCACAGGCCGTTCCCACCTCTTATCAGGCGGAACGGCTTTTTATTGCAGTTGATCATTGATCAACGCCATCGAGAGTAGAAGCCATGAAAACAACAAAAGGATCTCTGCCAGACAAGCTGGAGCTTGAACTCCAAGCCAGTGATACTCAAAGCAACAATATGCAACTGCCCGGCTCACGAAGAGTTTATCGCCAGGGCTCGCGGCCCGGCGTCCGTGTGCCGTTCCGTGAAATACATCAACATGCCACCAGAGGGGTAACCGGCCAGACGGAGGATAATCCGCCTGTAATCGTCTACGACACGAGGGGCCCCTGGGGGGACCCATCGTTCAAAGGCGATGTGCGCGATGGGCTGCCGCCGTTGCGCCGGGACTGGATTATTGCTCGCGGCGACGTAGAAGAGTATGAAGGCCGCAAGGTCAAGCCGGAAGATAATGGTTATCTCACCGTTGGCGCCGAAGAGTATGCCAGGAGCCGGGGGCGGCTGGAGCCGTTTCCCGGCTTGCGCCGCCAGCCGCTTCGCGCCCGCCCCGGCCACAGAGTCACTCAGATGCATTACGCCAGGCGCGGCCAGATCACTCCTGAGATGGAGTTCGTAGCGATCCGCGAAAATCTTGGCCGCGAGGCAGCTTTCGAGGCGCTCAGGGACGGCGACCGCAACGCGCTCAATTTCCAGCATCGAGGCGAGAGCTTCGGCGCGGCGATCCCTTCGTTCATCACGCCGGAGTTTGTGCGTGACGAAGTTGCGCGAGGGCGCGCAATCATCCCTGCCAATATCAATCATCCGGAGAGCGAGCCGATGATCATCGGCCGCAACTTCCTGGTCAAGATCAACGCCAACATCGGCAATTCGTCTATTGCGTCCTCGATTGATGAAGAGGTCGAGAAGATGCGCTGGGCGATAAAGTGGGGGGCTGATACGGTGATGGATCTCTCCACCGGCAGGAACATCCACGAGACGCGCGAATGGATCTTGCGCAATTCACCTGTTCCCATCGGCACCGTGCCGATCTATCAGGCGCTGGAAAAGGTCGGCGGCAAGGCCGAGGAACTGACCTGGGAGATCTACCGTGATACATTGATCGAGCAGGCCGAGCAAGGCGTCGATTACTTCACTATTCATGCCGGAGTGCGATTGCCCTTTATTCCCCTCACGGCCAAACGCGCGACGGGTATCGTCTCGCGCGGCGGCTCGATTATAGCCAAATGGTGCCTGGCGCATCATCAGGAGAGTTTCCTCTATACTCATTTCCACGAAATCTGCGAGATCATGGCAGCTTACGATGTCAGCTTCTCGCTTGGCGATGGGCTCCGGCCCGGCTCAATAGCCGATGCCAATGACGAAGCGCAATTTGCCGAACTGGAGACGCTGGGCGAGCTGACGAAGATTGCCTGGGAGCGCGATTGTCAGGTGATGATCGAGGGGCCGGGGCACGTGCCGATGCACTTGATCAAAGAGAATATGAAGCGGCAGCTTGCCGCATGCCAGGAAGCGCCTTTCTATACTCTTGGCCCCCTCACCACCGACATTGCGCCCGGCTATGACCACATCACTTCGGCAATTGGCGCGGCAATGATTGGCTGGTTCGGCACCGCTATGCTATGTTATGTCACGCCAAAGGAGCACCTCGGCTTGCCTGATAAGAAGGATGTCAAAGACGGTGTGATTGCCTATAAGATTGCAGCCCATGCTGCCGACCTGGCCAAGGGGCATCCGGGCGCGCAACTGCGCGATAATGCGCTTTCAAAAGCGCGGTTCGAGTTTCGCTGGGAGGATCAATTCAATCTTTCGCTCGATCCGGAGACAGCGCGAGAATTCCACGACGAAACTCTGCCGCAAGAGGGGGCGAAGGTGGCACATTTCTGCTCGATGTGCGGCCCGCACTTCTGCTCGATGAAGATCACTCAGGACGTGCGCGAGTACGCTGTTCAGAAGAGACTTGACGAACAATCTGCGCTTGAAGCAGGAATGAAAGAGAGGGCTGAGGAGTTTAAAAAGACCGGCGGCGAAATTTATATTAAGGTTTAGGCTGGCCGGCGCTACGCCAGCAGCAGAAGGAGCTAAACAGATATGAGAGTAGAACAGTTCGAAATGGAGCGGATGCAATCGCAGTGGGAGAACCTGGTTGATTACAACCTCGCAGAAAGCGGCGTGCACCCGATGACAGTGCGAGAATTGATCAATAGTGAAGAGCTGCTGAAAGAGTTCCTTGACCGGGAACTGTTCTACAGCCAGTCTAATGGAACCGTCGAGCTGCGTCGGCTAATCAGCGACTTTTATCCCGACGCCGGCATAGACAATGTGCTTGTCACCAACGGATCTTCTGAAGCCAATTTCCTTGTTGTGTGGAATCTGGTTGAGCCGGGAGATGAAGTTGTGATGATGCTGCCCAACTACATGCAGATATGGGGCATTGCCAGGGCTTATGGCGCGCGCGTGATCCCGTTCCGCTTGCGCGAAGAGCTCGATTGGGCCCCCAATCTCGACGAGCTGCACAGAGCCGTCTCGCCCAGGACGAAACTGATCGCAGTGTGCAATCCCAACAATCCCACCGGAGCAGTGCTCAGCAACAGGGCCATGGAAGAGATTGTAGACGCAGCACGCACATTTGGCGCCTGGCTCCTGGCCGATGAGGTTTATCAAGGCGCCGAGCGGAACGGCGTGACCACGCCTTCTTTCTGGGGCTCTTATGACAAAGTCCTCATCACCAACGGCCTGTCAAAAGCTTATGGCCTGCCGGGGCTGCGCATCGGCTGGATCGTTGGCCCGCAGGAGATGATTGCCCGACTGTGGGCCTATCACGATTATACAACCATCAGCCCCGGAACAATCAGCGATGCGCTGGCGCGTGTGGCGCTGACGCCGGAAAACCGCAGTCGGATCATCAAGCGCACTCGCAGAATCTTGAAGGCAAATTATCCCCTGCTTGAAGAGTGGATAAAAGATCAGGGCGAGATGTTCTCACTCGTGCCGCCAGCAGCAGGGGCCATCGCTTACTTGAAATACAATCTAGACATTAACTCAACAAAGCTAGTACAGAAGCTTCTGCACGAGAAGAGCGTATTGATTGTTCCCGGAGATCATTTTGGAATGGACAAATATCTCCGCATAGGATTCGGCCCACCCGCCGAGTATCTGCAAGCCGGATTGCAGCGCATACACAATACTTTAATGGAGATCAAGTCTTCTTTTCCCGGTGTGAAAGGCAAGGGCGCCTGAATCCTGGAGCCGGTTTATCTATAGAGTTAAAGCATTGATTGCTTCTTTTCAATAACGTTGGACATTAGCCTGCTGCGTCGCCGAATCGGAGCGCCAGAGATTGAAACAGACAATTCGCTCAAGCGCAGAAAAGATGGAACGCGGATGAGGCGGATGCCGGCGATAGACGCTGATATGATCAGCAACCATAGGTGTTGAGAACTTCTTTGGTTTGGGCGCCAGGCGCCCTCAAGACTGCCTTAAAAATAATCCTGTGTTTACTCACTGAGCCTGATTCTCGGATCGATGAAGAGATAAGAAATATCCACGAGAAAATTCATCACTACCACTGCTGCGGCAGAGAAGAGCACCGTGCCCATTATCAGTGGAGTGTCCACATTGAGCACGGCGGAGACGACCAAACTGCCCATGCCGGGCCAGTTGAATACCCGCTCGGTTATCACAATGCCTCCAAGAAATGCCCCCATGTCGAGGCCGATCAGCGTGACTATAGGAATGAGCGCTCCGCGCATAGCATGGCGCAGCAAAACCGATCTCTGCGAGAGGCCCTTGGCATAAGCCGCGCGGATGTAATCTTGATTGAGAATCTCGATCAAATCTGCTCGCAGCAGACGAGCATAAAAGGCTGCGCCGCCGAGTCCGAGAGCGAGAGATGGCAGAATGACACTTCCCCGCGCTTCATACCCGCCGAGCGGAAATAGATAGATCTTAAATGCGAACAGATAGAGCAACATCATCCCCAGCCAGAATGTCGGCATTGAAAGCAGCAGAACCGTCACTATCCGGCCAGAGCTATCCAACAAGCTTTTGCGCCTGATCGCAGTTAGAATCCCTATGGGGATGCCAACAGCAAGCTGCACCAGCATTGCTCCCAGAGCCAGTTGAAAAGTTGCTGGCAATCTCTGGGTGATAGCCTCAACGACGCGCTCGCGCGTGCGATAGGAGCGCCCAAAATCAAGCTGAGCGGCGCGCTTGAGAAAGAGCCAGTATTGAACGTAAAGTGGTTGGTCAAGTGCTAGCTCCCGCTTAACCGATGCCAGGAGTTCGTCGGATGCTCTCTGACCGGCAATGGTCCGCGCCGGGTCGGCAGGCACTATATGCACAAGCGTGAAGGTAAATGACGCCGCTGCCAGCAGCACCACTACCGACCAGAGCAATCGGCGCAAAACATACTTCAACATCTCATCGCTCCCAATGTATTGCTCTCAGATCGAACGGCCAGGAATGATAAGGCTCGTAGCCGAGGAGCCCTGGGGCCCCAACAACTGCATCTGCTTCCCAGAAGAGAAACGCTGCCGGCGCGTCTTCGAGCAGTATCTGCTCGGCTCGCCGGTAAAGGCTATCGCGCTCCTGGCCGGGCGAAACAATGCGCCCGCGCTCCACCAGCTTGTCAAACTCAGGATTGGAGTAGAATGACCAGTTCAAACTGCCGGTGTCGCTGATGCTGCGCGAGCTGAAAAGCGGATAGAGGAAGTCATCGGGGTCTGGATAAGAGGGGGCCCACGAGTTGAGGCTCATGGCCGCGCCGCCCCGACGCGATTGAATCTCAATGAGAGTCGCATAGGCCAGCGGACGCATCTTTACTGTGATTCCAACCCCTGCCAGGTCCCTCTGTATAGCTTCGGCAACCCGCGTGGAGATCGGCGCCGCGCTGAAGATGAGTTCGGTCTCGAACCCGTTCTCAAAGCCCGCCTCTCGCAGCAGCGCCCGGGCGCGCTCAGGATCATGCTGGTAGCCGCGCGTGTCCGGGTCAAACCCCGGCAACCCCTGCGGTATGATTCCCCGCGCCGGTCTGGGAAGGTTATTTAGCAACAGGCACAGCCGCTCGCGGTTTATCGCATAGCATACCGCCTGACGCACAGCGCGCCTGTCAAACGGAGGCATCTCCGTGTTCATAGTCAGTATTCTGAGAGCAAGCGAGGGTTTGGTCTTCACGCGAGACTTCCAATATGGATCTTCGATCATAGCCCTGTAGACAGGCGGAGAAAGCTCGAAGATCGCGTCCAGCTCGCCGCGCTCAAGTTTCATCGTCTGAAGTTGCTTGCCATATCCAACCGCGATTATAACTCTAGATACGCGCTTGCTGTCAGGCTGGAAATAGTCATCGTTTCGTTGAATGACTATGCGCTGATCGCGCAGCCACTGGACAAAGCGGAAGGGGCCGCTGCCGACGGGATGAAAAGAGAAATCTTCTCCCCAACGCTCAACTTCCTCTCTGGGGACAATAGAAGCAGGGGGCATTGCCATAACGCTCAAGAACAGAGCCTGCGGCTCCACGAGCCGGAACTCTACTGTGTAACGATCTCGCGCGATGATCCCTGGAGCCGCGCCGCGCTCTTTGCCGGCGATTATCTCCCGCGCGCCGACGATGGCGCTGTAATATTCGGCATATCCTGACCTGGCGGCGAGCAGCCTCTCGATTGAATACTTGACGTCCGTAGCTGTTACTTCGCGCCCGTTATGAAATCGGACCCCTTTCCTTAAGTGAAACACAAAGTTGCGCTGATCGTCTGAGACTTCCCATTGCTCTGCAATTCGAGGGATGACCTGCATCTTCCCGTCGAAACCAACCAGGCCATCGAAGAGGCAGTCGATGAGCATGAACGAATATGCGTCTCCTGCGTTGACAGGATCGAGAGTAGAAACGTCATTGATGTAAGCGAGGCGAATCTCATTGTTGGCGCGGCTGTCCCGCTCGGTTCCTGAAATACTGGCACAGCCTGTGAGAAGAAGAGAGAGAAGGCAAAGGGCAGAAGGCAGTAGGCAGTAGGCAGTAGGCAGGAACCGGAGAGCGTTAAGCAATAAGCGGCAGGCAGCAGGTAGCAGGCGGAGAATATTCTGCCTTCTGCTTACCGTCTTCTGCTTTCTGGTTTCTGCTCTCATAACACCTCTCGCCGAGCGGCGGCTTCAACCATGCCGCCCACTCTGTCTCCTGGCGCGGCGAAGCGCAGCCATAATCTGTAAGCGGGATAGCTTAGCGCAACCAGCAAGATGCTCGCGGGCAAGCTTCTGAGCAGTCCCTGGAAACTCTCAAGAGATAATCCCTGCCGAATCTGTTTGAGCGCAACCAGCAGTGAACTCAGCTCGCCATAAAGAATGTGGAGCAGAAACGCGCTTGCTATTGCGACCGAAAACAGAGGCAGCCAGGGATAGCCGGGGGCCCTGTAAGGGCGCGGCGCTTCAGGCAAACGACGGCGAAAGATATAGACCGACAGAAACGCCAGTAAGTCATTCAAGATCGCCATAAACAGCGTCGTCGCCAGCAAGGATTCAAAGCTGTTGGTGAGCGCCAACATCACGCTTACGCTAATAGTCACAAATAATGCCGCCGTCGGCGTGCCCCCGCTATTGACTCTGGTGAAGAGATTGAATGTGAGGCCATCTCTGGCCATTGCGAAAAAGATGCGCGGCGTTTGCAGTATATTGGCATTGAGTCCCCCAAAGATAGAGACGAGCGCGAGCGCCGTGATGATCTGGCCGCCGCGCGGACCGAATAACTCGTCGGCAACATCAGCCGCGACAAGCTTTGATGCGGCAATTCGGTCGATCGGCAAGACGTAGAGGAAAGCGATATTGATGAGCAGGTAGATTGCAATTACTCCGATAACTCCGCCGACAAGCACTCGCGGCAAGTTGCGCCCGGGGTCCCTCACCTCTTCGGACAGTTTTGCCACTCCCGCCCATCCGTGATATGTCCAGAACACTCCCTGCATCGCCAGCCCGAAAGCGATGATTAGCTGAGCAGCCGAACCGGGCGCATTAATAGCGGGCAAAGTCGAAGCGGATGCGGATGGGCCCCCTCCTAGAGCGAAGCTGGCAATGACAACCGAGCTGAGGGCAACTATTTTGGCCAATGAAAAGATATTCTGCGCGGCGCTCCCCCATCTCAACCCGATCCAGTTGATAGCTGCAAGCGCCAGCAGGGCTGAGGCGGCTACTACTTTGACTCCGCCGGCTCCGTACTCTGCGAGCAATCCAAGATATTCGCCGAATACCACCGCTATGCTTGCTGTCGCGCCAATGTATGACAGCGAATCTGTCCAGCCGCTCAGAAATCCCACGTAGTTTCCATAAGCGCGTTGAATGTAAGTATAGTGCCCGCCCGCCTGGGGAAAGAGGGTGCTCAGCTCGGCGAAGGTCAGCGAAGCGGCAAGCGCATAGAGGCCCCCCAGCGCCCAGGCAAGCAAGACTAGATCAGGGCTGCCCAGATGTTGAGCTACCAGGCCGGGCGTGCGGAATATGCCGAGGCCGATCACAATTCCTATTGTGACTGCGATGCCATCCCATGGGCCCAGAATGCGATGTAGCGATTTATGCTCTTCTTTTGGTGACATGCTCTGACTGCTGTTCACCGCCAGATTATATCTGACTGCGCTGGATGGGTCAAAAGCGGACAGGATCTCATTGCCGCACGGTTTCCCAAGTGCTATCCTCAAAATTTGAGCTGCTGTTCGTTGCATCTGCTGAACAGCACTAGGTTGCGCTATATCGCAAACAAGCAGGCGAGGATGAGAGGCGCTCCCAGAGTATTTCTGAGGAGGAATCAATTGTCAGTCAGAGTTCGTTTTGCTCCCAGCCCCACAGGCCATCTTCACGTAGGCAATGTGCGCACCGCGCTGTTTAACTGGCTCTTTGCCCGCCAGCAGTCCGGCGTCTTTATCTTGCGTGTCGAAGACACCGATAGAGAACGCTCGCGGCCCGAATATGAAACGCAGTTGATGGAAGACCTGCGCTGGCTGGGACTGGATTGGGATGAGGGGCTCGCTCGCGGCGGCGACTACGGGCCCTATCGCCAGTCAGATCGACTTCAAATCTATAACCAGTACGCCCAGAAGCTAATCGAGAGCGGCAACGCCTATTACTGCTTTTGCACTGAAGAAGAGCTTCAGGCCGAACGCGAACGGATGGCCGCAGCTTCGGCTGTTGCTTATGTCTATTCCGGCAAGTGTCGCTCAATTGCGCTGGAAGAGGCGCGCTGTCGCTTTGACGCAGGAGAGCCCGTCTGCTTGCGGTTAAAGACTCGTCAGGGAAGCGTTGTATTTGACGATCTGGTGTTCGGCAGGAATGAAAAGAGCACCGACCGTATAGGCGATTTCGTCCTCGTGCGCAAAGACGGAATGCCTCTGTATAACTTCGCTGTGGTCGTGGATGATATAACAATGAAGATCACCCACGTGATTCGAGGAGATGGGCATCTGCCCAACACTCCGAAACAGATACTCATCTACGAAGCTCTCGGCCAGGAGCGCCCCCGCTTTGCCCATCTATCTACGGTTCTGGGAGAAGATGGCGAGAAGCTGTCGAAGCGGCACGGCGCAGTCTCTATTGCCGAATTTCGTCAGATGGGGTACCTGCCCGAAGCGCTCATCAATCACCTGGCTCTTCTGGGATGGGCCCCTTCGGATGGGACCACAGAAGTTTTCTCGGTAGCGGAGCTGATTAAAAACTTTGAGCTGCATCGAGTGTCGAAGAGCCCGGCCATCTTTGATCGCGCAAAATTGAACTATTTCAATCGAACTTACCTCAAGGCCGCGCCCGCTTCCCGGCTGGTAGAACTTTCCATCCCGCATCTTGTAGCGAGCGGCTACCTTGCATCAGAGGAGGTAAGTGAAGAAGTGCACGATTGGCTCAAACTAGTTGTAGATGCTCTGCTCGGTTATCTCGATTATCTCTCTCAGATCGGCCAGGCGGCGGGAGTTATTTTTGAATATACGGTCGAACAAGCCCGGAGCAGCTTTGCAGCAGAGACGGCAGCTTCCGGGGGCGCTGCTCTTGAAGTAATCAGCGCATTGTACAACGAGCTGCCCGAAGGTGAGATCACGCTGGAGCAGTATAAACAGGCGATTGGGCGGGTTAAGGAGCTTACAAAGCAGAAAGGCAAGGCGCTGTTTCATCCCATCCGCGTGGCGCTCACCGGGCGAGAATCAGGGCCTGAACTTGACAAGCTGGTGCCAATCTACGAGCGAGGGAAGAAGTTGGAACTCCCCAGAAGAATTCCCGGCATACGAGAGCGATTAGGCAAGCTTTTGGAGCAGGCTTAGCTCGACTTTGTTGATTGTCTGCGGCTACTTTGAGGACGCGCTCTAAGAGAAACCGATGAGCAACATCTACGGCACACTTCCCGTGATTGAAGCCTTAAGAGCAGGGCGGCGGCAGATAGAGAAGATTTTTGTCCTCGATACTGCGCACCCGTCTCGGTTGAAAGAGTTAATTGCCGAAGCTCGCCGCGCCGGGGTCCCCCTTGTGCGCAGTCGGCGAGATGTTCTGGAACGATTGGCCTGTGGCGCCAATCACCAGGGGGTCATTGCTGTCGCTTCCGCTGCGCGCTATGCGGACGCCGAAGATATAATCTCGTCTCTTCCCGCCAGTCCAATGCTTGTCCTTCTCGACGAAGTGGAAGATCCTCATAACCTCGGCGCGGTGATACGAACGGCTGAATGCGCCGGGGCAACGGCCGTCTTTGTCACTCAGCGCCATTCGGCCGGATTGACCGATACTGTGGCCAAGACTTCCGCCGGAGCAGTTGAGTATTTGCCGGTAGCGCGCGTTGTCAATCTGGCGTCATTCGTCGAGACTTTGAAAGAGAAGAATATCTGGGTAGTAGGCGTTGAAGCGGGAAGCGAGAAGCTCTATACCGATTGGGATTATTCCGGGGCCACCGCCTTAGTCTTCGGCAGCGAAGGGCGCGGGTTGCGCAGGCTCGTTCGTGAAAGGTGCGATGTAATTGTTTCAATACCTGTTCGCGGACATATCACATCTTTGAATGTCTCGGTTGCTGCGGGAATAGTTCTGTTCGAGGCAGTGCGCCAGCGGCTGGCACAACTTCGACCTGATAAGCCCATCGCTGTTGACACCGGCTGAGCGCAGTGTTATTTTTCGGCTCTTCAAGCGAGCGGTTGTAGCCTCAAATCAATTCACAAGATTTAAGGAGGGGAAAAATGCGAGTCTTAGATCGACGTCGTTTTTTTAGCTGGGCATTCATTGCGATATTTCTTCTTTCAACTATCTATTTCATTGCCTGCAATAACAAAGAACGTGAGCCCAAAGTCGCTGAGTTCCAGCCGGAGATATTACCGTTGCCTAAACAGCTTGCCACTTACGAGCCGATGGCGATACCTGATGATAATCCTCTAACGCCTGAGAAAGTCGCGCTGGGTCGCCAGTTGTTTTTTGATAAACGATTAAGCGGCGACGGCACGCGCTCCTGTTATTCTTGCCACGTCTGCGAGAAAGGCTTGACCGACGGCCTGGCGAAGGCAGTGGGTGCCTTCAACAAACAATTGCCGCGCAGCAGCCCAACGCTGTGGAACATTGGCTACCACAAAGAGTTCTACTGGGATGGGCGAAGCGGTTCCCTTGAGAAACAGGCAATGGCGGCCTGGACTGGGGCCAATATGGGGGCCAAGGCCGATGAGATTGTAGCCAAACTCAACGCTATCCCCGGCTACAGGAGCCAGTTCCAGAAAGTCTTCGGCAGCGATGCCACTCCCGACAATGTTGTTAAAGCGATCGCCGCATTTGAGCGAGCTTTCCTCATCAGCGGGGACACAGCATTTGATCGCTGGCGCGCCGGCGATGAATCGGCTATCAGTGAAAGCGCCAAGCGCGGGTGGCAGGTCTTCCAGGATGCTAAATGCAATAACTGCCATGATGGAGTGCTCTTTACCGATCAGCAGTATCACAACGTCGGCATCGGCATGGATGCTCCGGAGCCTGATCTGGGCCGCTTCAAAGTAACCAACAGGCCCGAAGATACCGGCGCGTTCAAGACTCCCACTCTGCGAGACATCAGCAAATCGGCGCCTTATTTTCATGATGGCAGCGTGGCAACGCTGGAAGAGGCGGTGGATCTGATGCTGGCCGGAGGCAAGCCTAATAAATATCTTGATAGGAAAAATCTACAGAAACGGACTATCACTCCGCAGCAGAAACAGGATCTATTGAACTTCTTGAAGACACTGGATGTGGATTGCAAACTGACCGAACCCCGGCTTCCATAACTGATTCTGCACCGCAGAGGCACAAAGGTCGCAGAGGGAATAGCAAGATAAAACCGTTCGGTGTTCTATGTTCTACGTTCAACTTAAAATGTAGAACATAGATAGATTCGTACGTGTTTAGCGTGTTTGTAAGTTGTGCGGCTGTGGCCGCTACGGATGTGCGGCGAGTCTCCGACTCGCCGGGGCCTGTTACTTATATCCTTTAGCGGCTACGCCGCTGCTTCTTGCCACGCTAAACGCATAC
>Ga0209172_10007164_pt1 | contig 11734 bp, 8 predicted proteins | sample LarsenN4metaG_FD_184113 | JGI IMG/M metagenome (GOLD analysis project Ga0209172, IMG submission 184113) | Hot spring sediment bacterial and archeal communities from British Columbia, Canada, to study Microbial Dark Matter (Phase II) - Larsen... ... | reverse complement strand
GTGGCGCAGCTCGTCGTCACGACCACCGTGCCCTGCGGCTTCAGAAGCGCTCGTCCCTCCGCCGTCAAGCGCTCGCTGGCAGCAGCCGAGCGAAACACGTTGAGCGCGTTGCCGGCCTGCAGCAGCGCGGGGTCCTTGCGGTAGGCCGCTTCGAGTTCGGGCAGGGCCTCGGCGCCGCGGCCGGCGGCCATCAGGGCTTGGCCGAGCATGGCGCGCAGCAGCGGCAGGTCCTGTGCCGTGAGCGCCTCCTGCATCAGGCGCGCCGCGCGGGCCGGGCGGCCGAGCGCGATCTGCGACTGCGCGAGCATCGCCAGCGCCTGCGCGTCGCGCGGGAAGGCCTTCAGGTGCTGCTCGAGCGACTCGGCCGCGCGCTCGTGGTTGTTCTCGGCCTGGTAGACCTGCGCCAGCAGCTTGGACACCGCGCCGCCGGCCTGGCTGCGCTGCGCCATCTCGAGGTAGGGCTTGGCCTTCTGCGGCTGGCCGAGGCCGAAGTGGGCGAGCCCGCCGAGCATCAGCACCTGCGGCCGGTAGCGCAGCACCTCGATCGGCAGCGGGTCGAGCAGCGCGGTGATCTCGGTCAGCGCGGCGCGCGCCTCGGCCGCGTTGCCGTCGCGCTCGGCGAGCAGGGCGCGCAGGTAGGCCACGCGTGGCTCGCGCGGCGCGTTCGTGCGCAGCGCCGCCAGGTCGCGCCGGGCGTCGTCGTGGCGCCCGAGGTCGAGCAGCAGGCCGGCGCGCGCGATGCGCGCCTCGGGATGCTCGGCGCGCAGGGCGAGCGTGCGTTCGTAGGCCGCCAGCGCGTTCTGCTGCTCGCCGCGCGACTGCGCCACCGCGCCGCGCTGGTACCAGGCCTCGGGCGACGACGGCGCCAGCGCGAGCGCCTTGTCGGCCGCCGCGGCGGCCTCGGCGAACTGGCGCTGGCGGATGCGCACCGGCACCTCGGCCAGCCAGCTCTCGGGCGCCTTGGCGTCGAGCGCGCGCGCCTCGTCGATGGTGCGCAGCGCGTTGCGCGCATCGCCGCGGTCGGAGTAGGCGCCGGCACGCAGCAGCAGCAGTTGCGCCTGCACGCCGGCGGGCAGGCCCGCGGGCGCGAAGCGCGGGTGCTCGATGAGCAGGTCCTGCTTGCCCTGCTGGATGGTCGCCTGGGCCAGCGGCACCACCACCTCGGCGCGGTTGACGCCCAGGGCGAGCGCCTCGTTGAACGCGGCCTCGGCCGCCGCGAACTCGCCGTTGGCGAGCAGCGCGCGGCCGAGCAGCAGGTGCGCCGGCAGCATGCCGCGCTCGAGCTGCAGCGCGTTCTTCAGCTGCACGATCGAGCCGGCGATGTCGCGCCGCTCGAAGCGCGTCAGCGCGTCCTCGTAGTAGCGGCTGGCCTGGGCGTTGACGGCCGGCGCGGGCAGCGCGGCCACGGCCAGGAGGGCGCAGAGCAGGAGCTTGGCGGACACGGGGCCGATGCTAGGAGATTCCCTCGTGGCGCGAGGAACGCGGCCGCGCGCGATCGGCGCACAATTCGCGCGTTGTTGCCTCCCTGCCGGGACCGCTCGCGATGAATATGCACGCCGCCCTGCTCGCCGCCGCTGCCGCGGTGGTGCTCGCCGCCTGGCCGGCGGCCGCGCCGGCCAAGGAGCCGCCCTCGCGCAACGTGGCCTGGCTGGCCGCTGCCGCCGACGCCGACATCGAGCGCGCCTTCACGCGCGCCAAGGCCGAGAGCAAGCCGGTGCTGCTGTACTGGGGCGCCACCTGGTGCCCGCCGTGCAACCAGCTCAAGGCCACGCTGTTCAACCGTCAGGAGTTCGCTGCGCTGTCGAAGAACTTCGTCGCCGTTCACGTGGACGGCGACCGCCCCGGCGCGCAGCGCCTGGGCCAGCGCTTCAAGGTCAGCGGCTACCCCACGGTGGTGTTGTTCAACCCGGCCGGCCAGGAGATCACGCGCCTGCCCGGCGACGCCGACGCGCCGCAGATCCTCTCGGTGCTGCAACTCGGCCTGGCCGGCGGGCGCCCGATCAAGGCCGTGCTCGACGACGCCAGCGCCGACAAGCCGCTCACGCCCGCCGAGTGGCGCCTGCTCGCCTTCTACGCCTGGGAGGTGGACGAGCAGCAGCTCCTCGACAAGGCCGGCCGCCCGGCGCTGCTGGCGCAGCTGGCGCGGCAGGCTGCCGGCGTGCCGGCGCAGGCCGACGCCGAAGTCGCCACCCGCCTGTGGCTCAAGGCGCTCGCCGCCAGCGACGACGGCAAGGGCCTCAAGGCCGACGACGCGCTGCGCGAGCGCGTGCGCCGCGTGCTGGCCGACCCGGCCCAGGCGCGCGCCCAGATGGACACGCTCGCCGGCGGCGCCGCCGACATCGTGCGCACGCTCGAGGACGAGGACTCGCCGCGCCGCGCGCCGCTGGTCGCCGCCTACGACGCCGCGCTGCAGCGCCTGCAGGCCGACGCCACGCTGTCGCGCGGCGACCGCCTCGGCGCGCTGCTCGCGCGCATCGAACTCGCGCGCCTGGCGGCCAAGAAGGACGAACTGCGGCCCGAGCTGCCCGAGCCGCTGCGGGCCGAGGTGCGCGAGCACGTCGCGCGCGCCGACCGCGAGATCGTCGACGGCTACGAGCGCCAGGCCGTCATCACCGCCGCGGCCTACGTGCTCGGCCGCGCCGGCCTGTGGAGCGAGAGCGACGCCCTGCTCAAGGCCAACCTGGCCCGGAGCCACTCGCCCTACTACCTGATGAGCCAGCTCGGCAGCAACGCGCGCAAGCTCGGCCGCAAGGACGAGGCGCTGCGCTGGTACGCCGAGGCCTTCGACAAGAGCCAGGGCCCGGCCACGCGGCTGCAATGGGGTTCCGGCTACCTGGGCGCGCTGATCGAGCTGGCGCCGGCGGACGCCGCGCGCATCGAGAAGGTGGCCGCGCAGCTGCTGCGCGAGGCGGCGGCCGACGAAGGCGCCTTCGAGGGCCGCAGCGTGCGCAGCCTGGAGCGTGCGGGTAGCCGCCTCGTCGGCTGGAACGCCGACGGCAAGCACGAGGCCGTGCTGCGGCGGCTGAACGCCCAGCTGGCCCTGATCTGCGCCAAGGCCGAGCCGGCCGACCGCGCGGCCTGCAACAAGCTCCTGAAGCCGGCCGATAAGGCTGCCGGAAAGGGCGCGTGAGCGCACGCCCGCGCCCGCGCGGCGCGCTGGATCGGGCTCGCCGCCGGCTCGCCGCGGCGCTGCTCGGCACGCCCTTCGCGCCCGCCCTGGCGGCCTCGCTGGCGGCCGCGCGTGCAGCGCCGCCCACCGCACCCGCCGACGGCGAAACCTTCACCGGGCGCTGGGTTCATGGCTTCGCGGCCTACGGCCCGCCCAAGTACGGCCCGGACTTCACGCACTTCGAGTACGTCGATCCGGCCGCGCCGCGCGGCGGCCTGCTGCGGCTGCGCAACCCCGACCGCCGCTCCAGCTTCGACAAGTACAACCCCTTCACCACGCGCGGCAACGCGCCGGCCGGCGTGCTGATCTGGATGTTCGAGGGCCTGTGCCACCTCGCGCAGGACGAGCCCTCCACCATGTACGGCCTGCTCGCCGAGGCGATCCTCGTCGAGCCCGACTTCTCGGCGGTGAGCTTCCGCCTGCGCCCGGGCGTGAAGTTCAACAACGGCGACCCCGTCACCACCGAGGACGTGGTGCACAGCTTCAGGACCCTGTCCGGCGCCGGCGCCGGCGCCTCGCCCACCTACCAGACCCTGCTGGCCGGCATCGGCAGGGCCGAGTCGGTGGACGCGCGCACCGTGCGCTTCGTGATGAAGGAAAGGACGCGCGATCAGGTCTTCCTCGCCGGCACCCTGCCCGTCTTCAGCCGCAAGTGGACGGCCGGGCGCAAGTTCGACGAGGTGGTGACCGACTTCCCCATCGCCACCGGGCCGTACCAGATCGGCAAGGTCGACATGCCGCGGCGCATCGAGTTCGTGCGCAACCCGCACTACGCGCCGCTGGCGCAGCTGCCGGTGCGCCGCGGCCACCACAACTTCGACCGCATCGTCTACCGCATGTACCTCGACAACGCGGTGGCCCGCGAGGCCTTCAAGGCCGGCGAGTTCGACCTGATGAAGGAGTACGGGGCCCGCTCGTGGGTGCGCCTGCACAAGGGCGTGAAGTGGGACGACGGGCGCATCGTCAAGCGCGAGCTCGTCACCGGCTTCGGCCAGTACATGCAGATCTACGCGCTGAACATGCGCCGGCCGCTGTTCCAGGACGCGCGCGTGCGCGAGGCGCTGATCCACACCTTCGACTTCGAGAACTACAACAAGACCGGCCACTTCAAGCGCGCCAACAGCCTGTTCAACAACAGCGAGTTCGCCGCCGAGGGCCCGCCCGGGCCGGGCGAGCTCAAGCTGCTGGAGCCCTTCCGCAGCGAGCTGCCGCCCAAGGTGTTCGGCCCGCCGTGGCAGGGCCCGCGCAACGACACCGGGCCCGGCGCGCTGCGCGCCAACCTGCTGCGCGCACGCGCGCTGCTCGGAGAGGCCGGCTGGAAGCTCGACGCCGACGGCGTGCTGCGCAACGACAAGGGCGATGCCTTCGAGTTCGAGTACCTCTCGCCGCGCGAAGGCGGCGAGAACTCCTGGCAGCAGCTGCTGAAGAAGCTGGGCATCACGATGAAGGAGCGCGTCGTCGACTTCGCGCTGTACCGCACGCGGCTGCAGAAGTACGACTACGACATGATCGCGCTGGCCGGCGGCGACTTCACGCTGCCCGACGCCGGCACGCTGGCTTCGTTCCTCGGCTCGAAGGCGTTCGCCACCGAGGGCAACAACAACTTCCGCGGCGTCAACAGCCGTGCCGTCGACGCCATGATCGAGGCCATCGGCCGCGCCGAGACGATGGAGCAGCTGCGCGACGCCGCGCGCGCGCTGGATCGCATCGTCACCTGGGGCTTCTTCCAGATCCCGGTCCTCTACACCAACGTCGAGCCGGTGTCCTTCTGGAATCGCTTCGGCGTCCCCGAGGTGCCGGCCCGCTACTTCAGCGCCGACACCTACTTCACCGGCATCAACGAGACGCTGCCCTGGCCGCTGGTGTGCTGGTGGGACAAGGCGCTGGACAAGCGGCCGCGCGCCGCGGGCGCGGCAGGGAAGGCCTGATGCTGGCCTACATCGTCAAGCGCATCCTGCTGATGGTGCCCACGCTGCTGGGCGCGCTCACCATCACCTTCATCGTCATGCAGTTCGTGCCCGGCGGCCCGGTCGAGCAGTTGATGGCCGAGGCGCAGGCCACGCAGAAGGGCGGCGGCGAGGCCGGCAGCGCCGGCTACAAGGCCGGCCGCGACATCGACAAGAAGCAGATCGAGGAGCTCAAGAAGCTCTACGGCTTCGACAAGCCCGCGCACGTGCGCTACTTCGAGATGCTGGCCAGCTACGCCCGCTTCGACCTCGGCCGGAGCTTCCTGCAGAACAAGGAGGTCTGGCAGCTGATCAAGGAGAAGCTGCCGGTGTCGATCTCGCTCGGGCTGTGGAGCTTCCTCATCAGCTACCTCATCTCCATCCCTCTGGGGGTGGCCAAGGCGGTGCGCGAAGGCACGCGCTTCGACACCGTGACCACGCTGTTCGTGCTGCTGGGTTATGCCATCCCGGGCTTCGTGCTCGGCCTGCTGCTGATCGTGCTGTTCGCCGGCGGCACCTACTGGGACCTGTTCCCGCTGCGCGGGCTGACCAGCGACAACTGGGACGAGCTGTCGTGGCCGGCGCGCATCGCCGACTACTTCTGGCACCTCGCGCTGCCGCTGACCTGCCTGGTGATCGGCAGCTTCGCCACGCTGACCATGCTCACGAAGAACACCTTCGTCGAGGAGATCCGCAAGCAGTACGTGCTGGTGGCGCGCGCCAAGGGCCTGAGCCAGCCACGCGTGCTCTACAAGCACATCTTCCGCAACGCGCTGATCCCGCTGGTCACCGGCTTCCCGGCGGCCATCGTGGGCGCGTTCTTCACCGGCGCGCTGCTCATCGAGACCCTGTTCTCGCTGGACGGGCTGGGCCTGCTGGCCTTCGAGAGTGTGGTGCGGCGCGACTACCCGGTGGTGCTGGGCTCGTTGTACCTGTTCACCCTGATCGGCCTGGTCGTCAAGCTGGTGGCCGACCTGCTGTACGTGGTGGTCGACCCGCGCGTGCAGTTCGGCAGCGTCGCCAAGTGAGGGGCGGCCGCCATGGGACCTGATTCATGAGCACCGTCGTCACCCCCGCCGCTGGCGACGACGCCGCGGCGCGTGCCGCGATGGCGGCGGCGCGGCCGCTGTCGCCCAACCAGCGCGCCTGGGCGCGCTTCAAGCGCAACCGGCTGGGCACCGTCTCGCTGTGGGTGTTCGGCGTGCTGCTGGTGCTGGCCACGCTGGCCGAGCTCGTCAGCAACGACCGGCCGATCGTCGCCCACGTCAACGGCCAGTGGCACCTGCCGATGTTCAGCAACCCGAGCGAGAAGGCGCTGGGCGGCGACTTCGACACGCCGACCGACTGGAAGGACCCGCTGATCGCGCAGATCCTGGCCAAGCCCGGCAACTGGGCGCTGGTCACCCTCAACCCGCACTCGGCGACCAGCACCAACTACTTCAACCCCGTGCTCGACCCGGCGCCGCCGAGCGCCGCCAACTGGCTGGGCACCGACGGCTCCGGGCGCGACATGGTGGCGAGGCTGCTGTACGGCTTCCGCGTGAGCATCTGGTTCGCGCTGGCGCTCACCCTCACCGGCACGCTGATCGGCATCGTCGCGGGGGCGCTGCAGGGCTACTTCGGCGGCAAGGTCGACCTCGTGCTGCAGCGCCTGATCGAGATCTGGGGCTCGGTGCCGGAGCTGTACCTGCTGATCATCTTCGCGTCGATCTTCGAGCCCTCGCTGCTGCTGCTGCTGATCCTGCTCAGCCTGTGGGGCTGGATGGGCTTGTCCGACTACGTGCGCGCCGAGTTCCTGCGCAACCGCGGCCTCGAGTACGTGAAGGCGGCGCGCGCGCTCGGCCTGAGCAACCGCCAGATCATCGTCCGCCACGTGCTGCCCAATTCGCTGACCCCGGTGATCACGTTCCTGCCGTTCCGCATGAGCGGGGCCATCGTGGCGCTCACGTCGCTCGACTTCCTCGGCCTCGGCGTGCCCAGCACCGTGCCCTCGCTGGGCGAGCTGCTCAAGCAGGGCAAGGCCAACCTCGACGCCTGGTGGATCATCGTGCCCACCTTCGCGGTGCTGGTGCTGACGATGCTGCTGCTCACCTTCATCGGCGACGCGCTGCGCGACGCCTTCGACACCCGCAAGTCATGAGCGCGCCGCTGCTGCAGGTGGAGCACCTGACGGTGCGCTTCGGCGCCAGCACCGTCGTCAACGACGTGAGCTTCACGATCGCCGCGGGCGAGAAGTTCGCCCTCGTCGGCGAGTCGGGTTCGGGCAAGTCGATCACCGCGCTGTCGATCCTGCGCCTGGTGGACAGCGCCGTCACCACCGGCACCATCCGCTTCGAGGGCGAGGCGCTCACCGACAAGAGCGAGCGCGAGATGCGCGGCATCCGCGGCGCGCGCATCGGCATGATCTTCCAGGAGCCGATGACGGCGCTCAACCCGCTGTACACGGTGGGCAACCAGATCGCCGAGGTGCTCGAGCTGCACGAGGCGATGCGCCCGAACGCGGCGCGTGCGCGGGCGGTGGAGCTGCTGGCGCGCACCGGCATCCCCGAGCCCGACAAGCGCGTGAATGTCTACCCGCACCAGCTCTCCGGCGGCCAGCGCCAGCGCGCGATGATCGCGATGGCGCTGGCCTGCAAGCCCCGGCTGCTGATCTGCGACGAGCCGACCACCGCGCTCGACGTGACGATCCAGGCCCAGATCCTGGCCCTGCTCGACGAGCTGCAGGCCGAGATGGGCATGGCGCTGCTGTTCATCACGCACGACCTGAACCTGGTGCGCCGCTTCACGCACCGCGTGGGCGTGATGGAGCGCGGCCGGCTCGTCGAGATGGGCGCCACGGCCGAGGTCTTCGGCGCGCCGCGCCACAGCTACACGCAGCGGCTGCTCGCCAGCCGGCCCGAGCGCGTGGTGCAGCCGGTGGCGGCCGACGCGCCGGTGCTGCTCAAGGGCGAGGGCGTCAAGGTCAGCTTCGCGTTCTCGGAGGGCTGGTTCAGGAAGCGCCAGTTCGACGCGGTGCGCGCGGCCACGCTCGAGCTCAGGCGCGGCGAGACGCTCGGCATCGTCGGCGAGTCGGGTTCGGGCAAGACGACGCTCGGCATGGCGCTGCTGGCGCTGCAGCCGATCGCCGCCGGCGCCGTCACGCTCGACGGCGAGCGCCTCGACGGCGCGCCGCGCCAGACCCTGCGCGCGATGCGCAGGCGCATGCAGGTGGTGTTCCAGGATCCGTTCGCCTCGCTCAGCCCGCGCATGACGATCGGCCAGATCGTCGGCGAGGGCCTGGCGCTGCACCGCGCCGATCTCAGGCGCGCCGAACGCGACCGCCTGGTGCTCGAGATGCTCGACGAAGTGGGCCTGTCGGAGCGCCACGGCGTGGCCGGCGTGCTCGAGCGCTATCCGCACGAGTTCAGCGGCGGGCAGCGCCAGCGCATCGCGATCGCGCGCGCCATGGTGCTCAGGCCCGAGCTGCTGGTGCTCGACGAGCCGACCTCGGCGCTCGATGTCTCGGTGCAGCAGCAGGTGCTCGGCCTGCTCGTGGCGCTGCAGAAGCGCTACGGCCTGGCCTACGTCTTCATCAGCCATGACCTGGCGGTGGTGCGCGCGATGTCGCACCGTGTGATGGTGATGAAGAACGGCAGCGTCGTCGAAGAGGGCGAGGCCGAGGCGCTGTTCGCGGCGCCGCGCGAGGCCTACACGCGCGAGCTGCTGGCGGCGGCGCACCTCGCCTGAGGGCGCGCCGGGCTGCGCGCTCGGCCTTCGCTCGGCGTGCGCTCAGCGCGCCGAAAGCAGCTGCACGATCGCCGTCTGCCCGCGCCGCCTTGCGTGTTCGAGCGGCGTCACGCCTTCGCGGTCGGCGATGCGCCGGTCGGCGCCATGGGCCAGCAGCAGGCGCACGATCTCGGTGTGCGCCGCGCCGCCGTCGCCGAGGATCACGGCTTCGAGCAGCGCCGTCCAGCCCAGGCGGTTGACGTGGTTCACGTCGACGCGGTTGGCGCCCTTCCACTCGAGCAGCACGCGCACCGTGTCGACGTGGCCGTAGTGGCAGGCCGGGATCAGCGCCGTGCCGCCGTAGCGGTTGAGCCGCTTGGGGTCGGCCTTGGGCAGCGCGGCGCGCACGATCTCGGTGTGGCCGCGCGCGCCGGCGAGCAGAAACGCGCTGTCCTGGATGCGGTCCTGCGCGTTGACGTCGGCGCCGCGCTCGATCAGCCAGCGCGCCGCCGCGACGTGGCCGCCCTGCGTGGCGGCGAGCACGGCGGTGCGGCCGCTCGCGTCGCGCGCGTCGAGCTCGGCACCGGCATCGAGCAGGCGGCGCAGCGCGGCGAGGTCGCCGCGCGCCGCGGCTTCGATCAGCTCGCTGGCCCGCGCCGGCATCGACGAGGCCAGCCCGAGCGTGGCCGCGATCAGCACGCGCCGGTGCACCGCGTGCCTACTTGAGCAGCCCTTCGGCCTTCAGCGCCGCCTGCACCGCGGGGCGCGCGTTCATGCGCGCCATGAAGGCGCCGAGGTTCTTCAGGCCGGTGATGTCGACGCCGACGAACGCGCTCCAGCGCGCCACCGTGAACAGGTAGGCGTCGGGCACCGTGAAGCTGCTGCCCATCAGGTAGTCGCGGCCTTCGAGCTGCGCGTCCACCCACTTCAGCCGGTCGAGGATCTTGGCGCGGAACAGCGCCTTGGCCTCCTCGGGCATGCTCGGGTTGAACAGCGGCGAGAACTGCTTGTGCACCTCGGTGGAGATGAAGTTCAGCCACTCGATGGCGCGGTAGCGCTCCATGCTGCCGGCGGGCGGCACGAGCTTCTTGGCCGGCACCTGGTCGCCGATGTACTGCACGATGGCCGGGCCTTCGTGCAGGCGCTGGCCGTCGTCCAGCTCGAGCAGCGGCACGTAGCCGAGCGGGTTGATCGTGTAGTAGTCGGTGCCGTCGGCCAGCTTGTGCGTCTTGGTGCTGGCCAGCACCGGCTGGAAGGGCAGGCCAGCCTCGTGCAGCACGATGTGCGGCGAGAGCGAGCAGGCGCCCGGGCTGTAGTAGAGCTTCATGTCGGTCTCCGTCGGTGGAAGGCCGGAAGATAGAGCAAGCGGCGAAGCTCTGCCGTTCAGGGGCTTGCAACGCTGTGTTCGCCCACCGCGTGGCACGCGCCCCTAGACTCGCCGTCATGCCGCGCCACCTGCTGCCCGAAGACCGCCTGCATCCCGCCATCCGCGAGCGCGTGTCGCTCTGGCACCGCAGCATCGTCGACGAGGTGCAGCAGGCGCTCGCCCGGCACGCGGTGGTGGTGGTGGGCATGCGCGGCAACCCGTTCGTGCGGCGCGCGCGCCGCTTGCTCGCCGCGGCCGGCGTGGCCTTCGAGTACCTCGAGTACGGCAGCTACTTCGGCGGCTGGCGGCGGCGCAATGCCCTCAAGATGTGGACCGGCTGGCCGACCTTCCCGATGGTCTTCGTGCGCGGCACGCTGGTGGGCGGCGCCGACGACCTGAAGCGTCTCATCGACAGCGGCGAACTGCAGCGCATGGCGGCATGAAGCCCGGCCTGCGCGCCGCCGCCGCCGCCGCTGCGCTGCCGCTGGCCTGGCTGGCGGCGCACGACACGTGGGCCGCGACCGCGGGCCTCGCGCCCTGCCGCCTGCCCGGCGTCGAGCACCAGGCGCTGTGCGGCAAGATCGAGCGGCCGCTCGATCCGGCGCAGCCCGCGGGGCGCCGCATCGAGCTGCACTACGCGGTGATCCCGGCACTGGCGCGCAACAAGCGGCCCGACCCGGTGCTGTTCTTCGCCGGCGGGCCCGGGCAGAGCGCGATCGAGCTCGCCGGCAGCATGGGCGCGGTGCTGGCGCGGCTGGCCAACCGGCGCGACCTCGTCTTCATCGACCAGCGCGGCACCGGGCGCAGCGCGCCGCTCGCCTGCGCGCCGCCGGCGCCGACCGCGCCGCTGGCCGAGGCGGCGGACCCCGAGCGCCAGTTCGCCCGCCTGGCCGAGTGCCGCGCGGCGCTCGAGAAGCTGCCGCACGGCGATCTGCGCCACTACACGACCTGGATTGCCGCGCAGGACGCCGACGCGGTGCGGCGGGCGCTCGGTGCCGAGCAGGTCAACCTGGTGGGCGCGTCGTACGGCACGCGCGTCGCGCTCGAGGTGCAGCGCCAGTTCCCGCAGGCGGTGCGCCGCGCCGTGCTCGACGGCGTGGCGCCGCCGGACATGGTGCTGCCGGTCTCGTTCTCGGCCGACAACCAGGCCGCGCTCGACGCGGTGCTCGCGGCCTGCGCGGCCGAGGCGCGCTGCGCGGCGCGCCACCCCACGCTGCGCGCCGACTGGGCGCGGCTGCTCGCGAGCCTGCCGCGCCAGGCGCCGGTGCGCCATCCGGTGACCGGCGCGACGGAGACGATCAGCGTGACGCGCGACCTCGTGCTCGGCCTCGTGCGCGCGCCGCTGTACGTGCCGGCGCTGGCGTCGGCGCTGCCGCAGGCGCTGGCCGAGGCGGCGCGCGAGGGGCGCTTCGAGGGCCTGTTCGGCTTGGCTGCCGCGCTCGGCGGCGGCGCGCGCGGCCGGCTCGCCGAGGGCATGCACATGGCGGTGGTGTGCAGCGAGGATCAACGCCGTGCCGCGGGCGCCGGCGATGCGCCCGGCCGCGACTT
>Ga0209172_10007161_pt1 | contig 11739 bp, 10 predicted proteins | sample LarsenN4metaG_FD_184113 | JGI IMG/M metagenome (GOLD analysis project Ga0209172, IMG submission 184113) | Hot spring sediment bacterial and archeal communities from British Columbia, Canada, to study Microbial Dark Matter (Phase II) - Larsen... ... | reverse complement strand
GCGTGTTTCGTTCTCTGCCATGACCCGGTCCCTGCCTGAGCCTTGACCGACGTAACACGGGGAAGCGGTCAGGCTATCCACCTTGAAGCTCGAATGCGCTACGCCCGCAGTCGCAATTCTACCGCGTCGATGCCGGATCTTCCCACTGGTTCGGCTCGCCGCGGACGTCGCGGATAGCACGCTCACCCTGGGACGCTCGTCGCGGCAGGCTCTCGCCGACCGTGCCCCGGTCGAGCCGGCAGGGGCAGCGCGCCATTGAGCGTTCCGGGAGCGGGTTCCAGGAGGCGTGAGGCCTTGACGCATATCCGCGTGGGTACTCCGCGGAGCGAGTGGCGGTAACGCAGACCGAAGAGACACCGCGGTGATGGCCGTGGTGTCGGAGGAGGGACGTCGATATCGGTGCTACCCGTTGAACACGAACTGGCCGCGGTCCACCTTCTTGAACCGGGCCGCGTCACCCCTGGTGGTCGCCTCGCGCAAAATTGCGGCGTACAACGTCGCGTGTGGCGTCTTGCCGGCCGGGCTGGTCCACAGGCCCTGCTCGGCCATCGCGGCGATCATCTCCTGACTGCGCATCGGCTTGCCGGCCTTCTTCAGTACTTCCGCGGCGGCGTCCAAGGCGCTGAGGCGCTTGGGCTTGGCGTCGCCCGCGGCTCTGTTCGCCTTCGTCGCTGCCCGCTTGCCCTTGGGCTTGGCCTCGTCCGCCAGCGTGACCTCGGCGGCCGGGGCGCTCTTGGCGACCACCGTCTGGACGGCCGCATGCGCCTTAACCTTGGCCGGCCTTGCCTTGCGGGCACCCTTCGCGCGCTTGGCCTGTTTCGCGACCTTCTTCGTGCTCTTCTTCATGATCGTTCTCCACGTTCCGGCCGCCCCATGCGGTCCGGGTACGCGCTTTGCGTACAGCTCCATGAGTCCCGGCGTTTGGCCGGAAAGCAAGGCCAGCAGGCGAGAATTTCAAGAATATCTCGCATCTCTCGGCGGATGGCCCGAGTTGGCCCACCCGCAGCCGAGCCGGGCGGCCTTAGCCGGCCCGAGAGCGCTGTAGCCCGCGACGGGGCGGACCGGCCCCGCCGGCAGGCCAACCGGTCGCGCCACGGCGGCCCGGAACGCGGAACTCGCGGCCCCTGGGGGCCCGTCTGGCCCGTGGGCCGGGAGGCGGCGTAGGTGGGCGGCCAGGAGAACAAGCTGAACCCGGCGGCGCTGCCCGTGGCGGATGCGGCCCGGCTGCTGTCGGCCGTCGCCGGCCAAGCCGGCACGGTGGAGATGCTGGAGACGGACGTCACAGCCCGTGCGCCGCAACCGGAGGACGGTGCTGCTCAGCCGCGACATCGGCGAGGTTCCGCCGGTGGAGCTGCAATACCGTTTCGCGCTGCGCGACGCCCCGCGCCCCCAGCGAATCAATCGCCCGAGCTGGGAGGTCGTCAACCGGACGAAGGGGGACGACGAAACGCCCCCGGTGCGCCCCACGCGATGCCGATCCGCTTGTCGGAAGAGGGGGTAGTGGTGGAGGCGAAACGCCGCGAGCCGCAGCATTTGACGCGCATCTCGTTCGTTTCGCGGGCCTCCAACTACTTCATCGGCTACTTCGCCTGCCAGACTTTCTGGGCCGTCGTCCCCATTTACGCCGTCACCCGCGGTCCGGCCGACGTGGGGGGCTGGTTCTTCTTAACCACGGGGTACTCGGGAGCTGCGACCGTGCTTTCTGTCCTGCCCGGTCGAGGTCCGAGTGGGGCGTACAGCGTCGACCCCGGAAGGCACGGGTGTAAGAACTGTGGAACGTGAAAGACGCCAAGGCTGGTCAACGACTGATTGTGGGGTGCTTATCATAGGCAGTCGCTTGCTGAGCGCATGGGCTTTGGCCACGCCGCTCCTACTGACCTCGGTTGCCGGCGCCTCGTGGTGGGACCGGGCGCGTCGGCCTTAACGAACTTGTCATGCCCGCGACCTCCATCACGGCTGATCCGAGCAGCGATGCAGTATCTGTGGCACCTTGAGCCGAGCATCGTAAGCCCATCTTATTCATCGCGCTTGCGGCGTAGCGCTTGAAAAAGCAGCCTCCGCATGTAATTTCGTCGGTGTTTTGAAGCTGACGAATCGCACACGGAGGTGCACCCGATGGGTGAAACGCAGCATACGCTGTTCCCGCTGGATTTCAACCGGTCGATCGTCATCGAAGACCGCCCCGAGCGGCTCACGGGCGATGCCGGTGTGCTGGCCCTGCGGCAGATTGACCAGCGCCTCGGCCTGACCAACTGGCTGGCCACGCAGTTGACCGATCCCCGCCATCCCGACCTCATCACCCACCCGCAGGTCGAACTGCTCCGCACGCGCCTGTACCTGATCGCCCAGGGCCAGCGCGACGGCGACGACGCCGACCGGCTGGGGCTCGATCCGGCCTTCCGCCTGGCCGTCTCCCAGCGGCGCGGCACGGCCCCGCTGGAGGCGCCCGATCCGCAGCACCCCGACGGCCAGCCGCACGCCCTGGCCAGCCAGCCCACGCTCTCGCGGCTGTTGCGGACGCTCTCCAGCCCACACAACCGCACCGTCCTACGCCAAGGTCTGCTCGAAAGCGCCAAACGCCACCTGCACGCCGTGCGCAAACAGGCGGCCCGGCGCGGCGACGACCCGCGCCGCCTGCGCCGCGGCACGCTGGATATCGATTCCTACGCCGTCGTGGTGCACGGGAACCAGCCCGGGGCCAGCTACAACGGCCACTACCAAACCGTCTGTTACCATCCGCTGGCGGCGCAGTTCGCCCCCACCGGCGACTGGCTCGACATGACCCTCCGCGAAGGCCAAGTCTACACCGCCCACGATGCGACCACGTTCTTGTTCGACCTGCTGGCACGCGTCGAGGCCGAACTGTGCCAGGTCAGCGACGTCCGCGGCGACGCCGGCTTCCCCGAGGAAACGCTGCTGGCCGGCCTGGAAGCCCGCCGCAAGCCCTACGTCTTCCGGCTCAAGACCAACGCCGTGCTGGAGCGGCGGATCGAACCGTACGCGCACCGTCCGCCGGGCCGGCCGCCCGCCGAACCCCGGCTGTGGCTCTACGAGTTCGCGTATCAGGCCGAAAGCTGGTCGCGCGCGCCGCGTCGTGGGGGTCGTGCGCGAGGTGCCCGGCGAACTGTTCGTGGAGTCCTTCTTCCTGGTCACGAGTTGGACACCGCCGCAGAAGGACGCCGCCACGCTGCTGGAACACTATCGCCAGCGCGGCACGTTCGAGAGTCACCTGGGCGAGTTCCAGGACGCCTTCGATCCGGCGCTGTCGTCCAGCCCGCGCGTCAAGCGCCATTACCGCGGCTGCGAACCCGCCCGGCGTTATCCGTCCCGCGACGCGTTCGCCTGCAACGAAGCCTTGCTGCTGCTGCACGCGTTGGCGTTCAACCTGGCCAACGTCGGCCGCAAGGGCCTGGAACACAGCACCCGCTGCGGCTGGACGATCCGCAGCTTCCGCGAGCACCTGCTCCAGACGCCGGCCCGCGTGCTGCGGCATGCCCGCCGGGCGGTCGTGGTCATCAACGACATCGCCGCGTACTACTGGCAAGCTCTGGCCCGCTTCCTGGCCACGCTGCCGCCAGCGAGCAGGACGCCGGCCAACCTTCGTGGCAGGTTCTCGGCGCCCTGTTTCGCGAATCGCTCTTTGTGCAAGCCTGGCGGCGAGCCGAGTTCCCTGGGTCGGCCCTGGGCGTGCCCGTTGAGGACTTTCTGGATGAGGGGTTGCCACTGGTGGGCGATCATGCCTACGCTGCCGCGATCCGGGCTCAGGCGCGCGAAGTTCGCCAGGATCGGGCGAAGCGCGACGAGCTTCCAGGCGCGGTCAGGTTCAGTGACGTCGTCCCTGCAATGCTGCCTCTCATCGAGCTGATGCGCGAGCAGACCGGTACGATCAAACAGCACGGCGACGCGGCCCGCCGGTAGCGCTGGAATACCCTCGACGAGGTCGCCGACGATCTGGAGCACCGCATCCACACCGGCGACAAGGAGTGGCTGGCGCGTTTCGCGCGGCGGCTCCAAACCGTCAGCCCACATAACCCGACCGCGGTCGCCACGCTCATCACCCACGATTGGGACAGCGCGGCGTCGCGGGCCAAGTCCTGGGAGCGCCAGTTCGCGCAGAGCCCCCGGGTGCTGGCGGCACTCGGCGAGCGATATTCCAAGCTGAAGCGCTTCAACGACGGCGAGCGCTGCTGGCGGGCGCGCGTCGGTCTGGCGCCGGACCGCAGGGCGAACGAGGCTCTGGCGGGAACCTTTCGCGACCGGGGTGACGTGGACGGCTGGTTGCGTGTGCGGGATGAGGCTCGACCTGCTCCTCATGCGCACAGCCCGCGCCGGTGACGTGGACGGCTGGTTGCGTGTGCTGGATGAGTACCTTGAGGAGACTGAAGAGATCGGTTTGGACCACGATCAGGTTCGTGAGGAGATCGCGAACTACCTGATGAGCAAAGGCGACTTCGAGAAGGCCCTGCCCTACGCCGAAACGGCCGCCGAGTCGTGGGCCGGGTGGGCCATGCGTTGCGCGGCGACCTGCAACGAAGGTCTCAAGCGCTGGGAGCGCGCTGAACTGTGGATGCGCCGGATTTCGGAGCGATACGAAAACTCCGCCCACGACTGGCTACTTTGGGTTGTGCGCACGGGGCACGGCGAGCGGATCGCCGCAGCCGGAAGGGCTGAGGAATGGCTCAAGACGGTTGGTACACAGCAGGCAACCAGCACCGGCGTGTTGGTAAAGGCCGCATTGATCCACATCCTCGCCGAGCGCTACCCGCAAGCCGTTGAGTGCTTGCGGCGATCATTCGAGCTTAAGCCCGACCCGTTTGAAGGGCACCCGCTGGCGGTCTGCGCCGACCGGCTTGGTGACGCAGGCCAGCGCGACGCAGCGTTGCAGGATGTAGTAAGCCGCAGCGTTCACTATCGGAGCAGCAAGACCGATCGTCCGCGGCATGACCTGATCGCGCTGGCCGAGGTCCTCCAGAAGGTGTTGACGGCGGGGCACGTCGGCCGCCAGCAGCTGGATGAACTGCGCGAAACCGTCCGACGAGCTAAAGAGAGCGAGCGGCCGCACATGAACTATTTCGCGGGCTGTCTCCTCGATCGGCGCGGCGAGAAGGATGTGGCCATCGAATTCCTGCGGGCCGCGGCGCATGACCAGCGCCAAGATGCGTACTCGGTGATCCTGGCACGGGACGAGCTGCGCCGCCTGGGGCTGACGCCGAACGACATCGCGCCTCGCGTCAAGGTTGTGGAACCATAGGGCCAGATCCCTGAACAGCGACGCAAATTGTGGGGTGCGCCAGCGATGAAGAAGCGTCCGTCTCGTGGCTTGCCGCGGCCGCGTACGACGAGGGCGGCGGATTTCCAGCCCGCTGAACCAGGTGTTCAGTCGAGCATCTGGGCAATCTGAAAATCGATCTGATCGGCGATATCCAAGCGATTTGTCCAGTTTTCGATGTGTCTGGTCCAGAAGAGCTCCAGCTCGCGCAGGATTTCGGGTGCATGTTCCGACAGATGGCGCTCACAGCGGGCGCGTCCCAGCATCCCCAGCAGGTAGAGCAACCAAGAGCGGCGCGGGCCTATCGCGTTTTGCACGGCCGTGATGATCTGCGGCAGCGGATCACACCGCAACGCCAGGATCGCCCTCACGATTCCAGCCGACGCCCGGTCGTCAGTGCCGAGCTGGACCAGAGCCAGTGCGGGACCTTCGACGTCCATCAACCGCGAAGCCGAAACAAGCGCATGGATTGCGACGACCTCGTTGTCGTCCGCAAGGAGTTCCAGGAGCGGCGTCGCGTCGAGTGACGTAGCGGCAGTGCTCATGCCCCATGCCGCGGCAGCACGAAGCTCCGGAGGATTCGACCTGTCGCTGGCGACGTGGGCGAGTAGACGCAGAGCCTCATCGGCTCTCAGTTCGCCGAGGATCAGCACCGCCTCCATTCGCAGTGAAACCTCCGGGGCGGCTCGCAGCGTGTGCTCGATGGCCTCCCAGCCATCCGGTATGCCCAAGCGAGCGAGCGCAGCGGCGCTCTCCAATCGGACGAGGGCGTCCGGATGGTCCGCGGCAACACCACGAAGTTCGTCTGTGCCCCTACGTTGCGCTTCCGGCAAGAACCCCAGCGCCTTCGCCGCCGCATAAACGGTTTCCCGACTTTCAGATCGGAGGTCCGGAATGAAGTCGTACTGTCCGGACGGAGGGCACACCGGTCGAACACACTCGGGCACGACCGATGCGATGATCGTGTCGCCCGCGCCAAAGCCGTCTCCGGGCACAACATATGGATGAAGGCAGTAGGAAGCCGTCCCACCGTCCCCACCGCGTCGCACCGTCAACCGATAGCGCTGCCTGCGGCCGGATTCCAGGACCGTGTCGATGGCCTCTTGGGTGACGACCGAAACGCGCCCGGGCTGCTGGGGAACCGTCGCCGGCCACACGAGCTGGATTTCGCTGCCTTCCGAGGCGGCCTTCATACGGGTCAGCCCGGCCGCTTCCACCGTAGCCCGCATGTTTCGGACGCGAAACAGGGCGGCGCGGTCGCCGGGAACCCAGCCCCCGTCCTCGCGCTCGGTACAGCGGATGAATGCGACTAGGTCGTCGTCCCACAGTCCCCGGTCCCAGGCCCGTTCCTCATTCTTCACCGCGTGGGACATCGCTATCTTCAAGTCGCTCTTCGCCCGTGACTCGATGCGGATTCCGGTTCGCAGGCACAGCAGATCTGGGACGCGCAGGCGCTTGACCTTGGTCATCCAGATCTTGTTGCTGGTTGCGGTCCGCTCCAGTTCGATAATCTGGAACCCGCCCTGCCGGAGTAGTCGCGCCACCTGGCGTGTGCCGACGGCCCCGATGGTAATGTTGCGGAGGAACTCGCGGTCACTCTTGAATCCCACGATGCTTTCTCCGGAAACCGCCCCACTCAGGGCATGAGGTCGGGCAACTTGATGCCCAAGGCGCCGGCGAGCTTGGCGATGTTGACCAGCGAGATATTGCGTTCGCCGCGCTCTACGCTGCTCACGTACGTGCGGTGGAGCCCGGAGCGTTGGGCGAGTTCCTCCTGCGAAATGCCCTTCTCCGTCCGGATCGTCCGGAGCTTGCGCCCGAAACGCGCCAGTATCTCGTTCACCGAATCGACTCCAGCCGCAACGAGGCCTGCTCGCAATCGGCCTTGACAGAATCGTCCCGGCCTGCATACGATACGTCTACAGACTTTACGTTACGTAGCGCATCGTCTGCGTCGGCAGCGAAGCCGCTCGCGTACAATGCCCGGCCGATGCGGACGATCAGGAGTGCGAAGTGCGTACGGCCCAAGCGCGGACAACCCGGCGGAATGCACCGAGCGCGTCAGCCGGCCACCGGACGCCGGCCGCTCTCGAGCTCTATCGCACGCATCACGGTCGCGCGATCGTAACACGTGCCGAGGACTACCTCCCCATGCTGCCGGCGGGGTCGGTGGGTCTGGTCGTCACTTCACCGCCCTTTGCTCTGCTGCGCCAGAAGACCTACGGGAATCTGGACCAGCAAGAGTACGTCGACTGGCTGGTCTCCTTCGGGCCGCTCGTGAAGCGCGTCCTGAAGGAGACGGGCAGCTTCGTGATCGACCTCGGTGGGGCGTACCAGCGCGGCGCCCCCGTTCGGTCGCTCTACAACTTCCGCGTCCTCCTGCGGCTATGCGACGAGCACGGTTTCCACCTCGCCGAGGAGTTCTTCTGGCACAACCCCGCGAAGCTGCCGTCGCCCATAGAGTGGGTGAACAAACGAAAGCTCCGGGCCAAGGATTCGGTCAATACGATCTGGTGGCTCTCGAAGACCCAGCACCCGAAGGCGAATGTGAGCAATGTGCTGGTGCCGTACAGCGCTCGCATGCGGACGCTCCTCAAAGATGCCGACCGCTTCTACTCGCCGAAGAAACGGCCCTCCGGTCACGACATCAGCCGCAGCTTTGACAAAGACAACGGCGGGGCCATCCCCTCGAACTTACTTCAGTTCCCGAACACGGAGAGCAACTCGCTCTACCTCCGCCTGTGCGACTCGATGGGCTTCAAGCCGCACCCGGCCCGGTTCCCGCGGTCGCTCCCGGAGTTCTTCATCCGGTTCCTCACCGACGAAGACGACGTCCTGTTGGACATCTTTGCCGGCTCGAACACGACCGGCGAGGCGGCCGAGGCGCTGGGGCGCCGCTGGATCGCCCTCGAGGTCCATTCGGACTACCTGATCTCGTCGGCCTTTCGGTTTATGGCCGACTGGCCCGAGCCAGCGATCCGCGATTTCGTTGCAGCCGCTCGCAGCGCGCGAGGACTGCCCCTCGACGCGTCGCCACGGCAAGGTCAGCTCTTGTGACCACCATGATCGCTGCCCCACCCTTTGGGCGATACTTTCACGGTCCCCGAACCCGGCTATGTCGGAGGCTTCATGACCGCCGGTTGCCGTCAGCGTGCCGATCGGGTCGCCCACCAGATCATCGCCGTCCGGCAGGCGCTGCGAGATCGTTCACGTCGAGCAATCTGCCCGGGCGCCGGCCGCGTGACGTAGCGGCCGTCTGCGATGGGGGCCGCCGCCTGACGGCGATCATGACGTGCGTTATGCGCTAACGCAGCCGCAGTGAAGTTCGATCGGTCGGACCCAATCTACTTACGCGGCGTGCTCACCAACCGCGCGGTGAACGGCGTCGAGCGGGCCGGGTCGTAGATCAATTCCACCCTGTATTCGCCGGGGGAGTTGAATTCGACCGGCGCCGTCTTTTCCTTCTGCCGCAGCTCAAACCACCACGCCCGACAGGGCAGCTCCACGCGGAACCGGCCCGCAGCGTCGATCCGTACGCTCGTAAGCACACTGCTGGACGGGGGTAACACGGCGCCGCTGACCCATACCGTCTCATTCGGGAGCGGGCGACCGGTACCGTCCATAAGTTGCCCCTCTACGATCGCCGCCGGAAGCATGACGAAATCGACCGTGTAGGGCCGGCCGGGAAGCACGACGCCGGCAGCCCCGGGCCAACTCGTGCGAGGCTCGGCCTCGTCGGCGTCCGTCATTGCTAGGTTGCCCTGCCGGCCGAGGTTAGCCTCGTAGAATCCGGTCCGCTGGGCCGTGATCGTTGCAGCCTGCGTGCCGGCTCCCCACGTGTCCGTGTCCTCGACGCGGAAGAGCACACCGGGCGTGAAGCGCAGCGTATAGCGGCCATCCGGGCCGCTGCGCGTCCTGTCGGTTGCGCGCAGCGTCCCGATACCGCAGTGAGCGACGACGTCGACGCTGGGCATGGGGCGCCCGTCCCCATCCGTGAACGTACCTCGCACGCACCAGGGCCAGCGGCGGTCAACTTCGGCGGGAGCGAGTGGTTCGGCCCGCAGTGCCACGGGTAGAACGCGGTCATCTCCGGCCGGCACTACGACTCGAACGGGCTGCGACGTGCGGTACTCGGTTGGCTGCTGGCCGCGCGTGACGGCGACGGCTACGACCCCGTATTCGCCCGGCTCCAGCGCGGCATATCGCGCCTCGCCCTGCGCATCGGTAAAGCGGTCGGCGCCGATCAGGAAGTTGTCTTGGCGGGACAGCCGGACCTCGGCTTCCTCCCCGAGCGGAGCCCCGGTATCGGCGTCGCTCAAACGTACCCGTAGCGTGGCTGTGCCGCCGAGCGTGATACGGGCGACCGTCTCTGCTTGGTCGGGCCCGAGCCGGATGATTTCGCTTACGCCGAACGGAGTCGGGTCCGGGTGCGGGTCGGATAGCGCCCGGACCGCCGAGACGCGGTACTCAGCGGCCGGTAGATGCTCAAACCGCATCGTCGGCTGGTCGCGCGTCTGGGCATTCAGTCCCTGGTTTGCCGCGAGCGCGGCATTGAAAGCATGCGTCGCGAAAACCGCGTCGGACTGGCCCAGCACGGTCTGTTGCTCGTCGAACAGCTCGAGTCGAATCTGCCAGCGCGTTTCGGCGGCGGTCTGGAGCGTGCCGCGCACCTGGGCCGTCAGGCGATCCTTGACGTGATCGAACCGGACTGACCGGAACGCTACCAAGGCGGGCTGTTCCGGTGTGCCCGCTTGCAGCGCGGCGGGGATGCGCGTCTCCATGCGGAAGTCGGCTTCAGTCTTGGTTTCCAGGCTCGGCGCGGTTGTTGGGCCACCTTCGGCGAGCAGCTTCTCAGTCTTCTCCTCCAGCTCGTGCGGTGAGCAATCCGCGCGTAATACGCCGCGCCGATCGACCAGCAGCAGCCGGGGCACGGTGCGGATGGTTGAGGCGCGGTACCACAGGTCGCGAACAGAGATCAAGAGCACGGAGCCGCTGTGGGCGGAGGTCAGCGGGTACGTGCTATCCGGCACGTGCACGATGGGCCATGACAGCCCGCGTTGCGCGGACGCGTCCCGGGCCTTCTCAACCTTCTGGTCGAAGTTGACACCGATGATTTCCAGGCCGCGCTCGCGGTTGCGTTCGTAGAGTTTCTTGAGCGCGGACATTTTCGCCATGCACGGCGTGCACCAGGTCGCCCAGCAGTCGATCAGCACGACCTTGCCGCGCAGATCGTCGGCGGACAACCTGGTTCCGCCGATGCTGGTCAACTCAAACGCGAAGGGCTTGTCGATTTCCGGGAACGGCAGCACCTGCACGCCGGCGCTGCGCCTCCTCGGCGGCCTGGCGCCGGCCTTCAGGCGTCAGCACTTCCAGACCGAAGAACGCCACGTGCTCAGGTTCCAGATCGTCGTGGGTGAACTCGTATTCGCCTTTGTCGCTGCGCGTCTTCCCCAGCGACTGTGGAAAGAGCAGGCGTTCGCCCTGCTGGCTGATAATGATCGGCCGGTACTCGTTCCCGCGTTCCTCGCTCGTCAACCCGCCCGGTACGGTGAGGCGCGCGAGAAGATATCGCCCGCGCAGCAGGCCCCGCTGCGGCTGTTCGAGAACGACCTCGACGCCCTCCGCCTGCCGTCGCACCGGCTTCTCCGACCAGGCTTCGTCCTTCACCGCGATGGGCGGAAAAAGCCACTTCCAGCCGGTCGGTTGGGGGAACTCCGCTGGCTTTTCCTGAGCCTGCACCACCGGTAACCAGAGCAGTACTGTCAGCAACATGCGCCGGGTTGCGATCATCGGAGGTCTCCTTGACGGATGGTCCGGCCACTTTCCCGCTACGGGCATTCGAACGGGTACAGGATCAGACGTTCTTCAGCAAGATCAACCTGTTCGGGCTCCCCGTCGCCCAGAAATAGTAGCAGCCGGTCTCCGCTCAGCGTGGTCAGCGCGGGGCGGACGACGGGCGTGTTGGGAACGAGCACCTGATCGACCTGCGGTGTGAGGCCGTTATGATTCACATTCGACACGCAGCGCTCGGTCGTGAAGCGGATAGTCTGGTCGTCCACAATCTCAAACCTGCCCTCCTCGCCGGCCACGACGCCCGCCAGAGCAAGAAAGGCACCGCTTTGCGGAGCGACGAGCGACCAGGAGGCATACGGCTCGCGAGCCGCGGAAACGTCAGGTTTCTGACCATGCGGACGCTTCAACTGCGCTTCAATGGGGCCGCGGCTCGCGAGCCGCGGAAACGCATCTGGGTCATCACCGAAGCGGACCGTAGCTCGCTTCAATGGGGCCGCGGCGTTAGAGCCGCGGAAATCAGTGTGATGCCTGCGCCGATCGTGCCGAGGGTCTCACGCTTCAATGGGGCCGCGGCGTTAGAGCCGCGGAAATCCACACATACAGTATACATGGCGTTGCCAAGGATGTGCTTCAATGGGGCCGCGGCGTTAGAGCCGCGAAATCTGGCAGGGGCGGTC
>Ga0209172_10007160_pt1 | contig 11740 bp, 11 predicted proteins | sample LarsenN4metaG_FD_184113 | JGI IMG/M metagenome (GOLD analysis project Ga0209172, IMG submission 184113) | Hot spring sediment bacterial and archeal communities from British Columbia, Canada, to study Microbial Dark Matter (Phase II) - Larsen... ... | reverse complement strand
GGGAAGAACCGCATCCTCGAGGCCCTGCGCGGCGCGTTTGGAGGCACCGTGGCCGGCAAGCAGGACCTGAACGCCGCGAACCTGCAGGTCCTGGCGGACCACCTGATCCGCCGCGACCCCCTGGGCCTGGGCCCAACCGCGGCCGAAAACTACCGCCAACTGGCCCAGCGCATGCTGCAGTTCCGTGACCGGCAGCGCAGCGGCCTGTTGACCAGCTTCGACGAATTGAAGCAAGCCGAAGGGGTCACCGACCCGGTGGTCGCCGCCGTGCAGGACGGTTTTTTCCTGGGCGCGTTTGCCGTGCGCAATGTGGAAATCGTGGGCCCCAAGGTGGGAGCGCAGCTGCGCACGCAAGCGTTCTGGGCCACGGTCTATGCCTTGATCGGCATGCTGGTGTATATTGCGTTTCGCTTCGAGTGGGTGTACGGTGCTGCCGCCGTTGTGGCGGTCATCCATGACGTGCTGGTCACGCTGGGATTCTTTGCCCTGTTCCGGTTCGAGATTTCACTGACCGTAATTGCGGCGTTGCTGACGCTCGTCGGCTATTCGATGAACGACACCATCGTGATCTTCGACCGCATGCGGGAGAACCTTCGGCTGATGCGGCGCGAGCCGCTGGGCGTAATCGCCAATCGCTCCATCAATCAGACCTTGTCGCGCACGATCCTGACCAGCGGGCTGACGTTTCTGGTGGTGGTGGTGCTGTTCATCTGGGGCGGGGACGCCTTGCGTGCTTTCTCTTTTGCCCTCGTTGTAGGAGTTGTGGTAGGAAGCTACTCGACGGTGGGGATTGCCGCTGCCATGGTGGTGGCTTGGGCCAACTGGAGGGGCCAACACGCTTTGGTAAGTGCCAATTCGGCGCGCAAACGCCTGGCCGCAGCGGGAAGGAGGTAAGCAGTAATGTTTGACGAACTGCTGGAATCGAGTCCGGTAAAGAGAAGGAAACGGAACCCGCTCAGCTTCGTGGTTTCCGTGTTGCTCCAGACCCTGTTCATCGGGATTCTGGTGCTGATTCCGCTCATTTACACCGAGGCGCTGCCGAGGACCGTGCTGACTACATTCCTGGTGGCACCGCCGCCTCCGCCTCCGCCTCCTCCCCCGCCGGCTGCCGCGCCCGTAGTGGTGAAGAAGGTCACCCGGATTATCCAGGCGGGAAAGATGATGGCACCCACGGCTATTCCCAAGCAGGTGGCCATCCTCAAGGAAGAGGAGCTGCCGCCTGACGTCGGCCCGGCGGTTGGCGTGGTCGGCGGGGTGCCCGGTGGGGTGCCCGGCGGACAGGTCGGCGGTGTGCTGGGCGGGATCATTGGCGGAACGGGCACGAGCCTGCCGCCACCGCCGAAGGTCGAAGCGCCCAGGCGCATCCGCGTCGGCGGCAACGTCCAGCAGGCCAGGATCATCACGCAGATCCGGCCGGTGTATCCGCCCTTGGCGCGCCAAGCGCGCATCTCCGGGGTCGTCCGCCTGCAGGCCATCATCGCCAAGGACGGCACGATCCAGGAATTGCAGGTGATCTCCGGACATCCGCTGCTGGTGCAGGCGGCGCTGGATGCAGTCAAGCAGTGGCGCTACCAGCCGACTCTGCTCAACGGCGAGCCGGTCGAAGTGGTCACAACGATTGACGTGGTTTTCAACCTGAGCTCGTAGCGGTTCCCGGGCCCGGGCAGCGGGGCATAGTTGGAAGCGGTTGGAATAGGGAGGAGGAGAGAATCAGTATGCTTGCACAGTTGACGTTATGGGCGGTCTCTTTGTTGGAACTCACCGGGGGGACCGTCGGCTGGGACATCCCTTCGCTGTGGAAACAGATGGGCTGGCCGGCCAAGACGGTGGTTGTGATCCTGTTCGTCATGTCCGCCTGGTCGGTGGGCATCATGATTGACCGCGCGCTGATGTTCAGCGCGGCGCGCAAGCAGTCGCGCCTGTTCGTGCAGCAGGTAGCCGGGGCGCTGCGCGAGGGCAAGCTGAACGAAGCCATTTCCATTGCCGAGCGCAACAAGAAGAGCCACATCGCCAAGGTCGTAGCCACCGGACTGAGCGAGTTCCAGGCGGCCTCCACCCAGATGGGCGATGAGCAGGTGATCGAATCAGCCAAGCGCGGCCTGGAGCGCTCGGTAGCCATCGTGCACGCCGAGATGAAGCGCGGCCTGTCCGGCCTGGCCACCATCGGCTCAACGGCTCCGTTCGTCGGGCTGTTCGGCACCGTGGTGGGCATCATCAACGCGTTCAAGGGCATTTCCGAGCAGAAAGCCACCGGGTTGTCTGCGGTGGCCGGCGGCATCGCCGAGGCTTTGGTTACGACCGCGCTCGGGTTGTTCGTGGCCATCCCCGCGGTGTGGATGTACAACTACTTCACCAACAAGGTGGAGGCCTTTGACGTGGAGATGGACAACTCCTCGATGGAGTTGGTGAACTACTTCATCACGCGTCGGGCCGCCCGCAAGTAAGCGAACTCCGCCATGGCCTATAAACCAAAAGCCCCGGACGTGATGAACGAGCCGAACGTCATCCCCATGGCCGACATCATGCTGGTGTTGCTGATCATCTTCATGGTGGTCACGCCGATGCTCCAGAAGGGCATTTCGGTGGATCTGCCACGGGTGAATAATCCGCGGGAGATGGAGGAGGCCGATAAGGAAGATGCCGTCGTCATCGGCATCACCCGGGACAGCCGCATCTATCTGGGCTCCCAGCAGATCAAGAAGGAAGACATCAATCAGCTCGTGACCGACCGCCTGGCCAACAAGCTGAGCAAGGTCGTCTTTGTCCGCAGCGACGCGCGGGCCAAGTACGGCGACGTGGTCAGCGTTGTGGACGAGGTCCGGTCGGCGGGCGTGGACCAACTCGGTTTGATTACCGAGCGCGTCCAGCAGCAACAGAGGCCCGGGCAGCCGCCCACCGACTGAGGGATCGGGCAGAGGAGAAACCGTCATGGGAATCAAGGTAGGGGGCGGAGGCAAAGGCGTTCTGGTGGACATGAACGTGGTGCCGCTGATTGACATCCTGCTGGTGCTGCTCATCATTTTCATGGTTATTACGCCGCTGACACCGAAGGGGCTCGATGCCCTGGTGCCGCAACCACCGCCGCCAGGACAGCAGGCCAGCCCGGATCTGCTGCAGAGGACCATCGTCGTCCAGGTGCTGCGCGGCGACGTACTGAAGGTCAATGAAGAGTCGCAAACCTGGGAAACGCTGGGGCCGCGCCTCGAGCAGATCTTCAAGGAGCGCGCCGAAAAAGTAGCCTTTATCAAGGGCGACGACGACGTGGTGTTTGAGAAGATTGCCCGCGCCATTGACATCATGCGCGGTGCCGGCATTGACAAGGTCGGCCTGATGACCGCCAAGGTCGAATCCGGCCAGTAGTCCAGCCGCGGGGAAAGGCCCCGGTGGGGATTCCAGTCCAATCCGGCAGACGGGGACTTGCAGCAGAGCCCCACGGGGTGGTTTTGATTGACGTTCCGCGCTGTCGCCCGCGGCATGGGCATCATGCGGGCCTCGGGGATTGACCGGGTCGGCTGGGTGACCTCCAGGCCTTACGTTCGACCGTGACGGTTTGCTTTCCGCGGTGACCGTCGAGTCAAGGAGAGCAGGGATGCAGCACAACTGCTTCCGCGTTTTGTCACTTCTTTTTCTCGTAGCCGTGGCCCTGGTGGTCACCGGCTGCAACAAGTTGTTGGCCCGCGACAAACTCAACAAGGGCGTGCAAGCCTTCAAGGCCGGCCAGTTTGACGCCGCCATCGAGCACTTCAAGCAGGCCAAAGACTTGGACCCGGAGCTGCTTACTGCCCGCCTCTACTTGGCCAGCGCCTACGCCAGCCAGTACATCCCCGGGGCGCCCTCGGACGAAAACATCCGCGTCGGCCGGCAGGCCATCGCTGAGTTCCAGGAAGTGCTCCAGAAGGACCCCAACAACATCTCTGCGATTGATGGCATTGGCTCGCTGCTGTATCACATGGCCGGCACCCCGTTTGATCCCAAGAAATTCGAAGAGTCGAAGAAATACCACTACCGGCACGTGGAATTGAAACCCGACGACCCGGAGCCTTACTACTGGATCGGGCACATCAACTGGACCCTGGCGTACGACGCCAACCGAAAGATGCGCGCCGAGTACAACAGCAAGGCCCGCAAGCCGGTCGGCGAGCAGGAACAGCTTCCGCCGCCGGTGCGTGAGAAGTTCGCCAGCGGATACTCCGGCCTGGTGGAAGAAGGCATCCGCGTGCTTCAGAAAGCCATCGGGCTCCGCCCGGACTACGAAGATGCCATGGCCTACCTGAATCTGCTGCTTCGCCAGAAAGCCGATCAGGTGGCCTCGCTCCAGGAGCGCAAGGAACTGCTCGCTGAAGCCGACCGCTGGGTGGACAAGCACAGGGAAGTCCGCCAGAAGAAGAGCGAAGCGCCCGCTACCCCCACATCCTGACGCAGAGTCGGCCAAATCCGGAAACGCTGGCGAGTCTGGCTTGCCGGCGTTTTTCTTTTTCCGTCCTTATGGGTACTTGGCCGGCCACCCGGATGGCGCGGACGGCCGCTATTACTCCCGGAAGGTTCTTGTGGCTCCCTTTGCTGTCGCGAAGAGCATCCCCGGCCATTGCCTTGGCCGCAAATCCAGACAATTGCCCTACAATAAGGCCATGAGCCAGCCGGAGGAAAAGCCGCGGCGCGCGTTTCGGGTGGTGGACGCGCGGTTCGCGCAACTGCTCGACAAGGTGCGCCAGAACCGTCCGGGCGACGATACCGAGCTGCTCGAGCGTGCCTACGCGTTCGCCGGCGAGCAGCACCAGTCGCAGTTCCGCGAGTCGGGCGAGCCCTTCCTTTCCCATCCCGTCGAAGTGGCGCTGATTCTGGCGGACCTGCGCCTGGACGTCACCACGCTCTGCGCGGCGCTGCTGCACGACGTCGTCGAGGACACGCGCATTCCGCTCGCGGAAGTCCGCGAACGCTTCGGCCCCGAGGTTGCCCGGCTGGTGGAAGGTACCACGAAGTTCAGCCGGCTCGACCTGCTCAACCCGGAGACCCGCCAGGCGGAAAACGTCCGCAAGATGCTGCTGGCCATGGTCGACGATGTGCGCGTGGTGCTGGTCAAGCTGGCCGACCGGCTGCACAACATGCGCACGCTGCGCTTTCTGCCGCTCGAAAAGCAGCGGCGCATCGCCAAGGAAACCATGGAAATCTACGCGCCCATCGCCCACCGGCTCGGCATGGGCGTCATCCGCGGCGAGCTTGAAGACCTAGCTTTCAGCTACCTGGATCCGGAAACCTATCTCGACTTGCAGCGCAGAGTGACCTCGAAAAGCAGATCCCACGAAAGATTCCTGCACGAAGTCCAAGACGTGATCCGCAAGAAACTGGTGGAAAACGGCATCCCCGCGGAAGTGGACGGGCGCATCAAGCGGCTCTATTCCCTGTACCAGAAGCTGGAGCGGCAGCAGCGCTCGCTCGATCAGGTTTACGACCTGCTGGCCGTGCGCGTGGTCACCGATACAGTGCGCAATTGCTACGCTGCGCTGGGCGTCGTCCACCAGACCTGGCGCCCCGTGCCCGGCCGCTTCAAGGACTACATCGCCATCCCGCGGCCCAATCTCTATCAGTCGCTGCACACCACGCTGATCCACCACGGGCAGGCGTTCGAAGTGCAGATTCGCACCCAGGAAATGCATCGCATTGCCGAACAGGGCGTGGCCGCGCACTGGAAGTACAAGGACGGCAAGGAGGTCGAAACCGACGACCAGCGCATCGCCTGGATGCGCCAGTTGCTCGAGTGGGTCCAGGACATGCAAGAGCCGAGCGAGTTCCTGTCCACGCTCCGCGTGGATCTAGCCACCGAGGAGGTTTACACGTTCACTCCGAAGGGCCGCGTGATTGTCCTGCCGCGCGGCGCGACTCCCGTCGACTTCGCTTACGCCATCCACACCGAAGTGGGCCACTCCTGCGTCGGCGCCAAAGTGAACGGCCAGATGGCTCCGTTGCGCCACACCCTGGCCAACGGCGACGTGGTCGAAATCCTGACCCAGAAGAATCACCAGCCCAGCCGCGACTGGCTCAGCTTCGTCTGCACCTCGCGCGCCCGCAGCAAGATCCGCCAGTGGATCAACCTGAATGAGCGCCGGCAGGCCACCGGGCTGGGCCGCAGGCTGCTCGAAAAGGAAGCCCGGCAGTTCGCCATCAACCTGAAAAAGATCCCGCCTGGAGCCCTCGAGCGCGTCGCTGCGGAATACGGCTGCGGCCGGGTCGAGGACCTCTACGCCGGGCTGGGTTACGGGAAGTGGTCGGCGCGGCAGATCCTCGCCAGAGCCACCGGGCAGCTGTTAGTGGAACGCCCGGAGGAAAAACCCCGACTGGTCAGCAAGGTCCGGCGTGTGCTGGGGTTGAGCGACGCCACAGTGCTTGTCCGCGGAGAAGATGACCTGCTCGTTTACCGCGCCCGGTGCTGCAGCCCCATTCGCGGCGACGACGTCGTCGGCTACGTCACGCGCGGCCGCGGCGTCGCCGTCCACGCCAAGTCGTGCCCCAACGTGCAGAAGCTGCTCTATGAGACCGAGCGGCGCATCTCTGTGGAATGGGCTCGCGCCGCCGACGCCAAGTTCCTGGTGCGCCTGCTCATCCGCGCGGAGGATCGCACCGGGATGCTCGCCGACATCACCAAGGTGATCAGCGAAGCAAATTGCAATATCCGCGCGCTGGAAACTCGCGGCGAAAACTTGCATGCCCGAATTGTCCTGCAAATTGAGACGGCCGACCGGGTTGAGCTCGACCGCATCATCGCCAGCCTGAAGAGAATCCCTGGCGTTTTCGAGGCCGAACGCCTGTTCCGCACTTGAGGCGACGCCGGGCGCAACGATCTCTTCGCGCCCACTCTTGCCGGGAACTTTCTACCGCAGCCATGCTCCCCGCAATGGGCCACGCAAGGCCGAGTCATTCTGAGGGAGCGCATAGGCTCGACCCCGACGTGTCGGCGGCGAGCCTGCGGCCGAAGAATCTCAGCGTGCAGCGAAGGCACCGCAGTGCGCCGAGCATCTTACGGTTAAGATTCTTCGTCCCGCCCTGCCGGGCTTAGAGTGACGGCAAGCGGGTGCATGGGAAGGCCCAGAGTGACTGTCACGCCACAAGTCGTCTCCGCCGCGCAGCGCGTGGTTAGAATCGAGTTGATGGAAATTGTATTCCGAGCTCCGCTAGGCGTTTTCTCAGCGATTCTTCTTGCGTTTTTACTGAGTGGTTGCGACCGCCAGCCACACGTGGATCTGACCCCGCTCGATCAGGCTGGCATGACGTTCAGCAACATGGAAGCGCTGCGCGAACTGAACCCGAGCAGTGAAGAGGTCGCCGAGCTGGCCCGCGCTCGCCAGGCCGGAATTACCGACCAAGCCTGCCTCGAGCTGTTGCGCATCGCTCGCGGCCGCGCGCAGCCTTTTGCCTCCGGAGAAGCGGTGGCCGCGTTGTGGCGCGTTGGCGTCCAGGAAATCACCATCCTCGAGCTGGCCCAGCTCGGCCAACTGGGCCTGGGAGTGGGCGAGATGCAGGCCATGCGCCTGGCTGGCCTGCCCGATGCCGTCCTGCTGGCGCAAGCGCGCCGCCGCTCCCAGGGTTTGACTGTCCTCTCCGGGCCGTCCCTCGCGCACTTGAAAAACGCTGGCATGACGGACGCCGGTATTCTTGTGCTGATTGAGCGCGGCGTCCCCGATTCGGAGACGGAGACCATGGTCCGTCTTCTCCAGCGTCGCTACCGTCCTGAGGAAATTCTCCGCCGCTATCCTGGCAGATAGCCTGCCTGCTGCGCAGGTATTCGCGCCCTTGTGCATTCGCCCGCGGGGCAAAAGAGCTGATCATGCTGAGCGGAGCGAAGCATTTCGACGGTGTGCGTGCGCTGTGCGCGGGCTTGTCAGCATCGCGGCGAGCGGAACCGCTGGCCGACAGTCCTACACCTGCCCCCTGACACTGCTGCGCGCAACCTGTACAATCGCATCGCCCGGATGAGCCGATTGGCCAATGCGCTGCTCGGGGCTTCGGCGCTGCTGTTCGCCGGTTGCGCAACGCCGCTGGGTCCCGGCTACCAGATCGACCAGCAGCAGGTGGAGCTGCGCTATTCCGCCGGCAAACCAGACCCGGTTCGGGTTCGGGCTGTGTATCGTCTGAGGAATGCCGGCAACACGGCTTTGGACTCAGTAGAAACTCAGCTGCCCGCTGGGGCTCAGAGCCTGCGGATAACCGTGGAAGGCGCTCCGGTGACGCGCGAGGCTGTCGCTCAGGCGCCTGAACTCGCTGTCGCGTCGCTGGCCAAGACTTTTGTTGTGCGTTTCTCCCCGCCCTGGCCCATGAAGAAGGAGCGCAGCCTCGTCGTGGAATACGAGCTCTCGGTGCCGCATGCTGATGCGTTCTACCTCGGCGCCCGGTCGTGGTTCCCGGAGTTAGTGCCGCCCGAGAAGGCCTTTGCGCGCGGCACTGCTCGGGGCAAAAAAGTGGATGTCCGCATCGGCGTGCCGGAAGGCTGGCGCGTGCTTTGCGCCGGGCGTGCGCGCGGCACGAAGACGCGCAACGGCGAAACCGAGTCTCGGTTCCTGCTGCGCGAGGATGACTTCCCGCCCTTCGTCGTCGCCGGGCGTTATCACGAGCAAGTCGTCACCACCGCTGACGGCACCGTGATCTTCTGGTCGTTCTCTCCCCTCGATCGCCTCGAGGCACAAGCGGCGGGAGCTCCACTGTTGAAAGCGATGAAGTTTTACGAACGTACGTTCGGCCCCCGGCAGAAACGCCAGCGGCCCGTGTGGATTGCGGAGCAGGGGCGAGATGGCAGTCCCTCTCAGGCAGTGGCGGAAGTCAATCCCTCGGCCCATTCCTTCCCGGACGGTGTGCTTGTCAATCAGGCGGCCGCTGCAGGGGGTCTGGCCGCTGAGGGGTCCTTGCAGCTTGCCAAGCGCGAGTTGGCACGCATCTGGTTCTTCCACTTGGCTAGGCCGGCTTCCGAGCCAGCGCTGGTGTTCGAGCGACTCTTTGCGGAGCGCGCAGTCATGTTAGCGGATGCAGGTGCTGAGCGCATCGCAACGGGCCGGGAGGCGTGGAATCGAGCCGTGCTTGAATTCATCAGCCGGTATGATTCGGCTCGCCAAGGCATCAGCGAAAAGCCGTTTGTGGCGCTTACCGCGGAGGACGGGCCCGGCCAGTCTGCGGTTGCCTACTACAAGGCCGCTCTCTTCCTCGTCGCTCTGGAAGAGCACTTGGGATGGAAAGGCATGGACCAGGCGTTGCGGCGTATGATCCAGGCGCGGCGCGGGCAGGATTGGAACCTGAACGACCTGCGCAGCGCACTGGAAGCCGAGTCCGGGCAGAACCTCGGCGAGTTCATCCGGACTTGGCTCGCCCAGCCCGGCATCCCCGAGGAGTTCCGAAAGCGCTACGCCAGCCCCTAGCAGGACGCGCCCGGCTACGGGCTCGCGAGGCGGGCGACGAGGCGGGACACTTGGTAGGCGACCACCATGTCCCGCGGCGTGTAGCTGACCACGCGCCCGCCCAGCCGCTGCATCCCCGGAACCATCATGGCGCTGTCGGCCTGCGCCGAATTGGCCAGCTCGATTTCGATCGTGACTGGGCGGGAGAGCCGCACGGGCTGGATCTGCGTGCGCCGCGCCAAGGCCGCCTTGATGCCGGCCGCGATCCTCTCGCGCGCATCGTGAGGATGCATGGTGCGCGCAGCCGTTTGCCCGACGCCTTCCTTCACTGCGAGCGCCTCGATGCCGGGGATGAAGGCGCGCGCCTGCTCGGCGACGGCCCGGTCGCCAGAGATGAACACCACCGGCACGCCGAAGTGTCCGGCCAGGGCCGCGTTTAGGCCGTACTCACCCACTTCGCGGCCATTCAGCTTCACGCTTTTCAGTTGCCCGCTGTAAGTGTGGTCGAGCACGCCGTCGGTGGTGGAGGCCTGCGGATGGTAACCGATGAAGATCACCGCGGCGAAGCTTTCGTCAATCCCCTGCATCATCCCGAAAGGTTTGGGCTGGCCGGTAATGAGCGTGGCGCGGCGGTCGAGCAGGTCGGCCTGTAGGTTGGTCTGCGGACCGTGCGAGTCGTTGACGACGACTTCCGCGGCGCCGGCCTCGAACGCGGCAGCGATGGCCGCGTTGGCTTCGGCCAGCATGAGCCCGCGCGCCCAGGCGTAATCACGCGCGCCGGGCGAAACCTGGCTGGAGTCCACCAGGCCGGCGATGCCTTCCATATCCACGGAGATGTACACTTTCATGCGCTCCTGGCCGGTGCCGGAGACGGACAACGCCCCGAGCAGCACCGCGCACAGCGCGATCTGGCCGGTTCTCATCGTTAGCCCCCATTTCGCTGGAAAATCGAAAACGGAAAAGCGACAATCCCCCGGCATTGTAGATGAATCGGAGGCTCAAGGTCAGGGAATCAGCAGCAGCCGCAGTTCTGCCGTGCGCGGCCCATTCTTCTGCGGGAGGCATTCATGAAGACGGCCATCTCCACCGATCGCGGCCCGAAGGCCATCGGGCCCTATTCGCAGGCCATCCGGGGTGGCGGGTTCCTGTTTGTTTCCGGGCAGATTCCGCTCGACCCGGCCACCGGGCAATTGGTCGGCGCGGATATCCGCGAGCAGACCGAGCGAGTGCTCGAGAACTTGAAGGGCATCGTGGAAGCGGCGGGCAGCTCGCTCGAGCGCGTCGTGAAGACGACCGTCTACCTGAAAGAGATCAGCGAGTTTGCCACCATGAACGAAGTCTATGCGCGGTACTTTCCTGAAAACCCGCCGGCGCGCGCCACCGTTGGGGTCGCGCAGTTGCCGCGCGACGCCCGCATCGAAATCGAGCTCATCGCCTTGGCCTGACGCGCCCGATCGGGCAGAGTTTCTTTCGCTGGGCGTGCGGGGCGGGACCATCCGGTCAGGATTTTCCTGCCCGATTGGTTGAGCTTTGAGCGCGCCGACCTGATTGCGCGTTCGCCGGCCTGCCTGGGACGCCTTTGTGGCTGGCGCGGACTTCCTCGGCGCGCTTCGTGTGCAGGAGAAGCTCGGCAGTGAATGCTGGGACCGTCACTGTATTTCCGGACGACAACAAAAAGAATCTGAGCACCGACTTGCTGCGCGAAAAGCCTGTCCGGGAGAACCACGCCACGCCTGCTGCGACCTGTAGGAATGCGGGCAGCGTCTGCATCCCGACGCTGCACCGTGAAGCGGACGTGTGAGTGTTTGCTTGGTCGTCTGATGTGCGTGTTCAGCCAGCTCGGGGGGGGGGCGCCGGGATGTGCTATGATGTGGACTGCCCGGGGCCTGTAGCTCAGGTGGCTAGAGCGCACCCCTGATAAGGGTGAGGTCGACCGTTCGAATCGGTCCAGGCCCACCACTTCCACCCGCTGGTCGAGCGTGCTGTCCGCAATACGTGGAATGAGGGTTGGCAACCTACGATTTCGGTTTCGATGCGGTGGAAACTTCTCTGGCGATTCGTGCGATGGTGCCCAGGCAGCACTTACCGGAAGGATTCTTCACCTCGCAGGCGCAATTGTCACCTTGCACCTCGGCCTTGACGCGTGCAAGGATGGTCGAGCGGCCTGTTTCTGCGATTTCGTCCCGGATGTCTTTCCGCGTGAACCCGAAGCAGTAGCAAACGGGAATCGGATCTTCGGTCTCCTTCACCCCGACCCGAACCAGCAGGTCGGACCGATGGAAGATCGGACCACCGGGGTCGAGCGGGAAGTACACCACGTCACAACCCGGCGCCTCGCAGAAGTAGTACACCGTGGAGGGCAT